>Ga0079226_10004743_pt1 | contig 10388 bp, 7 predicted proteins | sample Poulit2014_FD_76345 | JGI IMG/M metagenome (GOLD analysis project Ga0079226, IMG submission 76345) | Agricultural soil microbial communities from Georgia to study Nitrogen management - Poultry litter 2014 | ecosystem: Environmental > Terrestrial > Soil > Agricultural land | place: USA: Georgia...
CGCGCCCACTCCTTCCGAACCTCCCGCGATCACCGCCCAGGGGCCGTAGATCTCCTTGTCGATCATGGCTCGTGTTGGCTCCTTTCCGTGCCCGGATCTGCCGGCAAACCTAAACTGCTGTTGTCGCGTGCGCGGCCGTTGCGTCCCACTGACCGGAAGTTTCCGACGCTGCCCGCGCATGAGCTGAGCACGATCGGATGTGACACCGGCCGCACCATGTCAGAGGGGTGACGCACCGATGAGTAACGAGATCCTGGAATCCGTCCGCCCGCTGCTGCCCGCCATCGCGGAGCGGACCGCGAGTGCGGAGGAGAAGCGGCGGATTCCGGATGAGACCGTGACCGAACTGGCCGACGCCGGGGTGTTCCGGATGTTGCAGCCGAGCCGTTACGGCGGCGGCGAATGTGATCCGGTCGAGTTCTACGAGGTGGTGCGGGCCGTTTCCACCGCGTGTGGTTCGACCGGATGGGTCGTCGCCGTGCTGGGGGTGCACCCGTGGCAGCTGGGCCTGTTCGCCGACAGGGCACAGCAGGAGGTTTGGGGTAGTGGCCCGGACACCCTGTTGTGTTCCTCGTACGCTCCGGTAGGGAGACTCAATCCGGTTGAGGGCGGTTACGAGCTGAGCGGGCACTGGAGCTTCTCGTCGGGCTGCGACCACGCGTCGTGGGCCCTGTTGGGAGCGTTGCGGGTGGATGACACGGGGAAACCGGTCGATTTCCTGACCGTGCTCGTGCCGCGACAGGACTACCGCATCGACGACGTGTGGGACGCGGTCGGCCTTGCGGGCACCGGAAGCAACGACATCGTCGTCGAGCGGGCGTTCGTGCCGGACCACCGGGTGATGCGCAACTACGACCAGGCCCAGCTGCGTGGTCCCGGCCAGCAGGTGAATTCGGGCTCGTTGTACCGCATGCCGTTCGGGGCGGTGTTCACCTCCACGGTGGCCGCGCCGGTGATCGGCATGGTCGCTGGCTGCCTGGAGGGCTACCTCGCCGCGATGCGCGACCGGGTGCGTCTCTCACTCGGCGGTGGCCGGTTCGCTGAGGACCAGTTCGCGCAGGTCACCGTGGCGCGTGCCGCCTCGGAAATCGATGCGGCCGTGTTGCAGACCGACCGCAACATCGCCGAGCTGTACCGCTGTGCGACGTCGGGCGAGACGATGCCGATGGAGCTGCGGTTGCGGGCTCGGCGCGATCAGGTGCGTGCCACGGAACGTGCCGTCGAGGCCATCGACCTGTTGTTCAAAACCGCCGGCGGGAACTCGCTGCAGCACGGCAACGCGATCGAACGGGTCTGGCGCGATGCGCACGCGGGTAGTGTGCACGTGGCCAACGACGCGGATCGGGCTCTGGCGATGTACGGCAAGGGCACGTTCGGTCTCCGCGTCGAGGACACGCTGGTGTGAGCAGGCGCTGGCTCATCGCCACGGGCGTGCGTGTTCCAGTTGTGCGGCGAGCCGCAGCAGCAACGCGTCGTCGCCGTGTGCGCCGACGAACTGTACCCCGAGTGGCAGGCCCTGCGGGGTCGCCCCGAAGGGCAGCGAGATGGCGGGCTGGCCGGTCACGTTGAACACCGAGGTGAACGAGCTGTAGACGCCGCCCTGACGGCGGATGCCCTCCGGGTCGCTCGTGTCGAGCGTACCGAGTGGTGGTGTGACCGCGGCGACCGTCGGCGTGAGCAGAAGATCGTATTCGGCGAAGAACCGGCCGACGTCCCACCCGACGCGTTCGGCGTCCGCCAGTGCCCGCATGAGCTCGTGCGCGGGCATCTCCCGCGCGTAGTCCACCATTCGGCGGGTCAGCGGCTCGAGGTCGTCGGGGCGTAGCCCGCGGCCGAGCTCCCGCAGGCGGTCCTCGACAGTTCCGGCGAGGGGGGCACGCATGAGTACGGAGAACACACTTCCGGCGGTGGCGGCGTCGTAGTCCGGGGCAGCGTGTGTCACCTCGTGCCCGAGGGCGGCGCAGTCGTCTGCGGCCTGCCGTACGGCGGCCGCGCACTCGGCATCGGCAACGGTGCCGTCTCCTGCCGTGGTGGTGTAGCCGATGCGTAGCTGTCTCGGTGCCGTGGCGATCTCGTCGGCGTACGGCAGCGGGCCGTGCGGCGCGCCGTACGGGCTTCCGGCGACGGCTCCCGCCACGATGTCGAGCAGTGTGGCGCTGTCGCGCACACTCGTGCTCACCGCGTGATGCACGGTCAACGGGTTGGCCAGGGCCGTCGGGTGTGGTGCGGTGGGAACCTGTCCGCGGCTGGGCTTGAGTCCGACCAGTCCGCACATCGCTGCGGGGATGCGTAGCGACCCACCGCCGTCGCTGCCGTGTGCTACGGGAACCATACCCGCCGCGACCGCCGCGGCCGATCCGCCGCTCGACCCGCCGGGACTGTGCTCGTGTGAGTGGGGGTTACGGGTGGGTCCGAACAAGGCGGGTTCGGTGCTGCCGTTCTTCCCGAACTCGGGGGTGTTGGTGGTGCCGAGCACGACCATGCCGGCTCGCCGGTACCGGCGAACGATCTCGCTGTCGTGGGTGGCGATGTTGTCGGCGAACAGCCGGCTCCCGTTCGTGGCGGGCAGGTCAGCCACATCGACACCGAGATCCTTGATCAGTACCGGGACTCCTCGTAGCGGCCCGTCCGGTAGACCACGGTCCACTTCGGCTAGTGCGTTGTCGAATCTGGTGGCGACGACAGCGTTCAGCGAGCCGTTGTGCTCCTCGATCCGTTGGATCGCCGCTTCGACGACCTCGCGTTCACCGAGCGATCCCGCCCGGATCCGCTCCGCGAGCGCTACCGCGTCATCGGTGACCGCATCGTTCACCGGAATCGTCCTCCCTGTCGCGCGCGTACCCATCCGGACGGGGTCGTCGGCAACGGCGCCGTCGGGTGTGCCCGGTCAGTGTGTCTGGTGCTCGGTGTCGCTCCGGAAGCGATTCCGGTCAGTGGGAATTCCCGCGGTAGCTGCCTACGATCGGGAAGAAGGCGTAGCCGACGGAAGTGGGGCACGAGTCCACCCGGCGTCCGGCGGCGCGCGAGCGTGTCGTGCGCGGGGTGGTGTATGAGGTGTTCGGTGAGGAGACCGTCGTAGTCGGCAGGGACCGCCCTGTGGCTCCGATGGACCGTACTGTCCACACAGGACCTGTTGCTGTGGGGCGAGTCTGCGTTCCGGAGAGGTCGTCGGGAGTGCTGTCCCGGTGAGCGGAAGGTGCGGGATCCGGTGGCGACCGCGCCCGTAGTGTCCGTGGTCATACCGAGTATGCCGTACATCACATCGAGCGGGAGAGGCTATGAGCACCGTGGTCCGGAAGGGCGGAATCCGGCTCGCTGAGCTCATCGTCGTACTGCTGGTGGTCAGTTTCGGCGTGTTCCTGTTGACCTCGTTGTTGCCCGGAGATCCCGCAGTGGCAGTACTGGGCAAGGGACACCCGCCCGAGGAGTACGCGCAGTTGCGCCACCAGATGGGTCTGGACGAACCCCTGTTGCAACGCTACTGGTCGTGGTTGCAGGGCGCGCTGACGGGAGATCTCGGCCAGTCGCTGGTACCACCGAAAACCGGTGTCGCCGAGCGGGTGTTCGCCGCCCTTCCGGTCAGTGTCGAGATCGCGGTCCTCGGCTTGCTGATCGCGGTCGGCTGCGCAGTCCCCCTGGCCATGTGGTCCGCGTACCACGAAGGCGGCCGCGTCGACCGTGTGATCAGCGCGAGCGTCTTCGGCATCCTGTCGGTACCGAGTTTCCTGGCAGGCCTGATTCTGATCATGGTCGCGGTCAACGGCCTCGGGTGGTTCCCGCGTGCCGAGTGGGTTCGGTTGGACGACGGTCTGCTCGATAATCTGCGGCACGCGTTTCTACCCGCGGTGACGGTCAGTCTGATGGAAATGGCGATGTTCACCCGGGTGTTGCGTAACGATCTCATCGTGACGTTACGAGAGGACTTCATCCTCGCGGCACGTGCGCGCGGTATGTCCCCGCTGCGCGTGATGGTCTCCGACTCACTGCGCCCCTCGTTGTTCTCACTGGTGACACTGTTGGGCCTGAGCCTGGGCAGGTTGATCGGCAGCACCGTCATCGTGGAGTACCTCTTCGCGCTGCCCGGTGTGGGCTCGCTGGTGGTGAAATCCGCGAGCCAAGGGGATTTCCGCATGCTGCAAGGGGTCGTGCTGGTGATCGCGGTGATCTACGTGATCGCCAACGCGGTGATCGATCTGTCCTATGGCTATCTCGATCCGAGGATGCGACGTGTCCATACCTGATACCGAAAACAACGTGCCCTCCACTGTGCCGGCAGAGCCGACTGTCACGGATGTGCCGACGGCCGTGCCCACCCGCGCCGGCACCCGACACCACGAGCGGCGTGACCGGCGGGTCGCGATCGGCCTGTGGAGCGTCCTGGTGCTGGGTGGTGTGGTGCTGTGCAGCTTCGCTGCGGTGACCGACAGAGTGGTCGTCCCGGCGCGCGCTGCGATGTTTCTCGGCGGGATCGTAGTGACCTACGTGGGCGCCTCCCGGCTGTGCCGTGTCGTCATGGGCCGAGTGGGCGACCTGACGTGGTGGCTGAGCATCGCATGGTTGGTGTTGCTCGCGCTGGCGGCGCTGTCCGCGCCGTTGCTGCCACTGCGGGAGTGGGTGGATGTGTCGAACACACTGGACGCGCCCAGCTACGCCGGCATCGACCTCGGCTCAGCACATCCGTTGGGCACCAACAACTTCGGCCTCGACCTGCTAGCACGATCCGTCTACGGTGCGAGAACGTCGTTGATCGTGGCGTTGTCCGCGATTGCGATCGGAACCGTCGTCGGGGGAGCGGTCGGCATCGTCGCCGGCTACTTCCGACGTACGGTCGACCGGGTCGTGGGCGTGGCCACGAACGCGGTGCTGGCGGTGCCGCCGTTGATCCTGCTGATCGCGCTCGCTGCCGTGCTGGAGCCGAATGTGGGCAACATCGCCGTCGCGTTGTCGCTACTGACGATCCCGAGCATGGTGCGACTGGCACGTGCCAACACGATGGCGTTCGCCGAGCGGGAGTTCGTCGTGGCCGCGCAGGCGATGGGTGCCTCCCGGTGGTGGGTGATGGGTAGGGAACTGTTGCCGAACGTGCTGCTGCCGATGCTCTCGTTGGCAATGGTGATGATCTCGGTGCTGATCGTCGCGGAGGCATCGCTGAGTTTTCTCGGACTGGGCATCCCGCCGCCGCAGCCGACCTGGGGAAACATGATCGCCGAGGGGCAGGGAGGGGTGTTCGAACAGCACCCGCACATCGTGCTGGTGCCCGGAGCGTTCCTCTTCCTGACTGTGTTCGCCTTCAACCTCGTCGGCGAGAAGGCACGTAACCGCTGGGATCCGAGGAGCGGACAGCTATGAGTGAGGAACCCGTGCTGCGCGTGGACGACCTGCGGACCACGTTTCACACGCCACGTGGCGACGTGCGGGCGGTGGACGGCGCCTCGTTGCGTCTGTGGCCTGGTGAAACCCTGGGTGTCGTTGGTGAGTCGGGCTCCGGAAAGTCCGTACTCGGCCGCAGCAGCATGGGGCTGATCACCACGGCGGGGGACGTGACGGTCTCCGGGTCGGCGATGCTGGCGGGCAATGACGTCCACGCCGTGTCCGCCAAGGAACGGCGCAGGCTGTGGGGACCGGAGATCGCGATGGTCTTCCAGGACCCCATGACCTCCCTCAATCCGGTCAAACGGATCGGCAGACACCTCAGCGAGACACTCCGGCTGCATTTGGGGCTGGGCCGACGCGAGGCTCGCGAGCGGGCGGCGGAATTGCTCGCCGAGGTAGGCATTCCGGAACCCGCTCGTCGATGTGGCCAGTATCCCCACGAGCTCTCGGGCGGTATGCGCCAGCGCGTCGTCATCGCGATCGCACTCGCCTGCGCCCCGAAGGTGTTGATCGCTGACGAGCCCACAACGGCCCTGGACGTGACGGTGCAGAAACAGATACTCGATCTGCTGCAGTCACTGGGACGGCGCCACGACATGGCGACCCTGTTGATCAGCCACGATCTGGGAGCGATCAGTGGCAGGGCGGATCGGGTCACTGTGATGTATGCCGGCCAGGTGGTGGAATCGGCCGACACCGCTGCGGTGTTCACGCGGCCCGCGCACCCCTACGCGCACGGTCTGATCGGTGCCATCCCGCGGTTGTCGGCCACGCCACACACTGCACTGGATTCCATCGGTGGACAACCACCCGACCTCGCATCGCCACCGGTGGGTTGTCGGTTCGCACCACGGTGCGGCCGAGCAGCGGAAATCTGCGCGACGGACCCACCGGAGCTGCGTGACCTCGCGGATGTCGAGTCCGGAACGGACGTACATCGTGCGCGGTGCCATTTTCCGGTGTCGGCAGCCACGACAGCAAGTTCCTCGCAGCGCACGCCCGAGGCATTCGACATGTCCGGTGCTGCGCTACACAACCGTACGGCGGAGGGCTGATCATGGCGGGCAGCGGAACGGCGCACCTACGGCGCGAGGCCGACGACACGGTACTGACGGTCAACGACCTGGTGGTCGAGTTCCCCACGGCCGGCAACCGGACGGTGCATGCCGTGTCCGGGCTGAACTTCGATCTCGCGGCCGGCGAGACGTTGGGAATACTCGGCGAGTCGGGCTGCGGAAAATCCTCGGCGGCTCGGGCCCTGATGCAACTGCCCGCGCCGACGTCGGGCAGGGTGCTGTTCGGCGGTGCGGAACTGACCACCACGACCCCCAAATACCTTCGTCGCGTCCGTACCAAACTGCACATGGTCATGCAGGACCCGGTGTCCTCGCTGAATCCACGCCGCAAGGTCAAGGACCTCGTGGCCGAGGGGCCGTCGATCCGGGGAGGGAACGCTTCGCGCAGCGCCGAGCGTGTCGCCGGAATGCTGCGGGAGGTGGGACTGGACCCCACGGTCGTGTGGGACCGCAGGCCGCACGAGCTCTCCGGTGGCCAGTGCCAACGTGTGTGTATCGCGCGCGCCCTCATGCTCGAGCCGGAGGTGCTCGTCTGCGACGAACCGGTGTCCAGTCTGGATGTCTCGGTGCAGGCACAGATACTGAACCTGCTGGAACGGACCAAACAACAGCACGGGCTGAGCATGCTGTTCATCGCGCACGATGTCGCCGTGGTCAAGAACGTCAGCGACCGGGTCATGGTGATGTACGCGGGTAAGACGTGTGAGGTACTGCCGTCACGCGGGCTGCACCGTAGGGCACTGCATCCCTACACCCGGTTGCTGCTCGGCTCGGTTCCGGGCGCGTACGACGAAGCGGTGTCGACAGGCGACGTTCGGGTGGACGGGGAGCTTCCGTCACCGGTGTCACCACCGTCGGGGTGCCGGTTTCGGACCCGCTGTCCGTTGGCCACCGAGTTGTGCGCACACCAGGAGCCGGAACTGCGCCACATGGGTGGGGGCCAGTACGTGGCGTGCCACCACATCGAGCCCGGTGAGGCGGGTGGGGAATCCGTCCGCTCGACGACGTTCGATCCGCCGGAAACCGTCCCGGTCGCGAGCACCGACGACAGAAAGGACCAGCAACCATGAGAAATCGAGGTTCCCGACGGGTCGTGGCGGCACTGTCGGGTGCGTTCCTCATCGCGGCGTGCACCAGCGCTGGTGGCAGTGACTCGGGCAGTGACGAGTCCGGCGGCGGGCAGGCACGGGAACCGGGATTGGTCAATATCGGCGATGGTTCTCCTGATCCCGTCTCCGGTGGCACGCTGAACGTCAGCCTCTACTCGTTCCCGCAGAGTCTGGACCCTGCACAGACATACGGAACCATCGCGACCAGCGGCATCCCGATGGCGGCGATCTACGGTGTGTTGATGCGGTACGACCCGGAGAGCGGAGAGTACGAGCCGAAGTTGGCGAAGTCGTTGTCGCACAACACCGACTTCACGAAGTGGACACTCGAACTGCGCGACGGTGTCGAGTTCAGCGACGGAACACCGCTGGATGCAGAGGCTGTCGTCAGTAACCTGAAGCGCATCGCGAACGCGGGAAAGACGACCATCGCCCCGATCATCACCAAGATGATCAAAGACTACGAGACTCCGGATGCACACACCGTGGTGTTCGATCTGTCACAGGCGTGGTCACGTTTCCCGTACCTGCTGGCCAGTAACGGGGGAATGGTGCCGTCCCCGGATGCGGTTGCCGAGCACGACGACGAGTTCGGACGTCACCCTGTGGGGGCGGGACCGTTCACCCTCAGCGACTACACGTCGAACGAAGCGATCGTGTTGGCGCGCAATCCGGACTATTGGGACGGCCGGGCTCACCTGAGCAAAGTGCGCTTCACCCAGATCTCGGGCGGCGACTCCACCGCGGAACGGTTCCACAGTGGCGGCGTGCAGATGGGGGTGACGTTGGATCCGGAGATCATCAGCTCGATGGTGGACGACGGCACCCCGGGATACCTGGTCTACAACCACGCCGGTGGTTGGGTGCCCAACCAGAACGAGGACCATCCGACGTCGGATCCCGCAGTACGGCGCGCGATCGCCTATGCGATGGACGTGGACCAGCTCAACGAGCGTGCCGTGAACGGTAAGGCGGCGTTCCACCGGACGTTGTTTCCCGAGAACTCGCGGTGGGACACCGGGAAGGCGGGAGTCGGCCACAACCCGGACAAGGCACGTGAGCTCGTGACGCAGGCCAAGAAGGAGACCGACTGGGACGGCTCGTTGAAACTGCTCGCGGTGCAGACCCAACAGGCCGCGTGGCGGGAGGCGATCACTCTGAAGGGACAGCTCAACGCGGTCGGGTTCGACGTGCAGTTGGAGGGGTTGCAGAACATCAACCAGTTGATCCGACACAGTTTCGTCAAGCAGGACTACGACCTCGCGTACTGGGTCGTCACCGCCTGGGACTCGGCGCCGTGGATCGCGCTGTACTCGAACATGGGGAGTACGAGCAAACGGAACCCGTACGGCTACGCCAGCGACAGGTTCGACAACCTGCTGGGCGAGCTCCGCTCGGCCGGAGACGAGCAGGAGCGCAGGGACGTTCTCGCCGGGATGCAGCAGGTCTGGAAGAACGACCAGCCGGTCATCCTGAACAAGAGCAGCGAGAACTTCGTGTTCTGGAACGAACAGGTGCACGGGGTCGTGCCCAGTTCGCTGGGCGTCGTACTCCTCGATGATGCGTTCCTGAGCCGGTGAGTGACGGTTGGACCGATTTCCGATCAGCGGGATGATCCCGACCGTGCGGGCGTGGCACCACTAGCGTCGGTGCCACGGATCCGGCAGCGTGCGGGACGACTTGTGGACGAGGAGACGATGGTGAGTCAACACGACGACGGGCAGGCAGGACAGCACAGCAGACCGCCGGACGTTCTGGAGCCCGCCCAACTCGGGCCGGTGGCGCTGCGTAATCGTGTCATCAAGGCTGCGACCTACGAGGGACTCAGTCGCGACTGCCTCGTCACCGACGACCTCATCGACTTCCACGTCCGCCACGCCGCCGGTGGAGTGGGTATGACGACCGTGGCCTACTGCGCCGTGTCCGCCGAGGGGCGCAGTGAGCGACACCAAGTCCTGTGGCGTCCTGAGGCGGCCGCGGGCCTGCGTGAGCTCACCGACGCGGTGCACGCGGAGGGTGCTGCGGTATCGGCCCAACTCGGCCATGCGGGTCCGGTGGCCAATCCGAAGGCGAACGGCAGCGCGGCGCTCGCACCGAGCCGAATGTTCCACAAGACCACGCTCAGCGTGACCCGCTCCGCCACGCAGCAGGATCTGCGGCGTATCGTGACCGCTCATGCGGATGCGGCCGCGATGGCGGTGGAGACCGGATTCGATGCCATCGAGGTCCATCTCGGACACAACTATCTGGCCAGTGCGTTCCTCAGCCCGAAGCTCAACCGACGGCGCGACGGCTACGGAGGGAGTCTGGCGAACCGCGCCCGACTGTCGCTGGAGATCATGCAGGCGGTCCGGGACGCCGTCGGCGACCGTGCCGCCGTGATCGCGAAAATGAACATGGACGATGGTGTCACCGGTGGATTCTGGTTGGATGAGGCGATTCCGGTGGCGCGGTGGTTGGAGCAGAGCGGGACGTTGGACGCGTTGGAACTCACCGCGGGCAGCTCCCTGGCGAATCCGATGTACCTGTTCAAAGGGGACGCACCGGTACACGACTTCGCCGAGGCGATGCCGCAACCGTTCAAGACCGGTGTCAAGCTCGTCGGGGATCGCTTGCTGCGTAGTTACCCCTATCGCGACGCCTATCTGCTCGACGACGCGAAGCAGATCCGTTCCGCGGTGGATCTCCCGCTGATACTGGTGGGCGGTGTCACCGACAAGCAGGTGATGGATCGCGCCACGGCGGAGGGATTCCAGTACGTCGCGATGGCTCGGGCGTTGCTGCGGCAACCCGACCTGGTCAACCGGATCAAGGCCGACGAGAGCACCCC
>Ga0079226_10004744_pt1 | contig 10386 bp, 8 predicted proteins | sample Poulit2014_FD_76345 | JGI IMG/M metagenome (GOLD analysis project Ga0079226, IMG submission 76345) | Agricultural soil microbial communities from Georgia to study Nitrogen management - Poultry litter 2014 | ecosystem: Environmental > Terrestrial > Soil > Agricultural land | place: USA: Georgia...
AATTGAGAAGAAAATGAGTTGTTTTTTAAGCCAAGAATTATCCGCTAGCTGACTATATAAAAACCAGATTTTTTTTCGGGTACCTTGAATCTTTGGGACAAGGGTCAGAAAGTGAATCCTTTCAACCTAACGAATTTTGTTTGTTAAAGTTAGATTTCTATCAAACTTTTTTGGTTCCAAAAATAAATTGCCTTTTATATGAACCATGATTAAGAGCGCATAGAGCTTGCAAATTTCATAACTCTGGTACTTTAATTACGATTCCAACTAAGCTTTTGGTCATCATAAAAATCCTAGGGCCAAAAGCCCTCTTCTTCGATCAAAGTACTGAATTTTTGATTCAGTTTTTTAAGAGATTTAATAAGCTCAGACTGATGAACAAATATATGTCAAAATAAGGTGACAAGACGAACGAACCAAAGAGAAGTATATGGATGAACATTGACATTAATGACTTTTAAATATAAAAAATGAAATGGATGAAAAAACGGACGAAAGAGAAGTATTTTTAAGAAATATTGGTAAAGTAGCATATAAAAAATGTACGACTGGAAAAAAATACTAACGAGTTAATTAGAAAGGCAACTTTATTATGAAAAGAGATAATCTATTAAAATAATTCGTAAGAAACATATTTCTATCCATATCATTGAAGAAATATTATAAATTCAAAAGAGCTTATTTTCAATCTTTAAATGCATTTGCTTAATTAAAGAAATGATGAATAATGGGGTGATATTCTTGTATATTTGTGATATTATGGTATTTAGTTAAATTAGGAGGTTTTTTAATGAACTATATTGAATTGTTTTCTGGAGCAGGCGGCCTTGGCTTAGGTTTTGAACAAGCCGGATTTGAAAATATTTTTTCAGTAGAATATGATGAAAAAATCGCTCAAACTTATTTATTAAACTTTCCTAAAAACCACTTGATTATTGACGATATAAAGAATATAAATAAGAATACAATTTTAAAATTGATTCAAAGTAAAAAGGTTGATGTTGTGATTGGTGGCCCACCTTGCCAAGGTTTTAGTATGGCAGGAAAACATGGTAGAACTTTTATAGAAGATGATAGAAATGAATTATTTAGGGAATTTGTGAGGTTTGTTTCAATAATAAAACCTAAGATGTTTGTAATGGAAAATGTAGCAAGAATTTTGAGTCATAATAAAGGAAAAACAGTTATAGAAATAAAAAATATTTTTGAAGATTTAGGATATTGCGTTAAGTTTAAGGTTTTAAACTCTGAAAAATATGGAATCCCTCAAAAAAGACAAAGAATATTTTTTGTAGGGACGAAAGGACAAAAATTTGAATTTCCAAATATTTATGAAAAAGAAATTACAATAAAAGAGGCTATTCACGATTTGCCGCCATTAAAAAGCGGAGAAAAATCTGAAATTCCTAATCATTTTGCAATGAATCATAGCACACAAATGCTTAAAAAAATGTCATATATTTCAGATGGAGGAGATAGAACAGAAATTCCTATTGAACTTCGTCCAAAAAGTGGAGATTTAAGAAAGTATATTAGATACAATAGTAAGAAGCCTTCAATTACAGTTACTGGAGATATGAGAAAGGTATTTCATTACGAACAGAATAGAGCATTAACATCTAGAGAACTTGCAAGATTACAATCATTTCCAGATTCATTTATCTTTAAAGGAAGTAGTATAGTTGTCCAACAACAAATTGGAAATGCTGTTCCACCTAAATTAAGTTTTGTGGTTGCAAATGAAGTGAAAAAAAGCTTGGAGTGAAAGAAATTTATGAAAGAGTTCCAATTACAACCCAATATAAAATTTCCACGAATAAATTATATAGGAAATAAAGAAAAACTAGCTCAATGGATAGTTGATAATTTTCCGGTGGAAACTGGTAGCGTATTAGATTTATTCTCAGGAGGTAGTTCAGTTTCATTCGAGTGTAAATTAAGAGGTTATAAAGTCATTAGTAATGATGTGCTTTATGCTTCTTACGTTGTGGCAAAAGCTATAATTGAAAATAAAAGTCAAACTTTGGATTATAAGCATATAAGTGAAGCTTTAAAACTGAATGTAGATTTTGAAGCGATAAAACAGTATTCTTGGTTAGATAATAAATTATATTTTTCTAATGAATTAAATGAATTGATAAAATTGGTAGAGTATTCTACAAAATTATGTGGTTATGAAAAATATTTGTTTCAGTCTTTGATACGTAGAGCCATGGTTAGGAAGATACCATACTCTAGAATGAATGTACCTTGGGACAGTATAGTTAAGCTTAGAGATGAAAATTACTCGTATGAAAAATATGGAAGAAGAAGAGCTTATCATAATGAAAGTTTTTCATCTCATATGAAGCAAAATATAGAGAACTATAATTTATCAATTTTTGATAATAGAAAAGACAATATAGCTATTCAAAAGGATGCTTTAGACGCAATTGATTCAATTGATTATGCAGACGTTGTTTATTTAGATCCACCTTATCCAAGCACAATGAATAACTATGATGAATTTTATGGAGCTTTTGATAAAATATTTGATAAAAAGAAAGATCATTTAGATTTAACCAATAAAAAGAAGTTTATTGAGGGCATGGAAACTATCATAGTCAAATTAAAAAACAAGTCTAAATATATTATATTAAGCATTAATTCAAATTCTGTGCCAGGAATAACAGAAGTCTTTCAAATGTTATCTAAATATGGCAAGGTAGAAATCAAAGAAAAAAAGCATAACTACCAAGTAAGCGGTAAAGCTAATAAAGATAGTAATAATGAAAATTTGCTAATATTGTATATGGAAAAATAAGTGTGCGAAAGCACACTTATTTTTTGATATATCCCCCTTATTTTTTAATTATTTGATATAATAATGGGAAAGTATTAAGGGGTGTAAATTATGAGTGTAAGTAAAAGTGTAAATTTTGGAAAAAAACAAAAATATGAAGATTATTGGAAATTAACTGTTGAGTATACAGATATACACAAAATGCGTTTTCGAAATACTTTAGAAATGATTGTTGATTATATAGATAATCACCCTGATTTAAAAAATGGATATGATAAAAAATTCTATAAAGATTTACAATTTTCGATCGCAAAAGTATATAAAAAAGCTGACTTGGGATCAGTTAGAAAATCAATAAACCAAATGGTTAAGTTAGGGTTTGTAAAACCTTACCTAATAGATTATCACACTGAAACAAGAAAATTTTTGAAAGCTTCATCTGATGAAGAAAGAGAGATAATTTTTTCAAGTGTATACTATTCATATGCTAATTTTCAGTCATCAGTTACAGTTGATAATAGTCATCTAAAACATATCAACTTCTTTTTAAAAACATTAATGTATAAAAGAAATAGAGAATTGAATAAAAAAGAAATAGCTGCGTTAATGAGTTCAGATATATTAGCATATAAAAACAAGGGATATATGAATGAAAAAGAACTTAATGAGCAAGTTCAATTTGTTAATTTTAACAAGTTTATGGATAGAAAATATAACCAGATTTCTTATTTTCTTGATTTTCTGAAATATGTGCCTGGAATCACAGTAGCTAAGAACAAGTCTCTTGTTTATTATACTGAAGATGCCAGTATACATTTATCTGAAACAATTGACGTCAAAAGAGATCCTACCCTATTTAGGTTGATGAAAGAGAAAATAAAGCAAGAAAGTATAAATGTTTATGGAAGAGTGCAATGTTACTTTACTAAAAAGCAACAGAAAGGTTTAGTAGTATCTCATATTATCAGGTCTGAAGACGCTCTAAGAAATTTGGATACTGATACAGCATATGACTATAAAAATGCATTATTATTAGATCCCAATTCAGATGCCTATTTTGATAAATATGATTTGACTTTTAATAATATTGGAGAACCAAAATTCGGAGAATTAGTTCCTCATGAATTTAAACGAGAGAAAAAAGATTTAGTATTAGATAATGAGATTTTACAAGGTAGGCAAAATTACTTAAAAGAGCATGAAGGCAAATTCTTAAAAAAATCAGGTGCAATATCTGATTAGCGCTATAAAATAGTATGATGATGAAAATTTTCTAGAAAGCATTATGGAAAATTTCATGGAAAACTAAAAGAGTAACTTAAAGTTAAGACAGATATAATTTTAACTAGTCACACTGAAAAGTAATTGATAAAAGTTATTACTAATTTACACGTTGTGATTGTTTTTCATATCTCCTTTAGCAATGACTTTTTATATTAATTAAATTTGAACTTTAGATTCATGGCTAGTATTATTGTAAGAAATAACTACCGATTATACCTATTTATAGGATGATTGATTATCAATTAAACCAACAGTTTTCTCTAAGTCGGAGTTAATATCATCTACTAAATCATTTAAGCGCTTTATCATAGTTAAACAGCCTTGAAAACTAGTAACACCGTTTTGTACAGTTGGATGGCTATTAGATCTATATGGCGTTATGTTATGTGCATATTCATCTCTATATTTTATAATACGCATAGGAACCTCTTTATTAAGAATAGTACTTAATTTTTTTATTAATTGTGTTGCTTGAAAATAAAAAGGGGTGTATCAATAACTTCTTAAAACCCATATCTTTTTCTACTTCATATTGAGAAGTATATTCTTGAACCAATGCATATAACAAATCATTTATGTATGCAAAAAAATACAAAGTAATATTATGGAAATAAAAAAACAATAGTAATTTGGTACTTAACCTTTAAAATGGAAACTTAATAAAAACACTATGTTCTAGGCTGCTAATTTCCTGAATTCTATAGGAGATAAGTAGTCTAGTTTTTATTGAATTCTAACTTTATTATAGTTTTGAATGTGATTTCTGACAATATCTATTATAATTGTTCAAAAGCATTAAACGATATATTCATTATGTGCATTTTTAGTAAAATGACTAATAATTTGATATTCAAATACTGATATAACGCTATAATGTTATAATTTAATAAGCAAAATTAGTTTTATGATATTAAAAATAGTTCTTTTTATATCGTTCATTTAAGAATATAGCTAGACAAGGGGATTTTTGTATGATTAAAGCACTATTTATTGCACCCTATAAGGGAATGGCTGAAACTTTAAAAAAATTGTTACCAATAGAAAATTTTGATTTTGATATTATTGTTGCAAATTTAGAAGAGGTAAAAGATCTATCAATTAATTTTGAAAATAATTATGATTTAATTATAACTAGAGGCGGTACTGCCACTTTAGTGAAAGAAGTAGTTGAAATTCCAGTAATTGAAACAGATATAAATAGCTACGATATAGCAAGAGTATTGAGTTTAACTAAAAATATAGATGATAATATAGCTTTAATAGGTTATGAAAACTTTACTAAAGGCGCAAAAATGGTTTCTGAGATATTAAATTACAATGTCGAAATTTTTCAAATTCAAAAGACAGATGATTTAAAAGATATATTTGATAAATTGAAAAAAAGAAATATAACAACTGTTATAGGTGATGTAATAACAGTTACCAGGGCTCAAGACCATGATATTAGAGGTGTTTTGTTAACTTCTGGTGAAGAAGCCATATTAAAGTCTATAAAAGAAGGGGAGAGATTTCATTCTTTATATAGTAAGTTAGTAAATGTAAATAATTTATATAATGAAGTGTTTAAATCTTTTGGTACAAAATATATAATTTTAAATTCTGAAACACATGAACTTATAAATACAAATTTATTAAATGAACAATTAATTTTACAATTACAAAATAATGTTAGTATTTCTAATCAAAATAAGAACGATGTTGTGAGATTAAATATTTGTGACAAAATTTATGAATTAAAACAAAAAACGATCTTAAATAGTAAATATCTAATTTTCGAATTACAAAAAGTAGCTAGTATAGATGAATTAACAAAAATAAGTAATTTAAATGAAGCATATAGGTTTGTTGGAAATAGTGAATGGGCTAATAAAATAGTAAAAAATAATAAAGAATATGCCCAGTTTCACCAACTTCTTATTTATGGCGAAAAATACACTAGTAAAAGAAACTTAGCTGTTTACTTATTCAATAAGAAAATAAATAGTAACGAGCTTTACGAGCTGGATTTTTCGATGATAAACTATGAAAATTTAGAGTTACTTAAATGGAAAATTTCCTCAATAAATAATACTACTATCTTGTTTAATAATCTAGAACAAAATAAACATTTGAAATTACTAAAAGAATTAAGTATATTAATAAATAATAATTGTGATTATATTGTAAATGTTCATCTTTCTGATGAATTATCAATAAAAAAAATTGAGAGTTTGGACTACCCTAAATTATTTGTTCCTAAATTATCAGACCGAATTCAGGATTTAAAACCCAATATTGATATGATTTTAACTAATTTACACATAGATTATGGTAGCCAAATTATAGGAGTGAGTGGTAACGCACTAGAGGTGTTAAAAACATTACCATGGGAGAATAACTTTAAAGAATTAGAAAATAAAATATATCAACTAACTCAAATCTCTTCTAGTAATTATATAAATGAAAGTGATGTACAAAGTGCTATTAAAAAATGGAGGGCAAACAGTTTCAATAATATATATGAATTAATCTCTACTAACGCGACGTTACAAGAAATAGAAGGAGAAATAATTTTGAAAATTTATGAGCTAGAAAACCGTAATAAATCTAAAACTGCTAGTCGGTTAAATATAACTCGTACAACTTTATGGAAAAAACTAAAAGAAATGAAAATAGATGAATAATATGTTTAAAAAATGGACAGTTTTATAATTGTCCTTTTTTATTTTTAAAAAAGTGTTTAAAAAATAAACTTGAAGTATTATGATTGATAAAGAAAGCGTTTTCAATTTTTTTAGTGGAGGCTTTGTATGAAAATTAAACAAAGTTTAGAAAAATTTCCCGGAGGGATGATGATTGTTCCATTACTTTTAGGTGCAATAATCAACACACTTTTTCCAAATCTTTTAAGAATTGGTAATTTTACAGAAGCATTATTTGTTGACGGTTCCAGTACTTTAATTGCTTTATTCTTATTATTTACTGGAGCACAAATAAATTTTAAGAACGTAGGGCTAAGTTTAAAAAAGGGAGCTACCTTATTAATAGTTAAATGGCTGGTTGGTATAGTAATAGGCTTATTGGCAATAATGATTGGTGGTATTAATGGACTATTTTTAGGTATGGCCCCTATAGCCATTATAGCTGCTTTAACAAATAGTAACGGTGGGCTATATGTTGCGATGGTTGGACAATATGGTAATAAAACAGATAGAGCAGCTTATTCATTATTAGCTTTAAATGATGGACCATTTTTAACTATGGTGGCTTTAGCAATATTTGGAACTATTGGATTTGTTGATGGCGTGTTTTCACCAATATCCTTTATATCAGTATTATTGCCAATTATCATAGGGATGATATTAGGAAATCTTGATAATGAATTAAGACAGTTTTTTGAGAATTCTAGCGCTGTTTTAATACCTTTTTTTGCGTTTTCATTAGGTATGGGTATAGATTTCAAAAGTATTGTTGAAGGTGGCATGTCAGGAATAATGCTAGGTATTATTACTGTATTCATTACAGGGACAACAGGTTATTTAGTATTTAGATGGTTTAATTGGAACCCAATAGCTGGTGCTGCTGAAGGTTCTACTGCAGGAAACGCTGTTGCAACACCTGCAGCGATAGCTGCTGCTTCTCCTGCATTTTCTGCAAATGTTCATTTAGCAACAGTACAAGTAGCTGCAGCTGTAGTAATAAGTGCAATTTTACTCCCTTTATATATTGGTTTTTTAGTAAAAATGTTGAATAAAAAAGGTTATAACGTTCCTGGAGACTTTAAATAATTAGTGAGAGGTGGATTTTCTTGGAATATAAAGTTAGTGTTATAGCTGATGATTTAACTGGATCAAATGACTGTGGAATTAAACTAGCTCAAAATGGTTTAAAAACTAAAGTTATATTAAACGCTGAAAGTGTCAATATAACAGATAATTCTAGTTATGTTATAAATAGTAATTCTAGAGCAATGAATAAAGATTCTTCTTATGAAATTAATAAAAAAATCGCAAAAATGATCAAAGATAAGAGTTTTGATTTAATTTACAAAAAAATTGATTCTACACTGAGAGGGCATATAATTACTGAAATAGAAGCTATAAATGAAATTATTGACTTTGATTTGATAGTAATTGCTCCAGCTTTTCCAGAAATGAATAGAGTTACAAAAAGTGGAGAACATTTTGTAAATGGCCAATTAATTACTGATACTAGTTTGAAAAATGACCCTGTATTTCCTATATACAACTCAGAAATAAAGACTTTGCTGTCTGATTCTTTCAATTCAGAATTAGTGAATTTATATTTAGATGAAATACACAACCAAGACTATTTTAATAATAAAATTGATTATATAAAACAAAACAAGAAGAAGTATATTATAAGTGATATTGAATGTGAAAAAGATTTCAAATTGTTAATTGATAAAGTTTATAAACATTATAATAAAATATTATGGGTTGGTTCAGCCGGGTTAATTAAACATCTAGCTCCAGAAAAAAACATTTCAGAATACCAGCCTAAAAAAATTAAATCTACGAGTACAATAACTGTCAGTAGTAGTATGTCTGAAATTTCTATTTCTCAAATAAATGAAGCAACCTATAATAATACTGAAACGGTTAATCTTGGAATCAACGTGTACGAATTAGTAAAAAGATATAATGAAAACCAGTATGCTGACTATATAAACACAGGTATTAATTACATGGAAAAATATAAAAACCTTGTCATTTACGCAAAAAACGATGAAGTTTCTAATCAGAAACTAAAAGAATATACAAACCTTCACAATATTTCTACTGATGATGTAAGTAAAATGATTGTAAAATCAATAACAAAAATATTTATAGGGATTTATAATATAACTAGAAGTAATTCGATTATATTAATTGGAGGAGACACGGCTAATGAAGTTTTATCCCAACTCAAGATAGGCTCTCTGAAATTAATTGGAGAGATAGAAGAAGGAGTTCCTTATGGTAGTGCTGTTACACAAAATGGTAGGCTTAACTTAGTAACAAAAGCCGGAGCGTTTGGTAACCAAAAAACTATTTTTAACGCAATCAACTTTTTAGAAGGAGAGATAATATGAAGAAACCAATTATTGGTATAACAATGGGTGATCCGTCTGGAGTTGGTCCTGAAATCATTGTTAAAAGTTTGAGTAACGAAGAGCTTTACAATCGATCACATCCTATAGTTATTGGCGATAGTAAGAGATTGAAAGAAGTTATTCAAATTTTAAATCTAAATTTAGAAATAGAAAGTATTAATGAAAAAGATGCTTTTGAAACAACGAGTTTTGGTGCTATTAAATGTATAGATTTAAATTTATTACCTAAAAATTTAGAGTTTGGACAAATTAATACAATTTCTGGTAACGCTGCGTTTAAGTATTTATCGAAAGCAATAGATTTAGCCAATTCTAAAAGAATTAATGCAATTTGTACTGCACCATTAAATAAAGAGGCTATGCAAAAGGCAGGTCATTTATATCCAGGTCATACAGAAGTATTAGCAAATTTAACTAATACAAATAATTATGCAATGATGTTATCTTCTCCAAAACTTAAAGTCATACATGTTACTACCCACGTCGGGTTGGTAGAAGCTATTAACCAAATAGAGCCTCAAAGGGTTTTAGACGTCATAAAAATGGCAGATGTAACTTTAAAAAATAGTGGCGTTGAAAGTCCTAAAATTGGAGTTTGTGGTATTAATCCACATGCTGGGGAAAATGGTCTGTTTGGTAATGGAGAAGAAGAAGAAAAAATTGATCCAGCAATTAAACAAGCAAAAGATTCAAACATCAATGTTGAAGGGCCTTTACCTGCTGATACACTATTCTTTAGAGCCCAAAGAGGTGATTTCGATATTGTAGTAGCAATGTATCACGATCAAGGCCACGGACCTATTAAAGTATTAGGTTTAGAAGCAGGAGTAAATATTACTGTTGGATTGCCTATAATTAGAACAAGTGTGGATCACGGTACTGCATTTGATATTGCTGGTAAAGGAATTGTTGATGAAAGAAGTATGAATGAGGCTCTAAATCAAGCTATTTTATTAGCCCCTGTATAATAAAATTGTAAGAACAAGCCAAAACATGTTCAATAAATTGATTATGTTTTGGCTTGTTTTTTTGCTAATACAGAACAAAATTTATGAAGGTAATGAAAGTTGAAAGTATCTCTACTTATAAAAAATTCATCAATAAGGAAAAGCGTATCATAAACGCTGCGGTTTCCTAGATATATAATATTAATTAGGTTGGGTTTAATATTATAATTTATTTGAAATAACTTAACCGATATACAATAGTACGTTAACATGTTTAT
>Ga0079226_10004745_pt1 | contig 10386 bp, 11 predicted proteins | sample Poulit2014_FD_76345 | JGI IMG/M metagenome (GOLD analysis project Ga0079226, IMG submission 76345) | Agricultural soil microbial communities from Georgia to study Nitrogen management - Poultry litter 2014 | ecosystem: Environmental > Terrestrial > Soil > Agricultural land | place: USA: Georgia...
AGGAGATAATCAAATGAAAATATTAATTAATAAAGAAATCATCGATAGAGAAGATACTTCGATTGATATTGAAGATAGAGGTTACCAATTTGGAGATGGCGTTTATGAAGTAGTTAGAGTTTATGAAGGTGAAGTCTATGAATTAGATAGCCATGTTAAACGTCTATTTAGAAGTGCTAAAGAAATAGATTTAACACTTGATTATACAGTAGAAGAATTAAAAAGCGCAATTGAAAAAGTGATTGCTGAAAATGATGTAGAAGACGGTGGCGTTTATTTCCAAGTGACACGTGGAGTAGCACCAAGAAAGCATAATTATGACCGTACAGTAAAATCACATCTCGTAGCTTACCCTCTTGATTTTACGCGTCCTAAAGAGAAACAAGAAACTGGTGTAACTGCTATTACAGTTGAAGATTTAAGATGGTTACGTTGTGATATAAAAAGCTTAAATCTTTTATATAATGTAATGATGAAGCAAAAAGCAAATGATAATGAAGCTTTTGAAGGCATATTTATTCGCGATGGCATAGTAACAGAAGGAACTTCGACAAACGTGTTTATTGTTAAAGATGGGGTTTACAAAACACATCCAGTTAATAATATGATATTAAATGGAATTACACGTCAGCGCATATTAAAACTGTTTAAAGAGAATGATTTAGAAGTCGAAGAAGTCGAGTTTACTAAGAATGAGCTTTTTGAAGCGGATGAAGTTTTTATTACTTCAACAACATCAGAAGTTATGCCTATTTGTGAAATCGATGGTAAAAAGATTAGTAATGGGCAAGTAGGAGAAAAAACTAAAGAAATATATGATTTATTAATAGATTATATTGGATAACACAATACTCATACATTTAAATGTATGAGTGTTTTTATGGTTATTATACATTATATGAACGCTAATAATGATTGTATAATTTATGTAGGTTAGGTAAAATGGTTCTGTTAGTTTTATTTAAGACGGATATTCAGACAAGGTTTGGAAAGTAAGATTTTATATGCCGTGGCAACTAGAATATACTCGCTTGCATGGGCATCTCGCCTGTTTTGTTTTGTGGATTTGATGTAAATTTTACTTTGTAGACAATAATTTGAATACTTTTCAATACTAAAAAAATATAAGCTGGTGACCAAATGAAAGACTTTTTTAAATTAAAAGAATTAAATACAGATATCTATACAGAAACAATTGCTGGCCTTACGACGTTTGTTACAATGGCTTACATTATTATTGTTAACCCTTCTATTCTCTCGGCCGCGGGTGTTCCATTTGATCAAGTGTTTATTGCCACAATTGTTTCAGCTGTAATTGGGACATTAATTATGGCATTTTTTGCGAATTATCCGATTGCTATCGCCCCGGGTATGGGAATGAATGCCTATTTTGCAAGTGTTGTAGCTGTTCAGGGTGTTAGTTATCAAACCGTTTTAGGTGCAGTGTTTTTTGCGAGTGTCTTATTTTTATTACTAGCTTTTACAAAATTTAGAGAATTATTACTGGATTCAATCCCTGTCCCTCTAAAAATTGGTATCACTGCTGGTATTGGACTGTTTATTGCCTTTCTAGGCTTGCGCATGTCAGGAATTGTTGTTCCAGATGAAGGGACTTATGTTGCCTTTGGTGATGTGACAGAACCAATGACTGCACTTGCAATTTTTGGTATCTTTTTAACATTAATTTTAACAGCACGAAATATACGTGGTTCTTTATTTATTGGTATGTTTTTTACAGCAATAATTGCTTATTTTCTAGGTATGCTAGAAGTTGACGGCATCGTGTCCTTACCTCCAACGCCTGTGTTTTTTGATTTTGATTTAGCAGGAGTCTTTACGCATGGATTATATGGCGTTATTTTTGCCTTTTTACTTGTTACAATTTTCGATACAACAGGTACTATGATAGGTGTAGCTGAACAGGCAGGCTTAATGAAAAATGGTCATTTACCAAAAGCAAGTGCTGCATTAACAGCAGATGCTGTTGCTTCAACAGTTGGTGCAAGTTTAGGTTCAACGCCATCAAGTGCTTATGTCGAATCTTCTTCAGGTGTAGCTGCTGGTGGACGAACAGGCTTAACATCTGTCGTTGTGGCAATATTATTTTTGGTTGCATTATTCTTTTCGCCAATCGTTGCTACGATTGCTGATGTACCTGCGATTACAGCACCTGCACTGATTATTGTAGGAAGTTATATGATGAATGGTTTAGCGAAAGTAAGGTGGAGTGAGTTCGATGAAGCATTTCCAACGTTTGCAATTATCTTAACTATGCCATTAACTTCAAGTATTGCAACTGGTATTGCGATGGGTTTTATAATTTACCCATTACTAAAAATAGCATCAGGAAAAGCTAAAACAGTACCCGCTATCATATATTTATTTGGTATTATTTTTGTTATCCAATTAGTGTTTTTCCCAATGCACTAAATAATTGTAAAGGACGAGATATATGAATATTAAGGCATCTGAAAGAATGAAGGATTTTAAGCCGGGCATTTTTAACCGAGTAAAACAAGCAGCTGAAAAGAAAAAATTAACTGATCAATCATTTGTTGATTTGAGTTTAGGAACACCTGATATACCTCCGATTGAACAGGTGAGAGAAAAGCTTTCTGAAGAAAGCCTTAAGAAAACGAGTTACGGTTATACATTAGGTGGATTAGCTAGATTTAATAAAGCGGTAAGTCATTATTATGAACGTGTTAATAAAATTCAACTAAATCCTGAATCTGAAGTCCTCCAGACCATGGGTTCACAAGAAGGGCTTGTTCATTTACCACTTGCCTTTTGTAATCCTGGAGATATTGTTATTACAACTAACCCAGCATACTTGGCGTATGATGCGGGGATCAAACTTGCAGGAGCAAAGTCATATAACGTACCCTTATTAAAGGAAAATAATTACTTACCACAAATAAAAGATATACCTGAAGAGATTGCTAAACAGGCGAAATTAATGATTTTAAATTTCCCAGGAAATCCTGTTCCGGCAACAGCAACAGAAGCATTCTTAAAAGAAGTGGTTGCTTTTGCAAAAAAGTATGACATTTTAATTTTACAAGATGCTGCTTATTCTGAATTCTATTATGATGAGCCACTCGTTCATCTGTTGGCTATCCCGGGAGCAAAAGAAGTTAGTTTAGAAACAAATTCATTATCTAAAAGCTTTAGTTTAGCAGGTGCACGTATAGCTTATTTTGTAGGTAATCCAGATGCGATTAGGATATTAAAAGAACTAAAATCTAATTTGGATTATGGTGTGTTTTCACCAATTCAAGAGGCAGCGATTGTTGCATTAGATAATGCTGAAGCAATTACTGAAAAGGTAAGAGAAGTATTTTCTGTCCGTTATAAAGTTATGTCAGAAGGGTTAAAAGAACTTGGTTGGAATGTAGCTCCTTCAGTTAGTGGGATGTTTTTATGGGCTCAGTATCCTGGTGAACTTGATGATGAGACATTTGTTTTTAATTTAATAGAAGAAAAAGGTATTGCCATGGTCCCAGGAAGTGCTTTTGGTTCAGAGGGAGTAGGTTATGTAAGGATTGCTCTTGTACAAGATAAAGAAATACTTGAGCAAGCATTAAGTAAATTAGCTAAAAAATAAATTAATAATCCATTGTGAAACTATAAAAGTTCATAATGGATTATTTTTATTGAATATATTATTTTGGATATTCGGAAAAGAGTGTAGAAAGTAAAAGGCTATTTCCTACCGCAATTAGAATATACTCGCTTGCCGTGGGCGAGCAATGAGCCAACTTAGGCTGCGCCTTGCGTTGTCTCATTCTGGCTCTTGTTCCCACAGGCGTCTCCTATATTCTGATTGCTAAGTTTTTGTGTAAAAACTAGTTTGTAGATAGTAATTTGAAGCATGATTATATATCACCACAATTAAGGTATCCTGCTTGCCGTGGGGTTGTGAAGAATTGGAGTTCATTCTTCATTAGCAATGAGCCAACTTAGCCTATGTCTGCGTTTTTTCATGTTGGCTCTTCCCGCAGGTGTCTCACATATTGGATTTGCTAAGATGTCAGTAATTTTGAATTTCCACGTAATAATCCGAATACTCATTATTTCACTCTTTAATAAAACTATCTGGCATGACGGCTGCAATTACTTCGCCTGTGACTACTTTTTCATCACCCGCATACACGTCTGTTAATACCTTGAATTTTTTAGGATGAATCTCTTCAACTGTACCAACTGCTTTTAACGGAACGCCTGCAGGTGTCGGTTTTAAATAATCGACATGTAAACTAGCAGTTACAAATCTTGGTGCATTTACACCATCGCCTGGTTCATGACCATTTTTTCGGTGAAGTGTGATGGCAGCAGATCCAGTGCCATGACAATCAACAACTGAAGCAACTAGACCACCATAGATAAATCCTGGAATTGCCTTGTGTTCTTCTCTTGGATGATAAATTGTAACAGTTTTATCACCGTCCCAGCCTGTTCGTAAATGTAAACCGTCTTGGTTTAAACGGCCACATCCATAACACCAAGCATATGCGTCGTCATAATCATCCTGAATTGCGTGTTTTATTTCTTTCATACTTAATCATCCTTTCCTGAATTAATAATTATTATATGATAACGCTTACAAACAAGCAACATAAAAAAGTATAACTCTTTTATGTTTAATGACCAATAATGATGTCATAGATTAGAAGTAAGCTACTAATTGTTTTATTAGTATAATCGATAAATTCTTCTTTGCTCATTTTCACAGCATCTTCACGAGATAAATGTTTGCCAATTAATAATTCAGCTTTTTTAACATCATAAAGTCTGTCTAATATTTTAGTAACACCTTCATCCCCAATTTCGCTAATACGTTCAGCATCAGGCTTCATATGATCACCAGAAATAATAAAATCATTGTCAAGTGATGTGAGTGCGGATAAGTTATGTTTAAAACGTTCAGAAATTACTTTTTTATTCGGATTTTCATAAATAACCGCAACCACAATGAACAAATGTGTTCCCCATAAGCCAATTTGAAAATGTGGCAGTGCTTTATACCCACGTTTAGCAGGTGCAAAAGCAACCCAACTATCAGTCGGCGGGTTAACAGTTCTACGAGCATGTCTAGCTACATGAGGAAAAAATTCACCCGTACCGTGCGCAGAGAGTATATCTGAAAAGTAATCGCCTAATTGAAAGAACTTGGGTTGAACAATATCTTGTAACGCAGTCATTCTATTTTCAAGCCCATCGATATAAAACACATCAAAATCTTTATCAGTCCAAAAATTTTTTGTCATAAAATCGCTCCTTATTAGAAATCTACATTTATCATAACAGAAAAGAGCACAATAATAAGTAGTTTGGCTTGATTAAAAAAGTGTTTATTTAAAACCATTTTGTTATACTAATCAAGGAGGTGCTTTAATGTCTGAATTACAATTTTTTATTCGCCATCAACCTAATTTTATTCAAGATAAATTTATACTCGTTTTTAAAAGCGATGAAGCTAGAGAGTATTTTAAACAGGCCATAAAAGGAAGTCACTTTGAAGAAGTTTCAAGTGATGTAGCTGAGCAAGCTGCACGTATTGGTATTCATGGAAATACAATCCCTTATGGTTATACATTAAAATTAACAGATGAAGAGATGAATCAATTAAGCACTGCAGAATGGAATGTGACAGCACAGCTTTTAGCAGAAGGTAATGAAAGATTATACAAAGAAGTAGGGGGTAATAAGAATGAGTAAACTTAATGTAGACGGTTTAGACTTAACAGATGAGCATATCAAATTATTACTTGCAGAATTAAAAGATGAAAAAGTTAATAATATTGCTGACTTAGAGCGTTATTTACAAGGTTATTGGTACACAAAAGATTTAACATTAAAAAGTCATTTATTATTAAGTGATAAGCCAAAGAAAAAGAACTTTTCTTTACCTTTTGAAGATTAGTTATAATTGATAAAATTAAAAGACTGAAATAAAACTTTCAGTCTTTTTCGATTTTAAGATTATAAATCATTCTTATATGTTATATTTAAACAAGATATTAGATAAAAAAACTGCGAAAAAAGCTTTAACTTGGAGGTGTTAGGTATCGAAACAAAACGGATTTCGAATCAAATACTTGTCTTATGGATTCCGCTAGTAGCATTAATTATAGCGAGTATTCTTTTATATAATAACCGTGATACATTAGCAATTGGACTTATTTTACTTGGTTTAGGTTTAGATGGTTTTGTTAATTTAAGATTACTTGGAAGTAATTACCCTGTAGATGAGTTTTATTTAAGTGTGCTTAAAAAAGGAAGAGATATAGGTTTTAGATTAGTTTATTCAATGATTATCGTGTTAATTGTGGTGCACTATGTTTATCAGCCTTTGTTTACAGACTTTGTTCTCATAACATTATTATATACAGCCTATGCAGCAACGACTCTTAGTACAGTATTTTTGGTTATTAAAAATAAAGTAAGTAAGTGACAACAAACGAATCAAAGCAATTATGCTTGTTGTTTTAGGATTTAATTTAATTGGGAATGGTTTGCGTGACGCGTTAGACCCTCGCTCGTCATAGAATAAGAAGCGTCTCTATCATATTAGATAGAGACGCTTCTTAATTAATCAATATTTACTTATCTACGGGCTGTTCTTAAAATAAGGCTTAAAATTAAAACGATTATAACAGAACCAATTAACGCTGGAATAATAAAGAATCCGCCTAATTCAGGCCCCCATTCTCCTAATAACATTGAACCGAGCCATGCACCGATGATGCCTGCAATGATATTACCAATAATACCGCCAGGAACATCTCTTCCTAAAATAAGTCCAGCAAACCATCCAATGATACCACCAACAATTAATGTCCAAATTAAACTCATTATAACCACTCCTATGTGTAAATAGATAATTTCATGTCATTTTGATATACCACTTATTATGAAAATTAAACATAGGTGCATTATCTACACTCAGAATTAGAAGTGCTGTTTCGAAATATAATCACTTGATTTCTTTTTCAGTTTTAAATATCTTTTCTTTCGTTGTAATAATTTCTTCTTTTCGTGAAGGTGTCACAATAAATCGCCAAATTGATTTAAATATACCAGTTTCATGTAAAGTTTTAATGAATATATAAGTAAGTGGTCCCAAAACAATCCCTAATACGCCGATTAATTTAAAACCAACAAACATTGCAAACAAAGTAGCTAGTGGACTAATGCCAATGCTTGATGACAAAATTTTAGGTTTAACAAATTGCCTTTGAGCAACGACCAGTCCATAGAGAATAGATAAACCAACCCCAAGTGCAATGTCTCCTGTAGTAAAGCTATATATAATCCAAGGTAAGAAGATAAGTATTGCCCCAATATAAGGTAAAAAATCTACTATCCATATAATAAGCGCAATAGTTAGCGCATGTTCGACTCTAAGAATTAATAAACCTACTAACACGATACAAGCAGTTAAGAAAGTGAGCTTTAATTCAGCTTTTAAAAAACCAAGTAAAGCCCTTTGCAAACTTAAATGAATCTGATCAATTTTATCATGAACTTTCTCAGGGACCACTTTATGAATTTTTTTGACTAGACGATACCAGTCTTTACTAATGAAAAATGTAGCTAATAATGAAATAATTAATAGAGTAGCCATATTAGGAAGCTTTAAAATCATCGTATAAAGCCCATTTGCAGTTGATTGAGTAAGTGAACTAAAAGCATTTGTTAAGTTAGTCCCAAGTATTTGTAAGCTGTCTAAAACGGTACTTCTTTGATCTTGGTCTAAATCTTCAAACATAATAAGTAAATTGTTATAGATGGGAATGATTTTCGTACTATGAAAGTTTTCGATGAAAATTGTAAATTGATTGAATCTTTCTGGCACAATTTTAGAAAGATAAGCGAAACCTGTAATAATTTCATTTATTAATAAGGTGATCGCTGTAGAAATTACACCTAAAATAATTATTATTGAAGAGAAAACTGATAAACCGCGAGACATTTTTGTTTTATTTTGTAAAAAATCTACTAAAGGATTAATGATTAGCGCAATAAAAAAACCAATGATAAAAGGCGCAGTTAGTTTACTTAAATATATCAAAATAAAGACACTCAAAATAGCGATTAAAATTACAAATAGAAAGCGAAATACTTTAAATAAAAAGTCACGATTCATCTATACACCTCTTTTAAGACTTGTGTTATCTCTATAATACAACATTTAAAGAATGAATGTTATTGATTGTAAATTTATTTAATGAAATTGTAGGAATTATCGGGATATCTTTGAATTCATAAACAAATAGTGCTTCAATAGAATAAGACCTATTAATATCATTTTACTAGAGGAGTGATTTTTTGAGTATACATGAACATAATCATCCATACAAAACAATCCATGATTTTCATTCACATGCACATTATGGTTGGGATAATTCATTTTCACCAATAATTGAAGTAGAATCAGGAGAAACTGTTAATTATGAAATTATTGAAGCATCAAGTGGTCAGTTCACGAAACTTTCCACGCCTGAAGATGTCGCAAATATAGACTTTGCAAAGGTAAATCCTGTTGCAGGGCCAGTTTATGTAAAAGATGCGATGCCTGGTGATACGCTTGAAATTGAAATGTTAGATTTCCGCCAGTTAGATTGGGGATGGACAGCAATCATTCCAGGTTTTGGTTTACTTTCTGAAACATTTACGGAACCGGAAATAAAAATATTTGATTTAAAGAAAAGAAATCGAGCAGAGTTTTTACATGGTATAGATTTCTTTATTAAGCCTTTTCCCGGAACGATGGGCGTTGCTTTGGCAGAGCCTGGCCTTCATGGGATTGTTCCGCCAAGACAAAATGGAGGGAATATGGATATTCGCCACCTAGTTAAAGGGACAAAGTTATATTTACCTGTTTTTGTGGAAGGAGCATTGTTTTCAATAGGTGATACTCATGCAGCTCAAGGAGATGGTGAAGTTTGTGGAACAGCCATTGAAGCATCTATGGAAACGACAATTAAGTTTACTCTCCATAAAGGTAAAACAATCCAAGAGCCAAGATATGAAATTCCAGGACCACCAACACCAGAAGCGGATAGTCAAGGGTATTTTGTTACAACGGGTCAAGAACCTGATTTATACAAAGCATCACAAAAAGCAATTAGTTATATGATCGAACATTTAATTGATACATACGGCTTAAAAGATTCAGAAGCTTATATGTTATGTAGTATTTCTGTTGATTTGAGGATTAATGAAATTGTCAATGCACCAAATTATTTAGTATCTGCATTTTTACCGAATTCAATCTTTAAGTAATTTTATTGGGAGGAGTGATGGTAATTAAAATTGGTTTAATTGGGACAGGGAGTATTGCTGAATATTTATTAGAAGAACTTAACAAAAAGGCACATGATCCTGTAAAAATAGTTGTCGCATTAGTTAGAAATAAAGCAAAATATGAACATTTAAAAGAAAAGTATAATATCGAAATTACAGAAGATATTAATCGTTTGCTTGAATCAGGTATTGACTTAGTTGTTGAAGAAGCTAATGTATCAGCTGTGAAACAAAGATTGCCAAAAATAGTTGAACATAAAGATAGCATTATTATTAGCGTAGGTGCGTTTTCAGATGAGGCATTTTTAAAAGAAATTCATACAATTGCTTCAGAAAATAACCATTCTATTTATCTTCCGTCAGGTGCGATTGGCGGCTTAGATTTAATTCAAAATGCTGGAGCCACGTCTGGAATAGATAAGGTTAAGATAACGACACGAAAGCCTGCACATGTCTTTAACGAAGACAGTTTAGCGAACGACTTAACGATTTTTGAAGGACCAGCAAGTTTAGCTATTCAGAAGTTTCCTAAAAACATCAACGTAGCAATTATTTTATCATTAGCAGGTATCGGCACTAATAAAACCAAAGTTGAGATTATAGCGTCACCTACTCTTAAAGAAAATGAACATACAATAGAGGTGCGTGGTGACTTTGGTGAAATGAAAACAATTATAACGAATAAACCAATGCCTAAAAATGAAAATACGAGTTATTTAGCAGCGCTTAGTGTTTTAGGAACGATATTACGAAAAGCTAATCACATTAAAATTGGCATATAAAAAACGAGTATTTCTACTCGTTTTTTACTTTTTATTTTAACGCATCCCTGATTGATTTAGTAACACCTAAGTGAATCCCTTCATGCCATGTTACAAATTGAAGTGAGGCATCTTTGCTATCAAGTAATGTTTTATTAATATCTCTTACCACATCAGCTTCTTCGTTCAATTTATCTTTGAAAAAAGCTTGAATATATTTATCTTGTTCTCTTAAGTCTGCAATTATTTCGTCTTTTGTCGGAACATCTCCAACCCACTCTGAAGGTCTAGTCCCATCAGCAAAAAACGTTTG
>Ga0079226_10004746_pt1 | contig 10386 bp, 6 predicted proteins | sample Poulit2014_FD_76345 | JGI IMG/M metagenome (GOLD analysis project Ga0079226, IMG submission 76345) | Agricultural soil microbial communities from Georgia to study Nitrogen management - Poultry litter 2014 | ecosystem: Environmental > Terrestrial > Soil > Agricultural land | place: USA: Georgia...
AAGACCGAACTTATTTCTAAGATCACGGTAAAGCGCCTTGTTCAGTTTAGACTGTTTTAATTCAAAATCATGATCAAAGATGTACTGTGAAATAAAGTTGCAGGCATCCTTATACTTGATCATAGTTTGTGTAAAAGCTTGAGCTGTTTCTTTATCAATGTTAAGCAGTTTTGCCTTGATAGTTACTGTCTGATCCATTTAATCCACCTCCTTCGTATCAATTCACTATTAATTATATCATAAATAAGCTAGTGAATAAATAAAAATAAAAAAAGGGGCTGAAAGTGCAATTCCTCCCCAGATTAAAATCGTGGGGTATCCTTGCTTAATCAGCCCTAAAAGTTTTTCAATGAAATTATATAAGAGTGGAGGACTGAAAAAAGTTAACTTTTAAAAAAGAAAAATGAAAAAAGAAAAGCCACTGGTAACAGCAGTGGCTTTCTTAATGCAAAATTTAACACCGTTATCATACAATGCTTTTTTATTTTTGCAAACAAAGAAATCATCTTCTGTTACAAAGATGATTTCTTTCACTGCGCAGTCGTAGCAAGCTCCGTAGAGTATTTGCCACTTACCAAATCTTATTATAATTGCATTTTCGGATAAGTGGCTGGCTACTTAGTCAATCGCTTTTTTCCGTGGTTGACTTTTAATTTGTGAGTAATTAGTATGTTTATTGTATTAGAAAGAGCTTAATACACATGGATTGGCTGTCCACGTAAAACAATTAGCCAGCTACGTTCCTAATGTTGGGAGCGCATGAATTGAAGTATAACTTTGTATTATTACAAGTGGGAAAAGGCACGCGGTTGCGTGTCTTTTTTGCTTTCAGAAGAAAAAATCAAATTTACTAAAATTTATTGCTTTTACTAATTTTTGGTGTAATAATGTTAATGAATTTTATAATACAATGTTATGAAAATAAAAAAGGAATGAGATATAGTGACGGAACCCATTGGTCATACATATAAGCGAAAAGATGGCACTATTAAGAATCAATCTTTAAAGGATCATTTATTGAACACTAAAAAATACGCAGAAATATATGCCTCAGATTTATCTTTAAGTCATGTTGCTGGATTAGCTGGAATTTTGCATGACGTAGGTAAGGAAAATGCTGCCTTCCAGAAATATGTTGTTGAATCCGTTGAAAAAGATGATTACTCAAAAAGAGGTACTATAGATCATTCAAGTCTCGGTGCAATTTTCTTACGTAAATTTATTACTCAAAACTATTCCAACAAGAAAAACACTAAAGACTTTTTTGACTTTGGAAATTACTTTGACTTTGGAAATGTTGTTGAAAATGCAATAGTGTCTCATCACAATGCATTGGGATTAAAAGACTTTTTAAGCCCAGATTATTCAAGTCCGTTCTTGAACAGAATGAGTAAGTTTGATAATCAGCCAGCAGTACAGGAACAACTTGAGCAAAGTATAGATTTCTTTTACAGCAATGTAATGTCTAAAGATGATTTTAAAGAGTATTTTCAATTAGCATTCAAGGAATATCTAGCCTTTGTTTCAGCAATGAATAAAGAGATTAATCTAAAACCAGAGAGCAAAAGATTAGATATTAGGTTTCAGACTATGTACTTTATTTCGGAATATATTTATTCTTGTCTTTTAGACGCTGACAGAACAGATGCTACTGCATTTAACTCTAACAAGAAACCAATGCTAAAAGATAATAATGAACTGTTTAATAAATATTATTCAAAGTTAATTACAAAAGTTAAGCATCTTAACCAAAAAGATCATAGTAAGATTAATAAATTGCGTGCTGAAATATCACAAGAATGTGATCAAGTCGCACAGAAAAATTCTGGAATATATACTTTGTCTTCAAGTACAGGAAGTGGTAAAACACTTGCTTCACTTAGATTTGGCTTAAGACATTCTAAGCAATATCACAAGAAACATATTATCTACGTGCTTCCATACATCACCATCATCGAGCAAAATGCAAGCACTATACGAGAAATATTAAATGGCAAAGCAACGGATTCGCACAACATACTTGAATATCATAGTAATGTCTCGCAAGAGATTCGTGATAAGAGTAAGGAAAAGGAAGAACAAACAAATATTTTTGATTTAGCAGAAGATAGCTGGGACTCTCCAATCATCGTAACTACGATGGTACAGTTTTTAAATACGATCTTTGCCAAGAGTACCAAGTATCGAAGAAGATTTCATAATTTATGCAATTCGGTCCTTATTTTCGATGAGGCTCAAAGAATCCCTGTCAAGAGTCTGAATATGTTCAACGAAGCACTTAATTTTTTAAAGAATTTTGGAAAGTCTAACATATTACTTTGTACTGCAACCCAGCCAGCTCTTAATGAGGTGGAACAAAAACTAGATTTGAATAAGCAACATGAAATTATCCCTAATTTAATTAAACACGAGCATCAGTTCAAGCGTGTAAACTTTATTGATTTAACTAGAGACGATGAAGGGCATGATCAAAAGCTGGATGCGGAGGATGTAGCAGATTTAATTTTTCAGAAATCCAAAGGAACTAAGTCTATTTTAGGCATCTTCAACACAATTTCAGTTACCAAAAAAATATATACAATTTTGAAAGAAAAAATTGATCATAGTTCAGTTGTGCTTATGTATCTTAGTACAAATATGTGCCCAGCCGACCGTCAAGACCGAATCAATAAAACACTTAATTTAGTCAAAGCTGGTAAAAAAGTGATTTGTATTTCGACCCCTTTGATTGAAGCTGGTGTTGATGCAAGTTTCGAGTGCGTCTTTCGTTCATTAACAGGCTTGGACTCAATAGTTCAAGCCGCCGGACGTTGTAATAGAAACGGAGAAATGAAGAAAAATGGCAAAGTTTATTTGGTAAATATCAGCGATAAAGAGGAAAGAATTAGTAAGCTTGAAGAAGTCAAAGTAGGTAAGGCACAGGTTATCAATTTGCTCGAAGACGGTATTGAAGCCGATGATTTTCTAAACGCTGATGTGATCGAAAAATACTTTAAACGATTTTATAAAGCTCTTGCGTATAAGATGTCATATCCAGTCTCTATAGATCAAGATATGATTGAACTTGCTGACTATATTGATGGTTCAAAGAAAATACGTAATCTTATTAGACAAGGTACTAATGAATCCATGAACCTTTTATCAAAGCTAAGTCAATATTGTGGCAGTGAAACAATAGCTAAGTATTTTCAAGTTATTGATAATGACACTAAGTCGATATTGGCTCCTTACGGAAAAGAAGGCAAGCAACTAATCAAAGATTTAAAAAATAATCATGATGTAGAAAGCTTGATTAGCTTAATTAAAAAGACACAGCCTTATATAGTCAATCTTTATGAAAACCAATTTGATAAATTAATTAAAGAAGGTGATATATACACACTTTGCAAAACTAAAAACGAGGCTATTTATGCCTTCGAACTTCAAGGCTATAACAAATTAGTCCTAAATGACGAGAAATAAAAGTGTTTTGAAAGTTTATTGAAAGGAAAAATTATATGGTAAAAAATATAAAAAGAGCCACTAGTTTTTCCTTTGAAGTCTGGGGGAAATGGGCATTATTTACTGATCCGATCATGAGATTGGGTGGTGAAAAATTTACATATCCAATTCCCACTTATGAGGCTTTAAAAGGAATTACTGAGTCTATTTATTGGAAACCCACCGTCATTATTTACATTGATAAGCTTCGAGTAATGAACCCAATAAATGTTGAGGCAAAGAGCATCAGACTATACAAGTATAATAAGGCAAGTGCAACAGACTTAGCTCGCTATACTTACTTAAGAGATGTTAGGTATCAAGTTCAAGCACACTTAGAATTTAATTTGAATTACCCAGATTTAGCTAAAGATCGTGATGAAAAAAAACATTGGACAATAATGGAAAATTGTATCAATCGGGGCGGTCGTAGAGATATATTTCTCGGTACCAGAGAATGTCAAGGCTATGTTAAGCCATGCACTTTTGGTGAAGGTGAAGGATATTATGACAACTCTGATGACCGAATCTTTGGAACCATGTTTCATGGGTTTGATTATCCAAATGAAACTGGTGATCCAATGATGAAAGCTAGATTATGGAATGTTGTTATGCAAAATGGCGTAGTTAGCTTTCCACGTCCAGAAGATTGTCCGGTACATAAACCATTGCGTAAAGTTAAAACTAAAGACTTCAAGTTACGTCAAGACTTGAAGCCTATAGTACGACTTTATGATGAAATGTTTGGTGGTGGTACAAATGAGTAAAACATATGTCCTAAATTGGATAGATGCTTTGGCTAAAACATATGATCAAAATAAGGACAGTATTGGGAAAACTAAAGATGGAATTTTAATTCCTGTTTCGCATATTGCAGTTAATATTCCACTTCAAATTAACCTTGATGCAGACGGAAACTTTAAGGGGGCAGATGTAATTGAAGATAGAGATGACAGACGTACTATCATACCTGCAACTGAAAAATCTGCTGTTAGAACTACCGGTATAACACCAATGCCACTTGACGATACGTTGGCTTACATTGCAAAAGATTGTTATCCAAATCTGATTAAAAATGACAAAGATGCCGAACGTTATCCTAAGTACATTAAATTACTTAAAAGCTTTACAGATTACGTTAACGAGAATTGTTCCGATACGGTTAAGAAACAAGTAAATGCAATTTACAAATATATTAGCAATAATAATCTTTTGTCTGACTTATTACTCAAAGCACATCTATTTGGTAATGAACTAACAAGTGTTAGCGAGATACCAAATAAGTGGAAAGGAAAAAACAAGCCAGAAATTTATGAAGCTATAGGAAGCAGTGGCGACTTAAGTAAAACATACGTTAGATTTAATGTCCGTGGACTAGGATTGGACATTACTAACAGCTTTGAAGACAAAGCCTTATATAAGGCGTGGGAAGACTACTATATGTCTATAATCAAAGACCACACCGGTATAGACTACACTGATTGGTCTAATCCCAACGTTGTATTAGCCAGCACATTTCCAAAAGGAATCTTGCGTAGCAAACCTAAAGCTAAACTTATTTCTGCAAATGATAAGACTACCTTTACTTACAGAGGGCGAGCCATTGAACCAGAAGATATTGCTACAATAGGCTATTTGAAATTGCAAAAAGCTACTCATGCTCTTAGCTGGTTACTCAATAAGCAGGGACTTTTTGTAGGTGGACGATATTATCTAGCATGGGGACTTGGAAGTAAGCAGGCAAGCAACCTTTTAGCCGATAACAGTTTAACTCAACAATTAGTCCAAGAATACTCTGCTTGGTTAAATCAAGAAGAGAAGAAAGAACCTTATACGGATAAAGAGCTGGCTACTGCATATAGAAAAAGTCTTATGAGTGGTAAGAACAATTTCCACGGACTTAGGCTTGAAGATAATGTTTTTATCATGGAAATAGATACAGCTACCCAAGCCAGAGCGGATATTACCTCTTATCAATCAATGGAACTAGGACAATACTTATCAAAAATTGATAAATGGTATAAAAAAATCTCTTTACCTAGACTAAACAGACAAACAGGAGAATTAGTAGATACTAATTATACTTTGCGTACCATAGCAGATATGGTTAACGGTACTAAAGCAAATGATGATCTAAAGAAAAATACCATCTCCAAAATGATGGATACAATCTTAGGATCACAACGAGTATCAGAAAGCATACTTATGTCCTTGTATAACAAATCTATTCGTCCTTTAGGTTTCAATAAAAACGACATAGGTGCTAAATATCATGGCTGGAAACCAACTTTAAGGGTTGCCAGCAAGCTTTTTAAAACAAAATATGCAGGAACTTATTCTTGGGGAAGGATTACAAAAATGCTTAACGATAATATCAACGATAGATCATATCTTTATGGCAGACTTCTTGCAGTTGCAGATGTACTAGAAGGAGATACAATCCGCAAGAAACAGATTGATCGACCAACTAATGCTCAAAGATACATGTCTGCCTTTGCACAAAGACCTGCCGATACTTGGAAGACAATCTACATGAATGCTCAACCATACTTTCTTAAAAGCAAGGGCTATCGAAGCGGTCAAATCTTAATTGATCATATCTTCGATAAATTAAACTTGAATGATGAAAATATCAAGCACTTAAATGCTCCGCTAGATGGAAAGTTTTTGATCGGATACAGTCAACAAAAGGCAGCTTGGTTCAAGGAAATTGCTGAAAAAAAGCAGGCAAAAGAAAAGCAATCAGAAAAAGTTGAAGAAGGAGAAGATTAATCATGAGTTTAGAAAAGAAAATTGACTTTACTGTTTTTGTTGGTGTTCACGGTGCTAACCCTAATGGCGATCCGCTTAACGGCAATCGCCCTCGTCAAACCAATGATGGCTTTGGCGAAATTTCGGATGTTGCTATCAAGCGTAAGATTCGTAATCGACTTCAAGACATGGGATACAAGATTTTTGTTCAATCTGCCGATAAAACAGATGATGGCTACAAGAGCTTAAAAGATCGTGCAGATAGTATTGAAGAATTAAAGAAAGCATCCAAAGAAAAGGATGCCGACACATACTTCAAGATCGCATGTAAAGAATGGATTGACGTTAGAAGCTTCGGACAACTCTTTGCCTTTAAAAAGGATGAAAAACAAGCCTCTGGTGTTTCTATTGGAGTTCGTGGACCAGTATCAATTCAAATTGCTCGTTCTACTGATCCAATCTTCATTAACGAAATGCAAATTGTTAAATCCGTTAACTCAACTACCAGTGATAAAAAGACTTCTGATACAATGGGAATGAAGTATAGTATTGACTTTGCTATTTACAAGTTTAGCGGAAGCATTAATGTACAGCTTGCTGAAAAGACCGGCTTTAGTGAAGAAGATGCAGAGGCAATTCACAAAGCATTAGAAACCTTATTTGTAAATGATGAATCATCAGCTCGTCCAGCAGGTACTATGGAAGTCCTTAGAGTATATTGGTGGGTACATAACACCAAGTTAGGACAACATTCTCCAGCAGAAATGGATCGTGCTGTTGTGGTAAAGAATGCTAACTATCCTAACCCACCTAGATCATTAAACGATATTGAGTTTATTGATGAAACCCCAGAAGATATGAAAGCAAATGAGCAAGTTTTTAAAGGTTAATAAAACAGATTTGCTAATGTATTGGCTGTGCATTAAAAATACTTAGCCAGCTACGCTCTAGTTTGAGCGCACGAATTAGAATTAATAGGTGCGAATCATAAGCTAACATGATTTGGCAGGAGATTCGCACCAATTTTGAATAGATAAATTGCTTATTTTATAGAAAAAATAGGTAATTGTTGTCTATTTGCTAAAAGACCTATACAACATCTAGCATATTTACGGCATATTAGCTAAATGTTGCGGTTGCACTCTGCGTGAGTGCATGAATTGAAATAAAAATAAAACTTACTTCTCAACATATCTTTATGGGTTGCACTCTGCGTGAGTGCATGAATTGAAATTTTTTAGCAGTAGCAGCTATTTGAGCTAAATTATCGTTGCACTCTGCGTGAGTGCATGAATTGAAATACATCATCTACTAAAGATTGAACTTTTGTGTCTGTAGTTGCACTCCCTGTGAGTGCATGAATAAAAAGCTATCCTTTTAGGATGGCTTTTTATTTTGCCTAAAAATAAGTAAAAATTTGTTAAGGCAAAATACATAGATAATAAAAATGATCGAATACTAGGAAAGAGGATAAAAATGAAAGACGAGAAAGAACAGTTAGATGCTAAGAAGATAGCTAAACAGCGAGAATATACCCAAAAAGCAGAAGAAATGCTAAAGGCAGGGGCTTCTTTTCTTGCCGACACTGGCTTTATTCAGCTCAATCAAATAAAAATTAAATCGAATTTGTCTTCTAACTTAGTACAGATCACATATAATACGCCAGCAGGTATTATGCCTATCAAGTTCAAAGCAAATGGAACGAAGATATACCAAGAAAGACCGATCTTATTGAATGTGTCTAAAATGGCATATGTGCTTTATAGGATGATTGTTGAGAATATCGGTTCTAACTATCTTTATACGCCAGTAGTTTTGAAAGATTGTGCAGAAGAAAACGAGCGTAAAGCATATTTTGAAGAAGTATGGTATTTGCTTATGTTCATAGAAAAAGCTTTGGAATTTGATGACTTTACAGCAAAGGAACTAAATATTGTTCCAATGAATAAAGAAAAAGCCGTTAAGACAATAAATATTCTTGAACAAAAGCTTGATTTAAGTGCTGATGAAAAGAAAATGGTGAACAGAGTTAAGGCACTTTCGCCTATCAGCCTAACTGTCTTATACAAAGCTTTTAGCTACCCAACTATTCAAACTAGAATTGAAGTAAATGAAATTCTAAAATACTTTGCTACCGCAGATAAGAAGATAAACTTTAATTTTATGTTTAACCGCTTAAACCGTGTACCTGTTGGCTTGATTCAAGATTTAATCGTTCCAATTAAAAGAAACGTGCATCCCTCACAGGGAGAAGGCAACAAAACAGAAAACAAACAACCGCAGACTACTAGAAAGCCTGCTAGAAAAGAGAGAATTTTCTAAATGCGATACTTAATCCGTTATCATAGTCAAAATGGTGGCTACTTATACTTAGCCTCTTTATCACCTAAAAGACCACTAAGAAAGAAAAAGGACGGCAAAAAAGGACTATGTACTTTTGCCAGTGCTAAGAAAGCACGCGAAGCTATAAATGGTATGCGTGAGACTAAGCGAACCAAGATGTTAAAAGGTCTCGTAAAGGACAACTTTGAAATTGTTGACGAAAATGACAAAGTTGTTGCACCACTGTTTAATTCATCGAAGAAAACCAAGAAAAATAAGGAGGGAAAACAAACAATGACAAACGATAAGCCAGTAGCAAAAGTACCAGAACCAAATAAGGAAGACAAAATGGCAACAGAATTGCCAACAGCAGTACAATGTCAATCTGCAAATGATAGTACAGGTGTACAAGGTCCAAGTATTGATGAAGTGTTCTCATACATTAGGGAACATAAAAACCTTTCATTGATCTTGGACTTAGAGTTCTTCCAAGATGCACTTCATGGCGGTATTCAACGCATGGGTCAAATTGCCGGTGTCGTCTTAGGTGAAGATATTTCTTTGTTCAACGGTTATGTGTTTGATCCGCACCGTATGACTACTGAACGTCAACTTTACTTCTTGAGAGGACATAACCTTACCTATAATCAAGCTCTTAAATGCAGTAGCAAGGCTGTCATGGCTAAGGTGATCAAGTTCTGCAAAAATCATCAAATCGACACGATTATTAGCTGGGGCAACGCACAAGACTTCAAGACCTTAAGAAATGAAGGCTTTGCGGATGAGATTCTGGATAACGTTAAGGCAATCGACTTAGAGCAAGTCTTCGCACAAGCTAACGGAAACAATACTAATGCTGGAATCCACATGAGCCTTGAAAGCTTCTGTAATCTTCTCAACTTGCACAACGATGGTAAATGGCACGATGCTTTGGATGATGACATGATGATTAAGAGAATCTGCGACTTGTACATGACCGTTCTCTCTACAGATGAAAAGCCATCAACTCTTGACTGGTTCTACCATATGGATAATTTTGCTAAGCGTACAGCAGTCTACGATATTAACGATGACTTACTTGGGAGACTTCCTATCGGTGATGATAACAGTCTCGGTGCAGATGAGGCTAGAGCAGGCACCCACCATCATCCATTATTGCCAGCCCCATCAGATAATGAAGACAATGACGTGTTTACACAGGCTATTCCTAAGTCTGCATTTGGTTTTGACGACAAGAAAAAGGATCATCAACCTAAAATCAACTTTGGAATTGATGACAAGGACGACAATTCCGACACTGGTATGATTGATAACTACTTCAAAGGCAACTTCAAGAAACCAGAAGAAGACGATGAGGATAAAAAAGGGAGAGATACCGAAAACCGTAACTTCTTCAAGGGTGCCGTAGAAAATCATATGCCTCGCAGTATTTCAAAAGATTTAGGATTAGATAGCTTAAAAGGTATCAGTGAAGATGACCAAAAAAGCAATGAAACACCCAATGACGATGGTGATATTGTTTTTCTTGATCCATCTGCTAAAGATAAAATAGATACCTTTGATCCTTCCATCTTTCTTAAAGGTTTGCTTTCAGATGGCAAACTCACTGATGATGATAAGGATAATCACGATGATGACAAGAAGAGATTCTAATGGAACAAACACAAGAAATTGCACAATCTAGTACTCCTCAAGTTGATGAACTTTACTTTAACGACATTGATGAAATGATCAACTACTTAAAGAAACACAAGAAGCATACTCTAGTGCTTAGCGTTGATTCGTATGCGGAAAAATCGGACATTAAAACGTGTGACGATGATAATGGTGTTG
>Ga0079226_10004747_pt1 | contig 10385 bp, 10 predicted proteins | sample Poulit2014_FD_76345 | JGI IMG/M metagenome (GOLD analysis project Ga0079226, IMG submission 76345) | Agricultural soil microbial communities from Georgia to study Nitrogen management - Poultry litter 2014 | ecosystem: Environmental > Terrestrial > Soil > Agricultural land | place: USA: Georgia...
GGCTGGCATATCGAATGCTCTGCAATGGCGAAAAAGTACCTTGGCGAAACGATTGATATTCATGCCGGCGGTCAGGATCTGACATTTCCGCACCATGAAAATGAAATCGCCCAGTCGGAAGCAGTGACTGAAAAGCCGTTTGCTAATTATTGGATGCATAATGGGTATATTAATATTGATAACGAAAAAATGTCCAAATCACTTGGCAACTTTGTTTTAACCAAAGATATTATCGAACAGCATGATCCCCAGGTAATTCGTTTTTTCATGTTAAGTGTCCATTACCGGAATCCGATCAATTTTACGGAAGAACTGCTTCAGGGAGCGAAAAACAGCCTTGACCGGGTTAAAAATGCTTATAAAAATCTGGAGCACCGCAGCCAGTCAAGTATGGGCCTGACGAATACAAGTGATGAATGGCTGGAAAAAATCAGTCAATTGAATAATCAGTTTGAAGCGGCAATGGACGACGATTTTAATACAGCGAACGCCATTTCTGTTTTATTTGAACTGACAAAAGAGGCCAACGTGTACCTTGAAGAAAAACAGACAACCATAAATGTCATCAGGGCATTCCAGGAAAGTATGAGCGCCGTGCTCGGTGTATTGGGAATCCGGATAGAAATAGAAGAGGGATTGCTTGATGAAGACATCGAGGCATTATTGAAGGAGCGGACTGAAGCCAGAAAAAACCGTGATTTCAGCCGGGCCGATGAAATTCGGGACAACCTGAAAGAGAAAAACATTATCCTGGAAGACACACCTCAAGGCACCCGGTGGAAAAGAGCAGGCAATGAGTCTTGATGTCAGACAGATGAAAAGTCTTGCGCTTGCCTATATGGGGGATGCGGTTTATGAGGTGCATGTACGGGAGCATCTTTTAAAAACCGGAAAAGTAAAGCCGAATCAGCTCCACAAGGAAGCTGTCAATTTCGTTTCAGCAAAGTCACAGGCAGCGATTGTCCTGTATTGGCTGGAGGCAAATTATCTTACCGGCGAAGAAAAAAAGATTGTCACCCGGGGCAGAAATGCGAAATCCGGAACTGTACCCAGGAATACAAGTGTCCAGACATACCGCTATAGTACAGCATTTGAGGCGTTGATCGGCTATTATTATTTACTGGAAAACAGAGAGCGCTTAACCGAATTGCTCAATGCGGCCGTGGCGTTCGTCGAAGGGAGGAAAGACTGACAATGGATCAGGAAACCATCATAGGCAAAAACCCCGTTATGGAAGCATTGAAATCCGGTCGTCCGGTTATTAAAGTGTTTGTTTCAGAACACTTGAATAAAGGCTTATCCGGAAAACTGCAGCAAATGAGCAAAAATGCCGGGACGATTATGCAAAAAGTACCGAAAAAGAAGCTTGATCAAATGGCTTCCGGCAATCATCAGGGAGTTGTCGCCTACGTTGCCTCTTATGCTTATGCATCACTGGAAGATTTGTTCTCCAGGGCAGAAAAACGGAATGAAGCCCCCTTTTTGATTATTTTGGATCAGCTGGAGGATCCGCACAATCTGGGGTCCATACTGCGCAGTGCAGATGCAACGGGCGCACATGGGGTAATTATACCAAAACGGCGTTCAGTCGGTCTGACAAGTGCGGTATCCAAAACGGCTGTGGGTGCCTTGGAACATATCCCGGTTGCCCGGGTCACCAATATCGCCAATACAATCGACGAACTGAAGAAACGTTATGTCTGGGTTGTCGGAACGGAAACGAACGCAACCGAAGATTACCGTGAACTCGATGGTACGCTGCCGATTGCATTGGTGATTGGCAATGAAAGCAAAGGGATGAGCCGGCTGGTGAGAGACAAATGTGACTGGACCCTCAGACTGCCAATGAAAGGGCATGTTTCTTCCCTTAACGCTTCGGTCGCCTGCAGTCTGCTATTATACGAGGTGTTACGCAAACGATATCCGGCTGGTGACTCATCATGAATGTGCTCGTAGTAGACGGCTATAATATCATCGGCGATTGGGAAGATCTGCGCCGGCTAAAACAGACCAGCATCGGACAAGCACGTGATATGCTGATTGAAAAGCTCGCAGAATATCAGGCATATACAGGTATGAGGGTGATCGTGGTATTTGATGCGTACTACGTAAAAGGAATTGAAAGCAAACTGAAGGAATATCAGGTTGAGATCATCTATACCAAAGAAAATGAAACGGCCGATGAATGTATTGAGCGGATTGTCACAGATTTAAAGAATGTTATTAATCAGGTTTATGTGGCAACCTCTGATTATGCGGAACAGAGGACAATTTTTGGCCGGGGGGCATTGAGGAAATCGGCAAGAGAACTTCAAATCGAGCTGGATGATATCAATAGAGAAATAGGGCAGCAAATCGAAAAGCATCATAAAGTTCAGCCGCAGATTAAAATCCCGCTGACACAGGATGTTCTGGAGAAATTTGAAAAATGGCGGCGGGGGGATATATGACCCTTTCGTCTCTTTTCGTATATTTTATTGATTTTTTGACCACTGCGGTTAAAATAACTTTGCCCTCCGCGGATGGGAGATGAATCGGCTTCGGATTGGAGATGACGTATTCTATCTGGCGGGAGTTCATGTTGACTATTAGTAAGCGCTTACTGTATAATATTTTTAAATTGACTGCTGTGCAGCCGGGGGGTTATTTTTGGTGAGTGTCAAGCTGGCAGATAGAGATTATCAGAATCTGGAATCGCTTCATGATGATGAAATTATTCGCTTGATTCATCGGGGAGATAGCCGTGCGCTGGACTTTCTGATACATAAATACATAAATTATGTTCGGGCCAAGGCACGTACATATTTTATCATCGGCGCTGATAGAGAAGATATTATTCAAGAAGGCATGATTGGTCTCTATAAGGCAATCCGAGATTATGATGGGGACAGGCTCTCATCATTTAAGGCATTTGCCGAATTATGTGTTACCAGACAGATTATTACCGCCATCAAGATGGCTACACGGCAGAAACATACCCCGCTTAACTCATATGTGTCTCTGGACAAACCAATTTATGATGAGGAATCCGACCGAACCTTGCTGGACATTCTCGCTGGATCAAAATCGTTTGATCCTCAGGATTTGCTTGAAAACAGGGAAAGGTTTTTTGATATGGAAGGAAAATTGTCGGAACTATTAAGCGACCTGGAAAAAAAGGTTTTGAGCTTGTATATGGACGGCTGCACGTATCAGGAGATTTCTGTCAAATTAAAACGGCATGTTAAATCAATCGATAATGCTCTGCAGCGCATCAAACGGAAGTTAGAGCTGCTTATTGAAGCGAACCAGGCAGAAGCCAGGTAGTTCATTGACATATGATGGCGGCCGTGCTACATTTATATGAGTGAAAACCCTGCAGTGGGGTGGTACGGTGACGAAAAAAGTGATATTGGCTTGTACCCTCTGTGCAAGCAGAAATTATACGACGAGCAAAAATGCATCCAAACAGCCTGAACGATTAGAAATACAGAAATACTGCAAAACATGCGGTAAACATACATTGCATCGTGAGACGAAATAAGGTGTTAGTCAGGCAGGGTCTGGAGGGGGACAATCTTTGAAAATCTTTAAATTTTTCAAGAATGTTTCGAGAGAGATGAAAAAGGTCAGCTGGCCAAAAGGCCGCGAGCTGACAAGCTATACAATAACCGTATTAACAACGGTGGCATTTGTTGCGGTTTTCTTTGCAATCATTGATCTCGGCATTTCACAACTGCTAAATTTATTTTTTTAACCGCAAATCTTGAATAATGAACCTATTTTTATGCTATAATGGAAAATAATATTTTAATTAGAAAAACCCGGGGACGTCGGGTTTTTTAATATGTTTGAATTTTTCTTGAGCAAAGAGTTAAAAAAGTCAATTAAGGGAGGGAAGGGCAAGCTTAATTGTCCTGATCACATGGAAAAGAACTGGTATGCAATCCACACTTATTCCGGTTATGAAAATAAGGTGAAGACGAACCTTGAAAAACGTGTGGGAACAATGGGTATGGAGGATAAAATCTTCCGTGTGCTTGTACCGGAAGATGAAGAGACGGAAATCAAAAATGGCAAGAAGAAAGTGGTCAAAAAGAAATTTTTCCCCGGCTATGTGATTGCGGAGATGGTTATGACAGATGATTCATGGTATGTGGTGCGCAATACACCAGGTGTCACAGGGTTTGTCGGGTCAAGCGGTCACGGGACAAAACCAACGCCCATTTTGCCTGACGAAGTAGACGCGGTACTGAAACGAATGGGCGTATCCGATCCTGTCCCGCAAGTTGATTTTGAATTAAAAGAGAACGTGAAGGTTACAGACGGACCGTTCAATGAATTTACAGGTACAATCGAGCACATTGATGCCGATAAGCAGAAACTCAAAGTGCATGTAAACATGTTCGGGCGTGAAACCCCTGTCGAGCTGGAATTTTCCCAGGTGGAAAAAATGTAAAGGTTGTTCAAAAAATCTGGTAAAAATGACACTTCGCATTTCTTCGTTGACTTGTTTTGCGCTCCGTGGAAGAGAAGCTGTTTCTATAGCTGCTTCATAAAGGGTATGCTGTATTAAAAATACAGTGTCGGTACTTAAGCAGTCTTTTTAATGGTTGCCCCATATAATGTAAACGTATGTCAACTGTACAACGGCGTGAAACTCAGAAACCTTTAGGGCTTTAGGGAAACCCTTTCTATAAAAAATCACAAGCAAAACCTTGCATCATTTGATAATACATGGTAAAATTCTTTTGTTATTTATGTCCCCGGAGTGGATGCGGGGATTTTAAATGTTGAGTGGGAGGGGAATAGCCCTATTACCACATCACGGACTTTAAGGAGGTGTGTCTCGTGGCTAAAAAAGTAATTAAATTAGTAAAACTGCAAATCGAGGCCGGTAAAGCAAATCCAGCACCGCCGGTAGGACCGGCATTGGGTCAGGCTGGTGTAAATATCATGGGATTCTGCAAGGAATTTAACGCACGTACCCAGGATCAGGCCGGTATGATTATTCCGGTTGAGATTACGGTTTTCGAAGATCGTTCATTTACATTTGTTACGAAAACTCCGCCAGCTGCAGTGCTGCTGAAAAAAGCAGCCGGTATCGATACAGCATCAGGTGAACCAAGCCGTAATGAAGTCGCTTCGGTCAAACGTGATCAAGTACAGGAAATTGCGGAAACCAAAATGCCTGATTTGAACGCAGCTGATCTGGATGCTGCAGTACGTATGGTTGAAGGAACCGCACGCAGCATGGGTATTTCGATTGATGACTAATGTGCGTAAAACAAGAATAAATACAGTTGCGATAAATGGTATGCCATGTTACGCAACTTTTTTCATGAAAAATGCATCAGCGCTCCGTTCATTATGAGCATACCATTGCTTCATGAGTAACAGTGCCGCCGAGCATTTTTAAGTGGGAGGTCTTACCGCTAAAAACCACAACTTGAGGAGGAAGTAAAATGGCAAAAAGAAGTAAAAAATATCAAGAAGCTGCCGAGCTTGTTGATCGTTCAAAAGCATATGATGCCGAAGAAGCGGTCACTTTACTGAAGGAAACCGCAAAGGCAAATTTTGATGAAACAGTTGAAGCTGCTTTCCGACTGGGGGTTGACCCTAAGAAAGCTGATCAGCAGATCCGCGGTGCTATGGTTCTGCCGAATGGAACCGGCAAAACACAGCGTGTCCTGGTGTTTGCGAAAGGCGACAAGGCCACAGAAGCCGAAAACGCCGGAGCAGATTATGTCGGAGAGCAGGATCTTATAGGCAAAATCAATCAAGGCTGGTTTGATTTCGATGTTGTTGTGGCAACACCGGATATGATGGCTGAAGTCGGTAAACTTGGCCGGATTCTCGGGCCTAGAGGCCTCATGCCTAACCCTAAAACCGGAACGGTAACATTTGAAATTGAAAAAGCTGCTAACGAGATTAAAGCCGGTAAAGTGGAGTATCGAGTGGACAAATCCGCCAACATTCATGTTCCGCTTGGAAAGATTTCATTTGATAATCAGAAATTGGTTGAGAACTTTGAAGCAATTGCTGATACACTTATGAAAGCAAAGCCGCAGGCGTCAAAAGGTGTTTATATGCGCAAGGCTTCTATAACGTCCACGATGGGACCTGGCATCAGAGTTGATGTTTCCGGTTACCGCAGTTAATATTAACTTGATACAGTCGCAGGACTAGAAATTTAAAACAGAATGCATGGTTGACTTTTAGTGAATGGTCAAGTACAATAAATGACGTTATAAAGATGAATACGTTATACCGTAGACAGCAGGTGCAGATTATGCTTAATTTCCTGCCGAGGTGTTGGAAAGCAAATGGATAATTCCCCGAATGGGCCCCCATTTGTCATACAAGCCTCCAGTATCTATGGAGGCTTTTTTAATAAATACGGTATGATGAACATTTAACAGGAGGTGGAATGGATGGCTAATGCAAATATTATTGAGCAGAAAAAGCAGTTTGTAGATGAAATTGCCGATAAATTCCGTGACAGTCAGTCAACGCTGCTGGTGGATTACCGCGGACTTGATGTTGCTGAAGCAAATGAATTACGTAAACAATTGCGTGAAGCAAACGTGGAATTCAAAGTTTACAAGAACACCATGACACGCCGCGCAGCGGAAAAAGCCGAGCTGAGTGATTTGTCCGATACACTCGTCGGTCCGACTGCAATTGCCTTCAGCAATGATGATGTTATAGCACCGGCTAAAATTCTGAACAACTTTTCCAAAGAGCACGAAGCATTGGAAATCAAAGGCGGCGTCATTGAAGGTGAAATTGCATCACTTGAGCAAATCAAGGAACTTGCAGACCTGCCGAACTACGATGGTATGGTATCAATGCTTCTTAGCGTATTGCAGGCACCTGTACGCAACTTTGCATACGCAACGAAAGCTATTGCAGATCAGAAAGAAGAACAAGGTGCATAAATTGGCTGCTGGCATTCCGGCATTCATATAACAAAACGAAAAAATGGAGGAATAAAAATGGATAATCAGCAAATTATTGATTCGATTAAAGAAATGTCTGTTTTGGAATTAAATGATTTAGTTAAAGCAATTGAAGAAGAATTTGGCGTAACCGCTGCAGCACCAGTCGCAGTTGCAGGCGGAGACGGCGGCGGAGAAGCTGAGGAAGAACAAACTGAATTTGATGTAGAGCTTCAGGACGCCGGCGCATCTAAAATTAAAGTTGTTAAAGCAGTCCGCGAAATCACCGGTCTTGGTCTGAAAGATGCGAAAGAACTGGTTGATAACGCTCCTAAGGCTGTTAAAGAAGGCGCAACTAAAGAAGAGGCTGAAGAAATTAAAGGTCAGCTTGAAGAAGCAGGCGCAACTGTAGAACTTAAGTAGTTTGATATTAAGAGCTCGTCGGTATTACGACGGGCTCTCTATATATTTCTCCTTCAAATTATACAATGAAGCGGGTGTCTAAATGTCTGAGCATTACTTTTCACAAAACCCTCAATCTAAAAGTTCACCCAAGAAATGGAATTACCAGCTGAGAGGCGAGATTTTTAAATTTGAGAGCGATTATGGTGTGTTCTCAAAAAATGAAGTGGATTACGGATCGCGATTGCTGATCGAATATTTTGAAGAGCCCCCGGTTGAGGGCAGTCTTCTCGACCTTGGCTGCGGCTACGGACCGATTGGAATTGCCATTGCGAACAGTTATAAGAAACGCAGTGTTATGCTGACGGACATTAATGAACGGGCAGTCGCACTCGCCAGGAAAAATGCGCATTACAACGATGTGAACAATGTTGAATTTGCAATCAGTGATCGATTCAGTCATCTCAAAGATAGAAAATTTGCAGCAATCCTCACCAACCCTCCCATCCGAGCAGGCAAAAAAATTGTCCATCAGATGTTTGAAGAGAGCAAACATGTCTTGCTGGAGAACGGACAGTTGTGGGTGGTCATTAAGAAGAAGCAGGGTGCGCCATCTGCAATGAATAAATTGAACGATTTATTTGGAGATGTTGAAGTAATTGACCGCAGTAAAGGCTATTATATTTTGATGACCACAAAATGATTGACCTTATAGTTTACTTGTGATAACATATTTAAATGCTAACATGGGGCTTCTTTTGTCAAGAGAAGATTTCATTTAATATAAAATGTATAAACCACTGGCAAACGGGAACAATGGTAGAATCGACGAAAAACAATGGCATTTTATTGAAAAATTTCAAGGTCATTTGTTTCCCTTCTTACTTATTAGAAATTAAGGTATTAAGGTGTTGCCGGTGTAAAATATGTTTTCTGCAGTTGCCCTGACTGCGGAATTGTTGGAAGTTCATTTAAACAGTAGTACACGTGCTATTGTTATTTTGTATCTGGATTATGGATTTAAAACGGCTGGTCATTATGTCAGCTTGTTTTTCACAGTTAAGAAAGTATAGATACTTTCTTACTGCATAAGTGCACAACTTAGGCTTTTGCCATTAAGGTTTGGCAATAAGCCAAGTTTTCTAATAAAAATATGAGTCATTTTTCTCTGCAGCAACTATGGTGACTAATCTTTGAAAAATGCTTGATTTGAGGGGTGAAGCAGTTGACAGGTCAACTAGTTCAGTACGGACGGCACCGCCAACGCAGAAGCTATGCGCGTATTAGCGAAGTGTTGGAACTGCCAAATCTAATCGAAATTCAAACCGCTTCCTATGATTGGTTTTTAAAGGAAGGTTTGCGGGAGATGTTCCAGGATATTTCCCCAATTGAGGATTTCGCGGGCAACCTATCACTGGAGTTCATTGATTATAGTCTTGGTGAACCCAAGTACCCTGTTGATGAGTCGAAAGATCGGGATGTCACATATAATGCCCCGCTTCGTGTGAAAGTTCGCCTGATCAATAACGAGACAGGTGAAGTGAAAGAACAGGAAGTGTTTATGGGCGACTTTCCGCTGATGACAGGCACAGGCACATTTATTATTAACGGTGCTGAGCGTGTTATTGTTTCTCAGCTTGTGCGCTCACCGAGTGTCTATTACAGCGAAAAATTTGATAAAAATGGCAAACGTGGTGTGACTGCGACGGTGATTCCGAACCGCGGTGCATGGCTGGAGTTTGAAACGGATGCCAAGGATGTTGCATATGTAAGAATTGACCGTACACGTAAACTGCCGATCACGGTTCTTTTACGTGCGCTTGGATTCAGCACAGATCAGGAAATCATCGACCTTCTTGGGGAAAATGAGTACCTGAAGAATACCCTTGAAAAAGACAATACAGAAACAACTGAAAAAGCGTTGCTGGAAATCTATGAACGTCTGCGTCCGGGTGAACCGCCAACGGTTGAAAATGCCAAAAGCCTGTTGGTGTCTCGCTTTTTCGATCCAAGAAGGTACGACCTGGCACGCGTTGGCCGGTACAAAATGAATAAAAAATTAAACATTAAAAACCGTCTGTTCAATCAAGTTCTGGCTGAGCCGGTTGTCGACCCTGAGACAGGGGAAGTTCTGGCTCAAAAGGGCGACAAATTGGAGCGAAAACTGCTTAATAAGATCATTCCTTACCTAGAAAACCAGGAGAATATGCTTGGCGAAAAGCATGTTGAACCAAACGAAGGAGTTCTGGATGAATCAATTCGCCTGCAATCCGTAAAAATTATCGATCCGACTGATCCTGAAGGCGAACGCGAACTGGAAGTCATCGGCAACGCGGGTGTCGACAGGGGTGTTAAGAATATTACGCCTGCCGATATTATATCATCTGTCAACTATTTCTTTAATTTGCTGCACCATGTTGGGGGGACCGATGACATTGACCATCTGGGCAACCGGCGTCTGCGCTCCGTAGGTGAATTGATGCAAAATCAATTCCGGATCGGGCTTTCCCGCATGGAACGTGTGGTACGCGAACGGATGTCAATTCAGGACACATCAAGCATTACACCACAGCAGCTGATTAATATCCGCCCTGTTATAGCTTCCATTAAGGAATTTTTCGGGAGTTCGCAGCTGTCACAGTTTATGGATCAGACAAATCCGTTAGGGGAAGTGACCCATAAACGGCGTCTGTCCGCTCTCGGACCCGGCGGTCTGACACGTGAACGTGCAGGCTTTGAAGTGCGTGACGTTCACTATTCACACTATGGCCGTATGTGCCCGATCGAGACGCCTGAGGGACCGAACATCGGACTGATCAACTCATTGTCCAGTTATGCAAAGGTCAATGAATTCGGCTTTATTGAAACGCCTTATCGCCGTGTTGATCCGGAGACCGGTAAAGTAACCGATGAAACGGACTACCTGACGGCTGATGAAGAAGATAACTATATTGTGGCACAAGCAAACGCCCGCCTGAATGAAGATAGCACTTTTGCTGACGAAGAGGTTATTGCTCGTTTCCGCGGTGATAACACAGTTGTGCCGCGCGAAAAACTTGATTA
>Ga0079226_10004749_pt1 | contig 10385 bp, 5 predicted proteins | sample Poulit2014_FD_76345 | JGI IMG/M metagenome (GOLD analysis project Ga0079226, IMG submission 76345) | Agricultural soil microbial communities from Georgia to study Nitrogen management - Poultry litter 2014 | ecosystem: Environmental > Terrestrial > Soil > Agricultural land | place: USA: Georgia...
GCCTTAGGCATTGTCATTTTTGAGATGCTCACCGGTGAACGTCCTTTCAGCGGCGAGTCCGCGGTTGCTATCGCTGTGCAGCACACGAATTCACGTGTGCCTCCTCCATCATCCTACGTGCCAGGTATCAGTGCGGCCGTGGATGATCTGGTGCTCCACATGACTGAGCCAGCACCTGAGGATCGTCCGGCTGACGCCACTGAAGTGTTGATACTGGTTCAACATCTCTTGGAGCATCCACAGGCAGCAGAGCGGTTAGCCGACGAGCGCGGCCAAAACCAGGACGCTACGGAAATTTTCGAAGCCGATGCCACCCGAATTCACGATCCAGACGCAACCGTGCCTTTCGGAGCAGTCGAGGACGACCCCCAAGGTTCAGCTGCAACGGACCCGCCACCACCCCCGGATGAACCAAAAGTCACGGTACTGCCTCCCGCTGTCACCGCCGAAGCGACGCCGCAGCATTACCATTCACCGGTCCAACAACAACCAGCCGTCACCCCAGAGCCCCGGGATTTCGGTAAGAAGAAACCACACGATCCGGTTCGCGAATTTGCGTCAATAAACACCACCAGTGCTGCCATTAAGACACTGCTGGTCATCATGTTAGCCGCCGCTATGGTGCTGTTCGGACACTGGGCAGGTACAGCTTTGATGGGCTGGCTTTTCGGCTAATCTTCCCTCACGAACTCGGCATCGGAAGCGGCGGTGGGCAGACACCCCGTAGCGTGCAAGCTCCGTAGGGCTGTATAGTCTGCGTCGTCGGGGTATCGCAGCGACGAATACTGTAAAAATACTGCAACCGCCGACGAAGCGGCGGTTGCAGTGGCAGTTTTTCTAGAAATTATCGCGCGGTATCTTTCGCAAGCGACTCGGCGACTAAAAACGCCAATTCTAATGACTGTTGGTGGTTCAACCGTGGGTCGACCAACGTTTCATAACGCTCATCAAATGCCGACTCGTCGATAGCGACCGAACCACCGAGACACTCGGCCACATCATCACCGGTCAGCTCGATATGGAGTCCGCCCGGGTGTGTTCCGGTTGCATTAGCTACCTCAAAGAAGCCACGAACCTCGTTCATGATGTCTTCCAAGCGCCGGGTCTTGTAACCATTGGCGGCGGTGATGGTATTACCGTGCATCGGGTCAGTGATCCATAACGGAGTCGCCCCTTCAGCTTTCACACCTTCCATGACCTCAGGAAGTCTTTCACGAATCGTGTCGGCACCCATACGCACAATAAAGGTTAGACGACCCGGTTCACGATTCGGGTCAAGCTTCTCAATGAGTTCCATAGCTTGATCAACGGTCGTGGTCGGCCCCAGTTTTACACCGATTGGGTTGCGAATGCGGGAAAGGTAGTCGACGTGCGCACCATCAATTTGTCGTGTCCGCTCCCCTATCCACACAAAGTGCGACGAGGTAATGTACGGCAGGCCTGTCCGAGAATCTAACCGTGTCAGTGCCCGTTCGTAGTCGAGCAGGAGCGCTTCGTGAGCAGAAAAGAATTCGACCGTACGCAAAGCATCAAAATCGGCGCCGGCGGCTTCCATAAATCGTATCGCGCGATCGATTTGTCCCGCCAATTCGTCGAAGCGCGCGTAGGCCGGATTCGACATGAAACCCTTATTCCAGGAGTGCACGGTCCGCAGGTCAGCAAAGCCACCAGTTGTGAACGCACGAATCAGGTTCAAGGTTGATGCCGAGGTGTGGTAGGCCTGCACCATGCGACGAGGATCGTGCCGACGAGATTCTTCAGTGAAGTCGAAGCCATTGACGATTTCGCCACGGAAAGATGGCAAGGTGACACCGTCACGAGTCTCCATATTCGATGAGCGCGGCTTGGCGAACTGACCAGCCATCCGCCCCATCTTTACCACTGGCATGGATGCGCCGTACGTCAAAACCGCAGCCATCTGCAAAATCGTTCGGATACGGGATGAGATCTTATTTGCCGTCGCTCCGGCAAACGTTTCTGCGCAATCCCCGCCCTGTAGAACGAAGGCTTTCCCAGCTGCAGCAGCAGCGAGGCGTTCGCGCAGCACATCTACTTCACCGGCAAAAACGAGAGGGGGAACATGTGACAGCTCATGCAAGCTCTCTTCGAGGACCTCATGGTCATACCACTGCGGTGCCTGTTGCACGTCCAGATCCCGCCAGTCATCCAGGCCTGGATAGTCAGCGGCACCCTGTGAAAGGTTGGTACCGAAGGGCTCGATAACCCTGTTCTGTTCCGCGGTGTCAAACATCATACTCACCAGCATACGGCGGCAGTCCGAACGCGAGAAGTTCATGACGCTACAAGCCCAATCCTGCACCATGGGTGGGTCCGTATTTCTCTAGAGTGTTTTCTATGTTGCCCAGCTGCACCCAGGACTATGCTGGGTGGTGATGACGATGCTGCACACCTCTCAGTACTTCTCCCCTGACCCAAACGGGATATTAGCCAAAACTTCCACCCGCTGGGCTGTGTTGTTACTGCATGGATTCACTGCCGGACCGCAGTCTGTTCTCCCCTGGGCCCAGGCCCTTGCTCACGCTGGCGCTACGGTACACGTCCCTCTGCTGAGCGGGCACGGCACGAGCGTTGCCGACCTGGCTCGAACGACTGCAGGACAGTGGCGTCGTGACGTCCAACATGCACTCGATGACCTGCTGAGCCAGGGATACGATCGGGTCGCCGTGGCTGGCCTGTCGATGGGCGGGACACTGGCATTAGATGCGGCGAGTAATCGGCCGGTGGATGCGGTTTTCGTGGTCAACCCGGGCCTCAGTTTTCGGCCTCTCGATCAGTTAGGTGTCTACCTGTCACCTCTGCTGCAATGGGTAATACCAACGGTGGGCCCACTTGCGGGGGACGTACGCAAACCAGGGATGACAGAAGGCGCTTATGACCGAACACCCGTAGCCGCAGTAGAACAGCTAGCAAAACTTTTTAGCGTCACCCGTCGACACCTAGCCGATATCACGGCACCGGTCACACTTTACTGGTCCCCAGAAGACCATATTTTGCCACGTTCGTCTGCACGGATCTTACGCAGGGGGCTTGAGCCACATCTCCTCACCACTGTGATCCTCGAACAAAGCTTTCATGCAGCAACGTTGGACTATGATGCTCCGCTAATAGATCAAGACAGCATTACGACACTCCAAAAACTGTCGGGAGGCCAGCATGCCACAGCGTGAACCCGATGAGCACGAACAGTGGGAAGATATCGTGCGTCGATTAGGTGGCACCTCAGAACAAGCCCAGTCTCCAGCCTCCAGTGAATCACCAACACACGACGCTAGGTCTGAACCCGGGATGCCTCTTCGAGGTCCACGCGATTATCAGCTGGCTGACGAGACCGTAGAGGATTTTCAGCCACCAAATCCGAAACCGATAGCCACTGGGAACCCACGGACCGTCTTGTCCTGGTTCGGTGTGGTAGGCGCTGTAGCCATCTGGATTATTGCAGCGCTGCTCAGCTGGCCACTTCCGTGGTGGCTCGCGACGGTCACGATCCTAGGATTCGGCGGCGGCGCTGTGAGCCTGTTCTTCTTACTACCCAAGTCATGGGCTCACCGGGAGCGTTTCGATGGTGATGACTATGGCGATGGCGCGAGGCTCTAATTCCACGATTCCTGCTACGTGGCGTCTCGTTATTTAAGCTACCTGCCAGTAGACTGTGATTTACATCGCATACCTCCCGGTTCAGAAGGAGCAACCTTGCAAGAGATCATCATTCCACCAGTCGCAGAGGCACCCTCAACGTCGAACGCTACTGATCTTGTAGAAGACCAGTACCATCAAGATCCAGACCACCCACTCTTTGCTCGGCAGCTCCAACCGGGTCAGTGGACTGACGTGTCGGTCCGAGAATTTCGTGAAGATGTCAAAACCATTGCTCGCGCGCTGGCATCAATAGGGATTGAACCTGGCGATTCCGTAGCCATTATGAGTCCTACTCGGTATGAGTGGACGCTAGTTGATTTGGCAATCATGTATGCCGGAGCCGTGACCGTTCCTATTTATGAGACTTCATCGCCATCGCAAATCGCATGGATTTTAAAGGATGCACGCGTCAAAGCGCTGGTCGCAGAAAAGCCCGAGCATATCCTAGCGGTCGAAACGGCAATCCAGCGCGAAGATCTACCACAACTCAACGGCATGTGGGCCATGGACGATGGTCTCGACGATTTGCGTGCTCTGGCCGCTCAGGGGCCATCAGAAGCAGAGATGGAACAGCGTCGTACCCAGGCAAATCTCGAAGACCTCGCCACCATCGTTTATACCTCAGGCACCACAGGCCGTCCGAAGGGTTGTATGATTACCCACGGCAACCTGGTGAATCTGTCGCTGAATATATTGCACTCCGAGATGAAGTCGGTGCTTACCCGTGAGAGCAAAACAATTCTCTTTATTCCCCTGGCACATATCTTCGCTCGATTCATTTCGTTCCAGACGCTTGCCTCGGGGTCGAAGGTGGCCCACACCCCTGACGTGAAACAGCTGGTGCCTGATCTGAAGTCATTTCAGCCTGACTTCTTGTTGGCGGTTCCTCGAGTGTTCGAGAAAGTCTATAATTCTGCGCTGCTCAACGCTCAAGAGGGCGGGAAGGGCAAGATATTCGAACGCGGCGCAGAAGTCGCGGTCGCCTATTCCAAAGCAAAGGAATCCGGCTCAGTTGGTGTAGGCCTAAGACTCAAACACTGGGTCTTTGACAAACTGTTGTATTCCAAGATACGTGCCGCGATGGGCGGTCACGTCAAAGACGCCATCTCCGGGGGCGGGCCGTTAGGTGCCTATCTGAGTCACTTTTTCCGGGGCGTAGGGGTCAACATCAAAGAAGGCTACGGACTGACAGAAACAACCGCGCCCGTGACGGTCAATCGCCCAGGCAAGACTCGAGTCGGTACCGTGGGTCAACCAGCCCCAGGGTGTGGCATCCGAATAGCCGAAGACGGTGAAATTCTGGCTTATGGCATTTGTGTGTTCAAGGGTTACCTCAACTTGCCAGAAAAGACTGCTGAAGAGCTCGTAGATGGTTGGTTCCGTACCGGAGATATTGGCCATTTGGATGACGATGGATTTCTGACCATCACCGGCCGGAAGAAAGAAATCCTGGTCACTGCCAGTGGTAAAAATGTGGCACCGGCACAGTTAGAGGACCAGATCCGAGCAGATGGTCTGATCTCACAAGTCATGGTTGTAGGAGATAATCAGCGATTCGTAGCTGCCATTGTCACGCTCGACGAAGAGACCGCCCCGGCATGGTTGAAGCAACACCAACTCGACCCCGATATGAGCATTTCAGACATGGCCAAGCACCCTGCAGTGCTTGAACATGTTCAAGGTTTGATTGACCGGGCGAATGAGTCAGTGTCGCGAGCAGAGTCAATTCGCGAGTTCCGGATCGCTGATCGGGACTTCACCATTGAAGGCGGTCAAATGACTCCCTCGATGAAGATCCGACGTGAAGTCATCATGCAAGACTTTGCCGACCTCATCGATGATATCTATCAGCCGGCAAGCCGCTAACTTGCCGAAGCGTGGCATCCCGGGCGCCGTGATGGCCGAGTACACCTCGCGGCGCCCGAAATGCTGCGCGTTTTAGAGACAGCCTGAATCTGGCACATCGAGGCCGAGAAGTGCATTTTCTACTACTTCAGCCATCGCCGGGTGGATCCAGTACTGTCCGCGCGCCAGCTGGTGGGCAGGAATATCCATTGACATTGCGGTCAGCACGGGTTGAATAAGGTTCGTGGCTTCTAAACCTAGGATGTGAACACCAAGAATCTGACCGGTTGCTTTCTCTGCAATAAGTTTGACGAAACCATCGCTGTCTTCCATGGCCCAGCCGTAGGCGGTGTCACCGTAATCTTGAATCTTCACGGTGATCGCATCCTCGCCATATTGTCCTTTGGCATCTTCTTCCGTCAGCCCAGCGCTTGCGATCTGGGGACGTGTAAAGACACCGGCTGGGATGGGGCCTAGATTCTCTGCCTTCATAGCATCCGGGTTTTCCATGTTGTGAGAAACCAGGCGTTGCTCGTGGTTGGCGACATGTTTGAGCATTTGCGGATTCGCAATATCTCCAAGTGCCCAAACCCCCTCAAGCGGTTCACCACCTGAGAGCACCCGTAGATATTCATCTCGGGCAATGAACCCTGCATCCGTGTCGATGCCTGCAGCAGGTAAGTTCAACCGGTCAATATTTGGCACCCGTCCCGTTGCCAACAGCACAGCGTCCCCGACAAAGTAATCGACGACATCATTGGTCTCATGTCCGGTGGCACTCAAGTTCACGCGCAATCGACCATTTTCTTGATCAATCGAATGCAAAGTACGGTTCAGCGCAACTTGCCACTGTTCCTTTGCGATGCGAGTGAATTCGTCGGAAATCGTATTGTCATGATCCGATAGCAGTTGCCCGGAGCGGTTGATATGGATGACTTCAGATCCCAACCCAGAGAAGATGGCGGCAAATTCTGACCCGATGTACTTGCCTCCCACCACGATAATCCGTTTCGGCAATGCCTCGATCCGCATAATCGTATCGGAGGTATGCACACCGGGTAAGTCTAAGCCAGGAACATCTGGCAAGCTTGGCCGAGAACCTGCCGCAATGACAATCTGGTCAGCCTCTATAATCCGCCCGGTAGAAGTCGTGAGTTGTTTCGACCCCGAAAACTGTACCTCTTCTGTGATGAGTGTGGTGTGGTCCAGTTCCTTGTCCCGGTAGGCTCTCCCGCCTTCAGAGATAGCATCGATGCGAGAGAAAATACGGTCCCGAATTGCCGGCCAGTTTGCTGAGTCAAAACTCAGATGCACACCCAGCCGCGCGGCATCTTGCGCATTTGCCACAATCTGGGCCGGGTAGGCAAACATTTTTGTCGGAATACACCCCACATTGAGACAGGTACCGCCAAAGATCCCCGAGTCAATGATGGCAACTTTTTTGTTGTCCCAATATGGCGTGATGATGGAATTACCGGATCCGGAACCAATGATGGCTAGATCGTAGTGTTCGATACTCATGCCCTCAGTGTAATGGTTCCGAATCCGGTGCTATCTTCCGACTTCATGCTCTGTTACGCCGGATCGATGACCATGATGAGGTCATTACCTGCCACGGGCGTGGGGTTTTCCAACACCACTCGAGAGACGATGCCAGAAATCGGGGCGGTGATACTCGCCTCCATTTTCATGGCCTCGATCGTGGCGACACTATCGCCAGCCTCGACGGTGTCACCTTCTGCAATCGTGACCGTGACGGTGCCAGCAAATGGCGCCGGCAGGTGACCTTTCTTCGAAGTATCGGCTTTTTCAGCTTCATGAGCGCTTGATTCGACCGACCGGTCTCGAACATCCACTTGGCGTTGCTGACCGTTCAGGGTGACCATTACGGTACGCATACCCTTATCGTCAGCTTCTGAAACAGCTTGGAGTGTCGTAAGGAGACGTACACCCTTGCCTAAGGATATGACGTGTTCATGGCCTTCAACCATTCCATAGAGGAAGTCACGCGTATGGAGTACTGACGTGTCTCCGTACAGCCGGACATGTTCCTCGTATTCGGCTGTTGGCCCGGGGAAGAGCAACCGATTCAAAGTCCGTCGACGGGTTTCGCCGGGCTGATTGAGCTTTGCTGCGTCTTCTTCGGAGATATCTTCGAGTTCAATACCGGTGACCTTACGGCCCTCAAGGGCCTTAGTGCGGAATGGTTCCGGCCAGCCGCCTGGAGGATCGCCGAGTTGACCAGACAGGAATGCGACTACCGAGTCTGGAATGTCGTAGTTGCGTGGGTTCTGTTCGAAGTCAGCTGGATCGGCATCGGCTGAAACTAATGCAAGGGCAAGATCCCCGACTACCTTCGATGACGGGGTGACTTTGACAATATCCCCGAGAATGTCGTTTGCCGCAGCATACATGTCCTCAATGGACTCAAAGCGTTCTTCGAGGCCCAAGGCTATCGCCTGCTGACGAAGGTTGGACAACTGCCCGCCAGGAATTTCATGTGCATATACGCGCCCCGTCGGAGCTGGTAGACCCGATTCGAACGGTGCATAAATTTCTCGGACGGCCTCCCAATACGGTTCCAAGCCTGCAACATGCTCGAGTTCGAGGCCAGTTTCTCTGTCTGTATTGTCAGTGGCTGCAACAAGCGCTGACATTGAAACTTGCGAGGTGGTCCCTGCCATCGCCGCCACCGCTGTATCGACTGCGTCGACCCCGGCTGCCGATGCAGCCATAAGGGTAGCCAGCTGGCCCCCTGAGGTGTCGTGTGTGTGCAGATGAACCGGCAGGTCAAAGTTTTGCCGCAGTGCCGTCACAAGTTTGCTTGCTGCAGCAGGCCGTAGCAAACCTGCCATGTCTTTGATCGCCAGAATGTGGGCACCTGCTTCAACCATTTCTTCGGCTAACCGCAAGTAGTAATCCAGGGTGTAAAGCTTCTCTTGCGGATCCAGCAAGTTTCCGGTGTAGCACAAGGCTGCTTCTGCAACGGCAGAGGTGTGTTCTTTCACCGCAGAGATTGCTGGGATAATCTGGTTGACATCATTCAACGCGTCGAAAATACGGAAAATATCCACGCCAGTTTGGGCAGCTTCTTCGACGAAAGCCTCAGTGACTCGCTGCGGGTACGGAGTGTATCCAACCGTATTGCGTCCGCGCAGCAGCATCTGTAACGGAATGTTGGGCATTTCCTCCCGGAACCGAGCCAGCCGGTCCCACGGGTCTTCGGAAAGGAACCGAAGAGCCACATCATAGGTAGCTCCGCCCCATACTTCGGCAGATACCAGTTGAGGCAGCAGATGCGATACTGCCGGCGCAGCGGCCAACATGTCTCGAGTACGAACACGGGTTGCAAGTAGCGACTGGTGCGCGTCACGGAATGTTGTATCGGTGACGGCAAGGCCCTGATGATTTCGCAGTGCTTGAGCAAAACCTTCCGGCCCCTGTTCCAGGAGCACATCACGCCAGCCTGGAGGGGGTGCTACCTGAGAAGGACCGTCGAATGGACTACGGTCGGGCTCGTCAGATTTGTCACCAGGGAAGTGCGGGAGTTTTCGCCGCGGGTCCAAACCTTCAATCCGTGGACCGTACGGCTGGTTTACCGTGACGTCTGCTAAATACGCCAGCGCGCGCGAGCCGCGATCCTTGGACCGGTTGACTTGGGTCAAATATGGGTTCTTGTCAATGAAGTCGGTGGCGACATCCCCGTCGATGAATTGCTGATTGTCGAAGACATTGAGCAAAAATGGGATGTTCGTTGCAACACCGCGTACCCGAAATTCCGCGAGCGCCCGCCGTGCACGACGATGCGCTGTGTGGAAATCTCGACCCCGGGCGGACATTTTCACCAGCATTGAGTCAAAGTGCGGGGAAATTTCCGCACCGGTGTAAATGGTGCCCCCATCAAGGCGAATACCGGACCCACCCGCTGAACGGTAGGCGGTGATTTTGCCAGTGTCTGGGCGGAAATCATTGGCGGGGTCTTCGGTGGTGATCCGACACTGGATAGCAGACCCACGGATCGCCAGATCTTCTTGGCGAATATCAAGATCTTCCAGGGAGGCCCCGGCCGCGATGCGCATCTGTGTGGCGACCAAGTCGACGTCTGTAATTTCTTCGGTAATAGTGTGCTCGACCTGGATGCGCGGGTTCATTTCGATGAATACGTGTTGACCCGCTCGAGGTCCTTCAGTATCAACCAAGAATTCAACCGTGCCCGCGTTGCGATAATTCATCGCTTTGGCAAATTTTACGGCATCGTCATAAAGGCGTTGGCGTAGTTCGTCATCGAGGTTTGGTGCCGGAGCGATTTCGATAACTTTCTGATGGCGTCGCTGCATTGAGCAGTCACGCTCAAACAGATGCACGACATTACCGTAATGATCCGCTAGCACTTGGACTTCGATATGGCGCGGACGCAGGACGGCTTGTTCAAGAAACGCGGTGGGATCACCGAATGCAGTTTCCGCTTCGTGCATCGCCGATTTCAGCGCGTCCGGAAGTTCCTTAGCCGATTCGACTCGGCGCATGCCCCGGCCGCCTCCCCCGGCGACGGCTTTGACGAATAGCGGGAAGCCGATGTCTTCGGCTTGATCAATCAGGACATCGGGATCGGCTGATGGCTCTGTGGAATTCAGCACGGGTACACCGGCTTGTTTCGCCGCACGCAAGGAGGCTACTTTGTTACCGGTCTTTTCCAGGACCTCTGCAGGGGGCCCGACGAAAGTCAGACCGTTGTCTGAGGCTTTTCGCGCAAGCTCGGCGTTTTCTGCGAGGAAACCATATCCCGGGTATATGGCATCCGCTCCGGAGTTCAGAGCGACACGGATGATGCTATCCACATCGAGATACGCACGCACCGGATGGCCTTCTTCCCCGATACGGTA
>Ga0079226_10004750_pt1 | contig 10384 bp, 9 predicted proteins | sample Poulit2014_FD_76345 | JGI IMG/M metagenome (GOLD analysis project Ga0079226, IMG submission 76345) | Agricultural soil microbial communities from Georgia to study Nitrogen management - Poultry litter 2014 | ecosystem: Environmental > Terrestrial > Soil > Agricultural land | place: USA: Georgia...
CGATGGGGTCAGGAAAGTCTCCAAAACCCGCGGGCTCGTTGCTGACAGGTATGGTGGACTCCGGTAGAAGCTTGACGCGGACCGGGCGTTCACCCCAGATTTCTTCAAGGTTGTAATACTGACGGGTGGCCGGCTGCATGACATGTATGACAATATCGCCGATGTCAATCAGTACCCATTCTCCTGAATCCATGCCTTCTTCGGCGATGATGGGAATCGCCTTCTCTCTGACGCGATTGATCACATGCTGTGCGATGGCACGGGTCTGGCGGCCCGAGGTGCCGCTGACAACGATGATGCGATCGAACATGCCCGTGAGGTGTGTGGTATTGAATACCTTGATCTCACGCGCCTTGGCGTCTTCAAGAGCGTCGATAATCAAGCGTTGCTGTTTTTGCAGATCCATAGGTTGGCAAGTAGGTTGGCTAAGATGATCAGATCAGGAACCCGATGGCGCCTGGTAGAGTCCATGGGTTGATATGTATGTCATGACATCATCATCAAGCATATTGTTTGATGGTGTCAAACCCTGGGCGAGCTGGTCCCGTATCTCGGTGGCGGAGATTTCAAGGACAGGAAGGGGCAGCGAGACAATTTCCCGGCCCAGCATGTCAAGATAGCGCTGCAGCGCACGTGGCGCTTGTGGAGGGGATCCTGGCCGGTGGGCCACGGCCAGTACCACCCTTTCGGTGATCTCTTGCCAGGATTGCCAGGTACAGAAGTTGCGCAACTGATCTGACCCCATTATCCAGTAATACTGGTTGTGCAAGGGCAGGTTGCGCAAGGTGTCGACAGTGTAGGTCTTGCCGCCACGATCAATTTCAATGGTATTGATGGCCAGCCAGTTGCAACGCTTGATGGCCAGGTCCAGCATGGCCAGCCGATGCTGGCTGCTTGCCTTGAGCGGCTCTCGCTGCCAGGGGTTGGCGGCGGGTATCAATTGAACCTGGTCCAGATCAAGGGTGGAGCGGGCAGATTTGGCAAGCGCGATATGTGCCGTGTGGACGGGATCAAAGCTCCCGCCAAGCAGGCCGATGCGACCGGGTCTTACAGCCATTGGCGCGGCTTCAGGAAATCGTTCAGGCGTGCCTCGGGGCTGCCGGGTTCGGGGGTCCATTGATAGCGCCAACTCGCCGTGGGCGGCATGGAGAGCAGAATGGACTCTGTACGCCCGCCGGACTGCAGGCCAAAGAGGGTGCCCCGGTCAAAGACGAGGTTGAACTCGACATAGCGGCCACGGCGGTAACTCTGGAAATCTCGCTCACGCTCGCTGTAAGGCGTATCCACGCGGCGTCTGACAATGGGAAGATAGGCATCGGTGAAGCGATCACCCACGGATTGAATCAGGCTAAATCCGGCGTCGAAGCCATCTGCATTGACGTCATCAAAGAATAGCCCCCCTATGCCTCGGGTTTCGTCCCGATGCTTGAGGTAGAAGTATTCGTCGCACCACTTCTTGTATGTCGGGTACTTGTCTTCACCGAAGGGCGCCACGGCATCGTGGCAAACCTGATGAAAATGTCGGGCGTCTTCTTCAAAGGGATAATAGGGTGTCAGATCCAGACCACCGCCAAACCAGAAGACGTCCTGCTCATTGGTATCGGGACGGGCCTGCGCCACAAACAGCCGTACATTCATGTGGCTGGTGGGCACAAAGGGGTTGCGCGGGTGCAGGACCAGGGAAACTCCCATGGCCTGCCAGGGCCGGCCGGCGAGCTCACGCCGATGAGAGCTGGCAGACGGAGGCAGGGTTTTGCCCTGTACGTGGCTGAACAGGACAGCCCCGCGCTCGAAGACGTCGCCATTTTCCAGGTAGCGCGAAACCCCGCCACCACCTTCCTCGCGATCCCAGCGGTCGGTGAGGAACGATTCTCCATCGATGTCTTCCAGTGCATTGACGATGCGGCTCTGGAGATCAAGCAGATAATTTTGAACGGGTTTGACGGGTACGGGCATGGCAGGTGATGAATCAGGCAGGGTGGCGCAGGGCACGCCAGGCAATGTCCTGACGGTATTGTGCATGGGGCAGGTCAGTGTGTTGAATGGCCTGGTAGGCGCGATCGCGGGCTTGCTGCAGGTTGTCGCCCAGTGCAGTGACGCACAGGACGCGCCCGCCACTGGTACGCAGCGTGCCCTGGTGCAGTTCGGTACCAGCATGAAAGACCATGCAGTCGGCGGTATCGGGTGGCAGCGCGCCGATGGGGTCGTGGACGCGGGGGTGCTCGGGGTAGCCACCGGCGGCAATCACGACTCCTAATGCCGGGCGCGGATCCCATTGCACTGATGCCTGATCAAGGCTGCCATTGACTGCGTGCTCAAGGATGTCGACCAGGTCAGACTGCAGCCGCATGATGATGGGCTGACCTTCGGGGTCGCCCATGCGGCAATTGTATTCAAGCACCTTGAGCGAACGGCTGGCATCGGGGCCCGGGCCTATCATGAGGCCGGCATACAAAAAGCCAGTAAACCGTATGCCCTCGGCTCGCATGCCCAGAATGGTGGGTTCGATGACCTCAGTCATGATGCGTTGATGCAGCGCGGCACTGACCACCGGCGTGGGCGAGTAGGCGCCCATGCCACCCGTGTTGGGGCCCTGGTCGTTATCCAGGAGCCGTTTGTGATCCTGGCTGCTGGCCATGGGGACGATGGTTTCGCCATCGCACATCACGATGAAGCTGGCTTCTTCCCCTTCCAGGAATTCTTCAATCACGACGCGTGCGCCTGCCTGGCCGAAGCTGCCTTCATCCAGCATGCTGTCGATGGCCCGATGGGCCTGTTCCAGCGTTTCTGCCACGATCACGCCTTTGCCGGCAGCCAGGCCATCGGCTTTGACGACGATTGGGGCACCCAGGCGCGTGGCGTAGTCGCGGGCGGCAGGAGCATCGGTAAAGGTCTGGTAGGCGGCAGTGGGAATCTGATGGCGCACCATGAACGATTTGGCAAAATCTTTTGAGCTTTCAAGCTGCGCCGCTGCCCGTGAGGGGCCGAAGATCTTGAGGACGTGTTTGCGGAAGCTGTCTACTACTCCTTGCGCCAGGGGTGCTTCGGGCCCGACGATGGTCAGGTCAATGGCGTTGTTCTGGGCAAACTCGACCAGTTCTTTCGGGTCGGAAAGCGGCAGATTGGTCATTTTTGACGCCTGGGCCGTGCCGCCGTTGCCGGGCGCCACGAAGACTTCCGCGGCCCGTGGCGATTGTGCGAGCTTCCAGGCCAGGGCGTGTTCCCGGCCGCCCCCACCAATGACAAGGATTTTCATGTTGGTCCCGGTTGGATGGTTGGAGAGCGGCTTCATGCCTCTTGAGCCGTTTCGTCAAACACGGTGTTGGTGTAGACCTCTTGTACGTCATCGAGGTTCTCAAGGACGTCAAGCATCTTTTGCATGGTTTCCGCGTCTTTGCCAGTCAGTTCGGTTTCATTCAGGGGCTTCATGATGACGTTCTGGATTTCGGGAACCAGGCCTGCCGCCTCGAATGCCGTCTTGACCGCCTCGTAATCGCCCGGTTCGCAGACGACTTCGATGACACCGTCGTCGTCGGTCTCGACATCTTCTGCGCCGGCCTCAAGCGCCACTTCAATGACGTCGTCTTCTGATGTGCCCGGGGCAAAGATGAACTGTCCGCAATGCTTGAACAGAAACGTGACGCAGCCATCCTGACCGAGGTTGCCACCGTGCTTGGTGAGCGCATGACGGACTTCGGAGACCGTGCGTTGGCGGTTGTCTGTCATGCAGTCAACAATGACGGCTGCCCCGCCCACCCCATAGCCTTCGTAGCGGATTTCTTCGTAGTTGCTGCCGTCGGTGCCGCCGGAACCCCGCTGGATGGCCCGCTGGATGTTGTCCTTGGGCATGTTGGCTGCCGTGGCCTTTTCCAGCGCGAGCCGCAGCCGGGGGTTGGCGTCCGGGTCGGGACCGCCATCACGCGCAGCAACGGTAATTTCCCGAATGACTTTTGTCCAGAGTTTGCCTCGTTTGGCGTCCTGACGACCCTTGCGGTGTTGGATGTTCGCCCATTTACTATGACCAGCCATATAACATTCGTCAATTTCAGTGTAAAAACATCATTTTAACCGTTGTTTTGGTTTTGGCATGGACTACACTTGCCAAAGCGTTTTCTTCCTTGTTGATCAGATTATTTGTGCACCATGTCAGAGCCCGTCATCATTGCCCGTCACGATACCGCCGAGAGCATGCTCCTGCCCCAGATGGCCAACCGCCACGGCTGTATCACGGGGGCAACCGGCACCGGAAAAACCGTCAGCATGCAGGTGCTGGCCGAAGCCTTTTCACGCATGGGAACGGCCGTTTTCATGGCTGACGTCAAGGGCGACTTCACGGGCATTGCACAGCCCGGCGAGCTTACTGACGGGCTGGCCAGACGGCTCCAGAAGCTGGACCTCCCCGAACCCTCATGGGGCGGGTGTCCCGTCACCTTGTGGGATGTCTTTGGTGAGCAGGGCCATCCCGTTCGGGCCACACCGCTTGACATGGGTCCCCTGTTGCTGGCCCGCATGCTTGAGCTCAACGATACCCAGGAGGGCATTCTCAATCTCGTGTTCCGGCTGGCGGATGACGAAGGCATGCTGATTCTCGACCTGAAGGATTTGCGAGCCATGCTGGAGCACGTGGCCGATCGCGCATCCGAGGTCCGCAAACGCTACGGTAATGTGTCGGCCGCTTCCATTGGTGCCATCCAGCGTCGCCTGCTGCAGCTTGAAACCCAGGGCGCCGATCGTTTCTTTGGCGAGCCCCATGCTCGATATCCAGGATTTGATGCGTGTGGATGACAGCGGTCATGGCATGGTGAATATCCTTGCGGCCGATCGTCTCATGCAGGCGCCTCGCCTGTATGCGGTTTTTCTGCTGTGGCTGTTGACCAGCTTGTACGAGCGCCTGCCCGAAGTCGGCGACCTGCCGCAGCCCAAGCTGGTGTTCTTCTTTGATGAGGCGCATGTGCTGTTCCGTCAAGCGTCCCCAGCGCTGCTCGAGAAGATAGAGCAAGTCGTCCGGCTGGTTCGGTCCAAGGGCGTGGGTGTGTATTTTGTGACCCAGAATCCTCTGGATATCCCTGACCGTGTGCTGGGTCAGTTGGGCAACCGGATTCAGCATGCGTTGCGGGCCTTTACGCCCAGGGACCAGAAGGCCGTGCGCAGTGCGGCGCAGACCATGCGGGCCAACCCCGACCTGGATCTGGAAGCAGCCATATCAGAATTGCGCGTGGGCGAGGCGCTGGTTTCCATGCTGGATGACCAGGGTCGGCCATCAGTCACGCAGCGGGTGTGGATGCTTGCACCGGGCAGCCATATCGGTCCGGCCAGCAGCGATGTCTTGCGCAATTTACGTCTGAGCTCGTCACTGGCTGAAAAATACGAGCAGTCCATTGATCGGGAGTCCGCCTACGAGCTTCTGCAGCAGCGTACCGAAGCGGACGCCAGCGCGGCCCAGGAAGAACAGGCCAAGGCGTCAGGTGGATCCGGCAAGGGGGTTGTTGGTGTGGTCAGCGAGTTCTTTTTTGGTTCCACCGGCCCACGTGGCGGCCGCCGCGACGGCCTGGTTCAATCCATGGTCAAGACCGAGGTTCGGCGAACCACACGGCGAGTGTTGCGGGGCATCATGGGCAGCCTCATGGGGCGGCGTTGACACCGTCCTCCTTGGGGGAGCGCCGGTTCAGCCCCGACCACACGATGGCGGCAATCATGATGGTCCCGCCGAGTATGGCTCGCGCAGATGGGTACTGGGCAAACAGGATGGCAGCAAACACAATCGCATAGACCGGTTCCAGGGCGATGACGATACCCGCACTGCTGGCCTTGAGCACCGTCATGCTGGCGACCAGCAGATAATGGGACAGCGCCGTACAAAAAACGCCCAGCAGAGCCATCCACAGCCAATCAATGGCACTCATTGACCACAGGCCACTGATGGCAAAAGGAAGCGTAAACAACAGGACGAACAAGTTTTCCCAGCTGGCGACCTGGCTTGCCGCTACCCGCCGCGCCACCTGCCTGTTGATGAGTGTGAACCAGGCAAAGGTCAGGCCTGACAGCAGTCCCCACAACAGGCCGGTGGTAGCCTGGTTTGCCAGGTCAAACGATGGTGTGACCAAGATAAGGCCCACACTGACCAGGCCCAGCACCAGCCACTCCCTGGTGCTGACTGGCTCTCGGAGAATGAAGTATTCACCCAGGGTGATGAAGGCCGGAAAGCTGGCAAAACCCAGTGTCGCCAGCGCAACCCCGCCAACCTTGACGGCAATGAAAAAGGTGATCCAGTGAATGGCCAGCATGGCCGCAGCCAGGGCCAGCGTGATCAGCCCTCTTGTTGCTGGCCGGCGACGCGGGGTGCTGTGCTGTCCTCGCAGGCGGCCGAGAATCAGAAAGGTCAAGACGGCAAAGCCGGCGCGGCCGGCAGTGATTGTCGTGGCATCAGCCTGAATCAATTCGCCAAGGATACCGGTAAGGCCGAACAGGACCGCGGCCAGATGAATGGCGAATCGGGCGTGCAAGCGGGTCATGGAGCGGTGTTCCGGGCTGTAACTTGGTTGTTGAAGGACACTGGGCGTATGATGGCACAACACAATAACCTACGGGAGTGGTCATGAGTCAACAAACCAATGCCATCAGAATCGAAGAACATGGTGGCCCGGAAGTCCTGAAACTTTTGTCGGTGCCGCTGGCGGCGCCCCAGGAAGGCGAAATCACCATTGAACAAAAAGCCATTGGGCTCAACTTCATTGATATCTACTTTCGCACAGGCTTGTATTCTAGCCCGTTGCCACACGGGCTGGGATTTGAGGCGGCAGGGGTGGTGAAGGCCGTCGGCCCGGGGGTTACCGAATTCAAGGTGGGTGATCGTGTTGTTTACGGTCAGGGACCGTTGGGCGCGTATGCAAAAGAGCGGACGGTCTCCGTGGATCAGACCGTTCATCTCCCCGAAGCGATCAGTTTCGAGCAGGCGGCTGCACTCTTGTTGAAAGGCCTGACCGTACAGTATCTGTTCCGCCAGACTTACCAGCTTTCCGAAGGGGAAACCATACTGTTTCATGCGGCTGCGGGCGGCGTGGGGCTCATCGCCTGCCAATGGGCTTGCGCCCTGGGAGTCAAGCTGATCGGCACCACGTCCAGCCCCGAAAAGGCTGAACTGGCCAAGGCCCACGGTGCCTGGGAGGTCATTGACTACACGCGTGAAAACGTTGCCGAGCGGGTGCTGGAATTGACCGGCGGCAAGAAGCTTCCCGTTGTGTATGACAGTGTTGGAAAGGATACCTGGGAGACCTCGCTGGACTGCCTGCAACCGCGTGGCCTGATGGTCAGTTTTGGCAATGCCTCCGGCGCCGTCACGGGCGTCGATCTGGGCGTGCTGGCGGCCAAGGGGTCCCTGTATGTCACGCGGCCCACGGTGGGCAGCTATGTCGCTACCCGCGAGGCCATGCAGGCAGCGACCAGCGAGTTGTTCGACATGGTCATCAACAAGCACATTGACATCAATATCGGTCAGCGTTTCCGGCTGGAAGAAGCGGCGGACGCGCATCGCGCACTGGCGGCCCGGGAAACCACGGGCGCGACTGTACTGATCCCTTGAGTCACCTGACCAGTCACACGGTGGCCCGGTGGGTTGCTCCGCCCAGGCCGGCCGCCGCACAAGCCTGCTGGCACGCGGGCATTCAACTGTCCGGCATGTACTGGCGGATGCGGTCTACCTCGTTTCTGGACCCCAGGACCACACCTGTCCGTTGATGCAAGGCTTGCGGCGTCAGCTCAAGGATGCGCTGACTTGCATCGGTGGCGGCTCCGCCTGCCTGTTCCACAATAAGAGCCATGGGGCTGGCCTCGTAGAGCAGGCGCAGCTTGCCATCCAGGCTGCCGGCGCGCTGGTCGCGTGGATACAGGAACACGCCGCCACGGTTCAGGATGCGATGCACATCGGCCACCATGGAGGCGATCCAGCGCATGTTGTAGTCTTTGGCCAGCGGACCTTCCGTGCCGGCCAGACAATCGTCAATATAGCGTTTGATGGGTGTGTGCCAGTGCCGCCGGTTGGACATGTTGATGGCAAACTCGGTCGTATCGGCCGGAATGCGCATGCCACGAGTGGTCAGCATCCAGCTGCCGGTATCCCGGTCCAGGGTGAAGGCATCCACGCCGTCGCCCGTGGTCAGGACCAGTTGGCTTTGCGGTCCGTATACTGCGTAGCCTGCGGCCACCTGCTGGCTGCCAGGCTGCAGGAAATCCGCCTCCTGGGCGGTTGCCGGATCCCGCCCATCGGCCAGTTTCAACACGGAAAAAATGGTTCCGATGGAGACATTCACGTCAATGTTTGATGAGCCATCCAGCGGATCAAACACCAGGAGGTAGGATCCCCGGCGAAAAGCCGGGCCAACGGGGGCGATGTCGGGCATTTCTTCAGAAGCCATGGCAGCCAGACAGCCCGTCCAGCTGCATGTGTCCAGCAGGATGTCGTTGGCGATGACATCAAGCTTTTGCTGAGCTTCGCCCTGGATGTTGTCCGTACCCTGTTCGCCCAGGATGTCGGCCAGCGCCCCCCGTGACACCAGGCTTGATATGCGGGTGCACGCGTGGGCCACCGTTTCCAGCAGCAGACGCAGGTCTGGGTCGGCAGTACCGGGATGGGAAGATTCAAGCAAATGGCGGGCCAGCGTAGTCGGGCTCATGAAATTTCTCCAGTTTTCTTTTCGTCCAGGGCGCGCATGATTATCTCCCTGGCATTGGTAGATAGTTGGTTGCAGCGGGACAAGGTTTCCAGGGTGGCAAGCATCTGGCTTCGGAACGGCTCGATCGTATCATTCCAGTTTTCCAGACCGCGTGCCAGCCGGGCGCCCAGTTCGGGGTTAAGGGCATCCAGCGCCAGGATTTGTTCTTCCCAGAACGCATACCCTTGCGGGGTATGGCTGGCCAGCGGATTTTGCAGGCAGAACTGATAGATGACGGCGCGGGCGCGATTGGGATTGCGCAATGAGAATGCCGGATGGGCCATGAGGGTCCGGGCACGGTCAACGTCTGTCCAGGCTGCCCGTGCCTGCAAGCCAAACCATTCATCCACGACGGACTCGTCGGCCGCATCGTGGTAGAAGCGCTCGAGCAAGTCCAGGCTGTCCTGCTCACGACCATGCTGCGTGGCGGCCGTCAGTGCAGACAGCCGGTCGGTGAGATTGTTGGCTTCGTCATATTGCTGCCATACCTTGTCCATGGCCTGTGGATGCCCGCCTGCGACCAGAGCGGCCAGGGCCACGGCACGCAGTGCTCGCTGGCCGGCATCAGCAGGGTGCGGCTGGTAGGGCTTCTGTGTCAGGGTACCGTAACGCTGCCAGGTTTCCAGCCAGAGGTCACCAAGCTGCCCGCCCAGTTCGCATTGAAGCATGTGTCTGGCTTGGTGGCCGCTGTGCGGATCCAGTGGGCGCCGCTGATGCATCAGTTGCGAGCCAGATATCAGCGTGAGCGCCCGGGCCTGATAATCGGGCGCCAGATGTGTGTCGGTCAGGATGCCGGTCCACGTGCGCGCAAGGGACTGGGTCAGGTTGGCGGCTTCACTGGAGTCGGGCTGATCGATGCGGGCCCACAGCGTCTGTGCGCCCAGTTGCTGGATGGCTTCCCAGCGGGCAAAAGGATCCGGGTCGTGCATGGCCAGCATTTCCAGCTCGCCGGCGTGGCGTTCCATGTGGATGGTGACAGGCGCGGAAAAGCCGCGTAACACGGATAGCACAGGCGCTTCAGGCAAGCCTGTCATCTGCCAGTGCTGTGTCGTCTCTTGCAGTTCCAGCAAGGCTGTTTTGTCGGGTCCGCTGGCATCGTCTAAAGACAGGGGCTGGCCCTTGCTGTCCAGCATCCCCAAGGCAATGGGAATGTGCAAGGGAGGCTTGCTCACCGGGGGCTGTTGTTGCACTTCCAGGCCTGCTGGCGGATTGTCTTGCCGGATGGCGAGCGCCAGTGTGCCCGTGCTGGCTTCAAACGTTGACTCAATGGTTACGTTGGGCGTGCCTGCCTGGCTGTACCAGCGCCGAAAACCATCCAGGTTACGGCCCGGGTGCTGGTCTGCATACACTATTTCCATGGCGTCCAGAAAATCATTGCAGGTAACCGCCTGGCCGTCGTGACGGCGAATGTATTCCTGCATGCCTTGCTGGAAGCCCGCTTCACCCAGCAGGGTATGCAGCATGCGCACCAGCTCGGCGCCTTTCTCGTAGATGGTGGCCGTGTAGAAGTTGCTGATTTCGACATAGCTCTCGGGCCGGACGGGGTGCGCCATGGGGCCAGCGTCCTCGGGGTATTGCTGGTTGCGCAGGATGTTGACGTCGTCAATGCGCTTGACCGCCCGGGCACTGGCCGCTGCAGTGCCATCCAGGCCCTGTGCCAGCATGTCGGCAGAGAA
>Ga0079226_10004751_pt1 | contig 10384 bp, 9 predicted proteins | sample Poulit2014_FD_76345 | JGI IMG/M metagenome (GOLD analysis project Ga0079226, IMG submission 76345) | Agricultural soil microbial communities from Georgia to study Nitrogen management - Poultry litter 2014 | ecosystem: Environmental > Terrestrial > Soil > Agricultural land | place: USA: Georgia...
GCCTGTATCACCCATTTGCCAGAAGTTATCTTCATCTAAGCGTGAGAAGCGCTCTGGGCTAACGCCCATGTCTTTGATCCAAATATCCGCTGCTTCATCATCAGAAACGTGCACAGTGACCCATAGCTTTTCTTCGGGCAACCCCAACTCTTTGGTTAAAAAATCCCATGCAAACTGGATAGCTTCGCGTTTAAAATAATCACCAAAGCTAAAGTTGCCGAGCATTTCAAAAAAGGTATGGTGGCGCGCTGTATAACCCACATTTTCTAAATCATTATGCTTGCCGCCCGCCCGCACACAACGCTGGCTACTGGTAGCACGGTTATAATCCCGATGCTCCCGGCCAAGGAACACATCCTTAAACTGGTTCATTCCTGCGTTGGTAAATAACAATGTAGGGTCGTTATCGGGAATCAATGAGCTGGAAGCCACCACTTGATGACCTTGGCGTGCAAAAAAATCAAGAAATCGTTGTCGTAATTCAGCGCTATTCATAATCTCACTGCTTTTATTTGGATACGGAATGGCGGAAGTATAACCGCCAATGAGTTTAGATTCGATGCTTCTATAGGTTTCCGCTAGCTATGGGTGCAATTGCTTTATTAAAAAGGCAATAAGGCCGCAAATTCTTGCTGTAATTGTTGCGCCAAAGCTGAGTGCTGAGCTTGGCGCCACCCATCACGCGGGGTTCTTAATTTATCCCAAGCACACCACTCTGGATGAGCACGCGCCTGCTCTATTGGCTCTGGCATTTTAGCTGCCTGCCAAGCCAACTCAGCTTTTTCTGGTAATACGATGGGTCCTTGGGCACCATGACCACGGCGATTGAGCTCACCTATCAATAGGTACAAACGCAATATTAAAGCGCTTAACAAAGCATTTTCTAGCGTCAGTACGCGCTTACCCTCCCACCATTGCTGCAAACGAGAACCATAATGACGCCACGTTTGTGCACCAGCACCTAAAGTGGCACCAAGCACAGTGCCCATGCCTAAGGATAGCCCGCCCGTGGCCACATCAAAGCCAGCTCCAAGCGCTGCACCTGTGGCCAGGCCTTTGCCTGCTTTAACGCCCATCAATTGTAAAGTGGCCGGATGGAATACATCTTGTTGCCAACGACCACCAACGTTGGAATAAAACATCGCTTGCAGATCGCTGTTAACAAAACCGTATAGGGTAAGCAGGTGCTTGATGGTTTTTTGCTCCGCGTTACGCACTTTTTCTTGGAGCTGCTCAAGCGCTTCTTCTTGCTCATTTTCATTGATGCTCAAACGAAAGGCAGCAGCATTCATCATTAATTCAGCGACATATTCGCTAGCTGTTTGCCAACGCGCCGCTGCCTGTTCCTTAATTAGCTGTTGCCACTGCTGTAGCACACTGGCATGGCTCTCCAATAAAGTCGCTAAGGTTTGATACAGTGCGAACTCGCCAGATACGGGCGGCGCACTCGCATCAAAAGCCACCGCCGAATGCAAGCTTACCCGCTTTAGCTCTTGACGCCACAATTGTTCTTCTTTGTCGTGGTGCAAGGTAAAGTTCAGCACGGGCAATACAGGCTTGCCGCACAGTTGCAACAATGCCAGTTCATCAAAATATTTTTGCAATACGGGCGTGCGCACATCGACGACAAATAACACCGCATCAGAATGCATAAGTTGGCGCAAGACCTTAGCTTCTTGTTGAAAGTCATGTTGCGCGCGTGTGGTGTTTAAAAACGTTTGGATTTTTTCAGCACCTTGCCAGTGCTGTAGTTTATATTGCAGAGCCAGCTCATCCATGTATTCGCGCAGCGCCATGGCATCTTCAAGGCCTGGCGTATCGTATAGCACCAACAACTCTTCGCGCTCACCCAAGGGCAAAGCCTCCACATGTTGCGTGGTCCCTGGTGCGTTTTCTACCTGCCCAAATGTGGCGTTGCGCGCCAAGGTGCGCATTAACGATGTTTTGCCCACATTGGTGTGCCCTGCCACCATCAAATGTAGTGGTTGTGCCATGTTATTCCTGCCTTAACCATCCACTCTCTTCCACCCACTCCAGCTGCATTAAACTGGATTGTTCACGCCACATCTTAACTTGCTCTGTGACGTCAGTGGAAAAAAGCATTAACCCCACGGTGCCGCTATGCGCCTTCAGCTCCGCAGCAAAACGTTTGAGCCCTCGATCAGGCGTTGATTGAGCATCGCAAACAAGCAGCACCTTTCGAGCCCCATGGGACAAGTTCGCTAAATAGGATAGCACCTCCGTTTGTTGATGGCGGCCATCCACTTGTGGAAAACCTATCGCACTGGCATCAAAACTCACCGCTTCTATAAGCGTAGATGCAAGCTCATATCCTAGCCATACCAAGGCACCTTGTTGAAAATCTTTTTGTTGTGGACTGCCAAGAACAGGACGAGATGCGCCCGCACCACGCGCATCCGTGACAGATGCGATACTAGCCCCAAACAATTCCTTTAAAGGCAGCCACTCAGGCGGCAAAGGTAAAGGCTTTGGTTCACGCAACCGCCATAACCTTTCCATGGCGAACAGCAAGAGCAGTAGGCGCGGCAACCAACCCACTAAAAACACTACCCACAATAACCAAGCACCCCACTGGTAACGCGCCAACTCCGTATACTGCACCCCCTCACCTGTGGCGCGCACTAAATCGGCATCAGGCATGGTGAGTCCTATCCAAGCAGCAGGCTTACCCAAGGCCACCACCATAGGCACTATATGTTCACTGAACAGTAAGGTAGACCCCCAATAAAAGCCATAATCTTGGGCCAATAATTTGATTCCCAACCCAAGCCAAACACCGCTCATAACACTTAACCAAAAACCATGAGTGATGATGCTCACCAACCATGGCATGGCCTTTTGGCGCTGTAAAAAGCTCAACAAACCATTCACAAGAGGGGCACTTTTTTTATTCCCACTGACACGCTGAACCACCTGAAAAAACCATTCGCCACTCTTACGCTTTTTGCCCAACAGCATCGTTAATAGCCAAAATCCAATGGCAAGCGTGTTCACTCCAAGCAGCAATAGCAACGCCCACAATAAATTTATCTTTTCGTTATGTTCAGCGAGAAAACCTAAGCTCGTTGAACCGCCCAGCAACAATGCCAATCCAAACAACACAATCAAAAGACGGTGATACCAAGTTAGAACTACATTTTGCTGATGCTGATAACCAAGCGCTTGAGCCAACAACACTGCGCGCTCAATTAAGGCATCATTGGTTGATAATGTTTTAACAGCCACCTGCTGATTTATTACAGCGTCGTCAAAGCGGCCAGTATCTGCTTCTTGTAAACGTACGGTTTCAGCAAGCCAAACCGCTCGCCACGGGCTCCTAAGAGGTAAAGCAAACCAACCCAAAAACAGCTTTATCAGTTTCAACAGCAACCCTCTTATTTATTCTTAGATCTGTCATTTCAATAACGGCGCAGTACAATGCAGCTAAATCCATCCGTAACGAAGGACATCCCATGGCCAACACCATTAGTTTAATCGTCGCCACGGCAAACAATAACGTGGTAGGGCTTAATAATCGCATGCCTTGGCACTTACCAAAAGACTTACAGTACTTTAAAGCGACTACAATGCAAAAGCCCATGATAATGGGGCGCAAAACGTGGGATTCCATTGGCGGCCGTCCTTTACCAGGGCGTCCACATTATGTGATTAGCCGCCAGCAAGATTTAAAGCTAGCAGGCGCGCAACAAGTGGCAAGCCTAGAGGAAGCCTTGGTTGCTGCTGCACGGTGGATTGGAGAAAATAACGGCCCTAAAGAAATCATGGTGATAGGTGGAGGTGAAATTTACCGTCAGGCGTTGCCGCTGGCTCAGCGTGTGTACCGCACCTTGATTGAGCTTGATGTTAAAGGCGACACCCACTTCCCAGAACTAAACCCCAGCGAGTGGGAACTCGTTAACACGGAAGCTGTGGCTAAAGAAGGGGACTTTCCCGCACACCACTATCAAGTATGGGAAAGGTTATAAAGTATTTATTCTTTACATTGTTCTTGATGGGCTTCAATTGCTGCAAAGCACTCATCAGCGGCGAAACCGCGATACTGCAAAAACCGTAACTGGCGTGCTTTCTCCCTATCGTCGGTAATAGGCTTAGTGGCAAAACGCCTTTGATGGGTATCAAAGGCGTGCTCAAACCAATCCACTTCTGCCTCATCAAACAATTTTTCGATAAGCTCAGCGCTCAACCCTTCTTGTTGTAGCGCTTGGCGCACACGTATTTTACCTTGGCCACGTCCCACCCGATAACGAAAAAGCATGCCACCAAAACGCTCATCATTGAGGTAGTTTTGTTCGAGCAGCCACTCTAAGGTGTGGGTAACATCGGCTGAATTGGCATCTGGAAAACGGCGATAAATGCGCTCTCGCATACCTTTGATAGAAAACTCTCGCCGCCCTAACCAGCCCAGCGCAGCGCGCTGTACGTTGGCTAGAGTAGCGTCTTCAGAACCCTTAGCCATTATTCTGCGCTAACAGGTTCTTCTTCTAAAACGTCTTGGTTAGCAGGCGCTTCATTACCGACGGGAGGCAATAACTGCTCGCGAATCTGAGCTTCCACCTCATCACGAATATGATTATTTTCGTCTAAATAATCACCAGCGTTTTGCTTACCTTGGCCAATTCGCTCACCTTGGTAGGAGTACCAAGAGCCCGCTTTATCAATCAAACCGAGCTGTACGCCCATGTCGAGAATTTCGCCTGTATTATTGATGCCGCTGCCATAAAGAATTTGGAACTCTGCTTGTTTGAAAGGCGGCGCCACTTTGTTTTTTACCACCTTAACGCGGGTTTCATTACCCGTAATTTCATCACCCTGCTTAACAGCACCAATACGACGAATATCCAAACGCACCGAGGAATAGAACTTAAGTGCGTTACCACCGGTTGTGGTTTCTGGGTTACCAAACATTACCCCGATTTTCATTCGGATTTGGTTAATAAATATCACTAAACAGTTCGCATTTTTTACCGAACCTGTGATTTTACGAAGCGCTTGGCTCATTAATCGTGCTTGCACGCCCACGTGGTGATCCCCCATTTCGCCTTCGATTTCAGCTTTGGGCACCAGAGCTGCAACCGAGTCCACCACCACCACATCCACAGCGCCAGAACGCACTAACATATCCGTAATTTCTAAGGCTTGCTCGCCGGTATCAGGCTGAGAGACAAGCAAATCGTCCACATTCACACCTAACTTTTCGGCATAGTTAGGATCTAAGGCATGCTCTGCATCCACAAAAGCGCAAACAGCACCCTGCTTTTGAGCTTGGGCAATGGTAGAAAGTGTTAACGTGGTTTTACCTGAAGATTCAGGGCCGTAAATCTCTACGATACGCCCTTTCGGCAAACCGCCAATACCAAGAGCAATATCGAGCCCCAAAGAACCTGTGGAAATAGCAGGGATACGCTCACGCTTTTGATCCCCCATACGCATCACTGAGCCTTTACCGAATTGACGCTCAATTTGTGCTAATGCAGCACCTAGCGCTTTGCTTCTATCATCATTCTTCGCCATGAATCGCTCCTAGATAAATACCACTGCTCAAAGCAGCACTGTTATTATGGACAGTATTATGAACAGATTGTTGGATTAGCGCAACATCTAAGTATCCACTGCATTCATTTGTTTAAGCAGGCCCTGCAAAGCTTGTACCACTGTGCTCTGGCGTACTTGATACCGATCACCGACAAACACAAAACGCTGCGCCGAGAGATGCCCTAAGCAATACCAAGCAATCCACACAGTGCCCACTGGCTTTGCCTTACTACCACCACCTGGGCCAGCGATACCCGTTACTGCCACTGCCGTATCAGCTGCTGCGTTTACCGCAGCTCCTTTTGCCATAGCAAGAGCCACAGGTTCGCTCACAGCGCCGTGAGTAGCCAACAAATCAGCCGAGACACCCAGCTGCTTTTGCTTAGCCATATTTGAATAGGTGACAAAACCACATTCAAACACATCTGAGCTACCTGCTAATTCAGTGATGGCAGCAGCGATCAAGCCACCAGTACAAGACTCAGCCGTACTCACACACCATTGCTTACGCCTCAGCTGCTCGCTCAACTGCTTTACTAATGCGGCTTGTGTTTGCATAAATCACCATAACAAAACTTGCTGCCACAAAGGCACCGTAAATAAGGAAATCAACAATCCTAGCCCCACCATGCGACTCGCCACAGCAGGAGCAAAACCATGTTGTTGAGCCATAATGCCACCTGTAACCATTGGCGCCATAGCCCCTTGCAAAACAACCACTTGAGTGGTTTTGACATCCACTCCAAACCACAACAACAAAGCCCATACCGCTAGTGGTGCCAAGAGTAACTTCCAGCCCAAGCCAAATAACAGCGGCTGTGTATCGCCGCCAGCGCTCCTAATTTTGAGCTGTAATCCTACAGAGAATAGCGCCAATGGCACCATGGTGGCACCTAACGTATCCGTTAATGCGAAAAACACTGGCGGCAAAGAAGGCAAGCGCCCCAACATAATAGCCGCTAGCAAAGCAATAAATGCTGGAAAAGTCAGCAAGCGCTTAGCTACCTCGCCCCACCGCAGCTGCTGACCCGAATAAACCGCCGTTACCACGGCACCCATCACAGAAAGCATTAAAAAAGAACCAAATTGGTCAGTGATTACTGCAATCCCCAGTCCTTCTTTACCCATCAATGCTTCAATGAGGGGATAACCCACAAAAGCAGTGTTACCTAAACCAGCGGTGAGCACCATGCACCCAATAAGCCCACGTGACCATCGCAACCAAGCGCCTACTAAAGCCATTGTTCCCCAAGCGCCAAAGAACACTAGCCACATACTCACCCCCGGCAAGAGTAGGCTCCAACTCGGTTCTAGTTTAACAATCTGCCCTAGCACTAATGCAGGAAGTGCCACATACACCACCCACCAATTAAGCGACTGCGCTAAACCTTCTGGATGATTGACACGAGCAGTTAACATGCCCGCCGCCACACAAAACACGATAATGGCTAATGCTTCCACAGTATTTACTCACACCTATTTTTGAAGACGATCATTGTATGCTCCACCCCTTTGCTGTGCAAAGTAGACACGGGGTGGCACACCCTTCCAGACATAGGCAGAATATAGCCTCGCACTTCTCCCAACACCTTGAGCAATGAGGCCCCATGAGCAACGCAGATTACAGTGCCTACACCCCCATGATGCAGCAATATCTACGACTAAAAGCGGAGCACCCGCACCAATTGATGTTCTATCGTATGGGCGATTTTTACGAACTGTTTTTTGAAGATGCTGAAAAAGCAGCACAGCTGCTCGATATTACGTTAACCGCCCGCGGTAAAAGCGGCGACAACCCCATTCCCATGGCTGGTATTCCCCACCATGCTGCTGAAGGTTATATCAGCCGCCTAATTCGCCTAGGTGAATCTGTGGTAATTTGCGAGCAAATTGGTGACCCCAACACTGGCAAAGGCCCCATGGAGCGCAAAGTGGCACGCATTGTTACTCCAGGCACAGTCACCGATGAAGCCTTTATGGAAGAACGGCGCGACAGCCTCCTCTGCGCCATTGTGCGCGCCGATAAAGGCTATGCCGCCGCCAGTTTAGACGTGGCAGCAGGCCGCCTCATCGTCACAAGCATTAGCGATGACGAAGCCTTATTTGCACTGATTGAACGCTGGCAACCTGCAGAACTGCTCTATGGCGAAGATGCACAGTTGCACCACAGCATCTTAAAACGCCAAGGCGCCCAAGCACGACCACCCTGGGAATTTGAAAGCGAAGCCGCAGAGCGCTTACTGTGCCAACAGTTTGGCACTCATGATTTATCCGGCTTTGGCTCGCCAAGCAGCGCTGAAATTGCTGCCGCAGGTGGCTTATTCACCTATGCCAAAGACACACAGCGCACAGCTCTGCCCCATATTCGTGGTATTAGGCGTGAAGAACTCAGTGGCAATATTCAAATGGATGCTGCCACGCGCCGCAATCTTGAACTCACAGAAACCCTACAAGGCAAAACCCAACACAGCCTCGCTTGGGTGCTCGATTCCACTTGTACAGCCATGGGGGCACGCCTATTGCGCCGTTGGCTACACCAGCCCTTACGCAATAAAGAGGCGCTGTTGCGTCGCCAAAACCTAGTGGCACGTTTTCAGCAAGACTATCTCTTTGAAAGTTTACGCCAACGTTTAAAAGAGATTGGCGACATGGAGCGTATTTTAGGCCGCGTGGCCTTGGGCAGCGCCCGCCCACGGGTCCTAGTACGCCTAAAAGACAGCTTACAAGCTTTGCCTCATTTGCATGATTTGCTCCACCAAGAAGATACCACGTTACAAGCGCTTCGCAGCGCCATCACCCTGTTCCCCGAGCAAAGTGGGCTTCTTACCAAAGCGATCCAAGAAAACCCACCCATGGTGATTCGCGACGGCGGTGTTATCGCAGAAGGTTATAATGCTGAGCTTGATGAACTACGCAACATCAGCGAAAAGGTAGGCGATATCCTCATGGATATTGAAAACCGCGAGCGCGAACGTACTGGCCTTAGCACCTTAAGGGTGAAATACAATCGCGTGCATGGCTATTTTATTGAGCTCTCACGCCGCGAGGCAGAAAACGCCCCCGTGGAATATGTGCGCCGCCAAACCATGAAAAACACCGAGCGTTTTATTACGCCAGAGCTAAAAGAATTTGAAGATAAAGCGCTGTCTGCCAACTCCAAAGCACTGGCCATTGAAAAGCGCCTTTATGAAGAGTTGCTAGAAGCCCTCCAAGAACACATAGGGCCGCTACAAGATACCGCGCAAACCGTGGCCGAAATGGATGTACTCGCCTGCTTTGCTGAGCGTAGCCTCAACCTCAATTATTGCCTGCCAGAGCTCGTAGAAACCCCAACACTGCACATTGAAGAGGGCCGCCACCCCGTGGTGGAACAAGTGCTTGAAAGCCCCTTCGTGCCGAATGACCTTGAGCTCAGCCACCAAGACCCGATGCTGATTATCACCGGCCCCAACATGGGGGGTAAATCTACCTATATGCGCCAAGTGGCATTAATCACTTTACTTGCCCATATTGGCTGCGGTGTACCCGCAAGCCGTGCCGTGATTGGCCCCATCGACCGTATTTTTACCCGCATCGGTTCCTCTGACGATTTAGCCGGTGGCCGTTCTACCTTTATGGTGGAAATGGCTGAAACGGCCAACATTCTTAACCATGCCACAGCCCAAAGTTTAGTATTACTTGATGAGATTGGTCGCGGTACCAGCACCTTCGACGGCCTTTCACTCGCTTGGGCAGCTGCACATTATTTAGCCACAGATATCAAAGCCTATACCTTGTTTGCCACCCATTATTTTGAGCTCACACAACTTGCCCACGAACTTGAAGGCGTACGCAATGCGCACCTTTCAGCCACAGAACATGAGCAACGCATTGTGTTTTTGCATAAAGTGCAAAGCGGCCCCGCTAGCCGTAGCTATGGCTTACAAGTCGCTTCCTTAGCAGGTGTACCGGCAAGCGTAATAACACAAGCTAAAAACAAACTTTTAGCCTTGGAAAGCAATGCACCCAACCCCGACGCAAGCGCGAACACCAAGGCCACAGAGGCACCACAACAAACCGATATGTTCTTTCAAGCGCCCTCCCCCGTGGAAGAAGCGCTCAGCGCCATTAATCCTGACGAACTCACACCTAAAGATGCTTTATTGCTCATTTATGACTTAAAGCAAAAATGCTAGTTTGCCACTTAGGGTGCCAATCGTTACACTAGGCGCGCTTAAAAGAAGCCCCAGCCGAGGATATAACGAATGACTTTCGTAGTAGGTGAAAACTGCATCAACTGCAAACACACAGACTGTGTAGAAGTTTGCCCGGTGGACTGCTTTTATGAAGGCCCCAACTTCTTAGTAATCCACCCAGATGAGTGCATTGACTGTGCTCTGTGTGAACCTGAATGCCCCGTAAACGCGATTTTCTCTGAGGATGAGCTGCCAGAAGATCAGGCTGAATTCCTAGAATTAAACGCCGAGCTTGCTGAAAAGTGGCCCAACATCACCGAGATGAAGCCAGCACCAGAAGATGCTGCAGAATGGGATGGTAAGCCCAACAAGCGCGAATTGCTGATTATGGACGCGCCTGAATAAATCTTAGCAGCCACAGATGCAATAAAAAAAGCGACAAAAGTCGCTTTTTTTATTGCATCTTAATTTCTATCAGCGGTAGCATAACGGCCTTAATTTTGGCCTCGGTAGCTCAGCTGGATAGAGCAAGCGCCTCCTAAGCGCTAGGTCGGACGTTCAAGTCGTCTCCGGGGCACCACACAACATAACACCAAACCCTTTACAAAATGCGCCCTACAGAGGTTTTGTTATTTCTTGATATAACAAAACATACC
>Ga0079226_10004752_pt1 | contig 10383 bp, 1 predicted proteins | sample Poulit2014_FD_76345 | JGI IMG/M metagenome (GOLD analysis project Ga0079226, IMG submission 76345) | Agricultural soil microbial communities from Georgia to study Nitrogen management - Poultry litter 2014 | ecosystem: Environmental > Terrestrial > Soil > Agricultural land | place: USA: Georgia...
GTTTTTTTATGCCTGAAATACAGTAAACACCTTGTAAATAACTGTAATTTGAACTGTATGGTTGGAAATATCTGAGCAGGGCGTACTGCGCAATGGCTGTTCTTCCGTCGATGAGCCCATCCTAGGCTCAACTCCGGCGCTACGCCATCCCTGGCTTCGCTGATCACAGCTACTGCACAGTACTTGTTGATCATCTGTGTGGCCTGTAATTGCGTAGCATGGGTCAGTAGGGAAGAACGGCTGTAGTGCAGTACGCCATGCCACAAAACTCAAGAAGAACCTTTACAGCTGTATAAGAAACTTCAGCGCAGTGCGTACTGCGCAATGGCTGTTCTTCCGTCGATGAGCCCATCCGGGGCTCAACTCCGGCGCTACGCCATCCCTGGCTCCGCTTGCCACAGCCACTGCACAGTACTTGTTGATCATCTGTGTGGCCTGCAGTTGCGCAACATGACCGCGTTATGTTGCAAGATTTAATCGTTAGTTTTGAATTAAATCGTGAGACTGGCAGCTTAGGTTGAATACGCATTGTGCCAATCTTTCTTTGAGTCATATATCAGCCTAGCAAACAGCATCTTTGATTAAGAGTACTGCACTATTGCCGTGGCAAGCGCAGCCAAGGATGGCGAAGCGCCCGAATGAGGGGCAGGATGCCCCTTTGAGGGAAGAACGGCTGTAGTGCAGTACGCCATGCCACAAAATTCTAAGCAGGTTTAAATCTATTTAGGACGTTTTGGCTGAAGGCGTACTCCGCAGTGGTTGTTCTTCCGTCGCTGGGGCTTACGCCATCCCTAGCTTCGCGCGTCACAGCCACAGCGCGGTACTTGTGAGTATTGAAATTGCCTGCAGGTTTTTTAGCGTGGGTCAGTTGCCCTTCAAGGTGGTGAACATTTGTACTGCTTGAGGCTCATAGTGTAGGAAAGTTGTGGGCAAGGAATGCTGTGTAATGCCCTGTCGGGTAGGTCGTTCATTGTATAGTGCAGTGGTTATGTCAATGCAGCGATAAAGTACGCAGGTGATCATACTATGAGTATGGTTTCCTGTTTCTGCTAAGGGCTGGGTGTGCAGACTCGTGGAGCAGCGACATTAAAATAGGAATTTGATTTATTCTCTGCTGTATGTATTCAAAGTGTGATGGAGTTGGCAGATATTTTAGTCAAACGTTATTTTACTATAGATGTACGGTTTTATTGATCTGGATCATATAAGTGCTGTCTTGTCTCAGTAATGATTGAGTCCAAGTTAAGGATAACTGCTTGGGTTAAACCAAGAGCAAAAGGATTTGCTTTCTTATTCTTCTTCCCTTGAGTTCTCAAGGGGCTGTACCGCTTTATTTCTATCAATAGTATCCCTCGAGGAGGTTTGACTCGAGGGATACTGGTGCATGAAGTTAAAGTATAAGATCAAATGCGAAAGACTTGGATTTACTGGCATATAAAGTATGTGAATTAAGTGTGACGCGCTTAACGTTTTTAATAGCTTTGTTCTAAATTGGTAATTTGCTGATAGATTTGTGAGCTAGATCACATAAAAATAATTTTGAATGAGTAATCATGAAACCTAAGTCATGGATGACTGGTGAAATATGATTTCAAGAGCAAAAGGATTTGCTACCTTATCTTTTCTTTTAGTCTCGAGTGCTCTTGCCCAGGCACAGCTCCCAATGGATAGGGAATTGTCCCACGAGCGCCAACAACGCTTGCTGGAAGAGCAACAACGTCGATTAGAAGAGTTGCAATCCCTCCCCGGTCGCGAATTAAGTGTGCCAAGTGTGCCTGCAGACGACAGCGCTGCTTGCATACAGGTGCAAACCATTGAGCTCAATGGTGCTAGCCTATTATCGCTGCGTCAGCGTACACAACTGCTCCAACCATTTGCTGGGCAATGTCTAACAGCTAACGACCTGAACCGCTTGTTAAGCGATATTACTAACGCCTACTTGAGGCGTGGTTATGTCACTACTAGGGCCTATTTACCACCCCAAGACCTAGAAGATGGTGTGCTGCAGGTTCAAGTTATTGAAGGACGCTTAGAAGGCATCGACGGTGGCGAGTTAATCAGCCCTTTAGAAATATTGATGAGTTCTCCTGCAAAAACAGGTGAGCGCTTAAACTTGCGCGAGCTTGAGCAATTGATTGATCAGCTGTCACGTTTACCTTCACGGCAAGTCAGTATGGAGTTGACCCCAGGAGAAGAAGTCGGCGGTAGCCATGTTGTATTGCAGGGGCAGAAGCTAAAGCCTTGGCGCGTAGCACTCAACCGCCATAATGATGGTCAGCGCAGCACAGGTGAGCAACAGTGGGGGTTGAACTTAGCTTGGGACAGCCCGTTGGGTCTTGCGGACCAGTTCATTATTCGTGGCGGCGGTGATACAATCAGTGATCGTTATAAGCACTCCGCAACCCATGGTTTAAGTTACAGTTTGCCTTACGGCTGGTGGACCTTTAACTATTTCTATAATCACAGTTATTACCGCACTAAGACTCAAGCGCAGGGTTTCTCATTTGTGCTGGATGGGGTGAGTACCACACAGGCTTTGCATGCCGAGCGAGTCTTGCACCGCGACGCAGTCAGTAAAACTGCTGCCAGTGTTGGCTTAAACCACTTACGCAGTCGCAACTACCTTGATAATCAGCGTTTAGATGTGTCCAGTCAGCGTCTTACTGAGCAGCAGCTCGGTTTCAGCCATGGCCGACGCATAGGCTCGGCATTTATTAACTTTGACCTGGGTTATCAGCGCGGCATCGGTGCACTTGATGCACAAGCTGCTGGTCGGCGGCGGCAAGGTGAGCCCGTGGCGCGTTATAACAAATACACGCTTACCGCCAGTTACTTGCATCCGTTCCAATGGTTTGGCGAACGCTTCAGTTTTGATAGCTTCTTTAGCGCACAGCGCAGTGAAGATGTGTTATTTAGCCCTCAGCGCATCAGTCTTGGTGGGCTCTATTCAATTCGTGGCTTTAAAGAGCAGTCGGTGACGGGCGACAGTGGCTATTACTTACGTAATCAGTTGCGTTGGACACGGCCAGTGGCTTGGGAGTGGCTGCGGCCTGTTGTGCAGGAATACAGTGTCAGCGTTGCCTACGATATGGGTGCGATTCGTGGTGACAAATACAATAAAGAGCAAAGTGGACGTTTAGCCAGTCAGGCTTTTGAGTTCAGCGCGCGGGGTCAGTATCTCGCCGCATCAATTACAGCAGCGCATACATTGTCGCGGCCGAATGCAATTGAGCGTAAAGAGCGGCCCGTTTATTTTCGATTTGATGTGTTTTTCTGAAAAGGATTTCAGTATGAATACTCACAACCGTTTATTTAAAGCCATTGCCCACGTTTTAATGGCTGTGATGTGGGTGCAGCCGTTATTTACCATTGCTGCAGAGTTGCGTGTGGACACTAAGGCGGGGGGTAACACTCAGATTACTCAAGCGGGTAATGGTGTGCCGGTCGTTAACATTGCGACACCGAATGGTAAAGGTTTATCGCATAACAAATTTACTGACTATAACGTGGCGAAGCAGGGGCTGATTTTAAATAACAGTACCGATAAATTCACCCAAACCCAGCTGGGCGGCATCATCCTTGGTAATAGCAAGCTTAACGGCAAATCAGCGCAGATTATTCTCAATGAAGTGACCGGCGGGCAAGTCAGTCAGCTTAAAGGCTATACCGAGGTAGCCGGCAAGCAAGCCCATGTGGTGGTGGCTAACCCGCACGGGATCACCTGCAATGGCTGCGGTTTTATCAATACACCCCATGCCACGCTGACTACAGGTAAACCCATTGTTGAGCAAGGCCAGCTTAAGCACTATGACGTTGCTGGTGGGTACATCGAAATTGCCGGCGCGGGGCTCAATGCCAGTAATATTAGCCAGTTTGACCTCATTACTCGCAGCGCCAAGATTAACGCCGAGCTGCACGGGAACGATCTTAATATTATCACCGGCCGTAACAGCGTTGATGCGCAGACCCTCACTGCCACCGCAAAAGCAGATCATCCCACCGGTAAACCTAACTTGGCCATTGATAGCTCCGCGCTAGGCGGCATGTATGCTGGCGCCATTCGTTTAGTGGGTACTGAAGCAGGTGTAGGTGTTAAGTTAGCCGGTGATATGGCCGCCAGTGCCGGCGATATTCAGATTGATGCCAGTGGCAAACTTACTCTCGCGCGGGTTAGCGCTAAGCAACAGATTCAAGCCAGCGGCCAAGAAATTGAATTAACTGAGCAAGTCTATGCCAGCGATAAAATCAAGATTACTGCGGATACTCTAACTAATAGCAGCAACCTTTTAGCCGCTAATGCTATTGATCTAGCAGCGCATAAAATTGATAACCAAGGCTTAATCGAAGCCGGTTTGCGCGCGGATAACAGGTTAAACAAAAGCGCTGATATACGCATAAAAAGCACTGAGTTAAACAATACGGGCAGCGTGATTGCCAGCCGTCACTTACAGATTGATGGCAAAGAGAAGGTCACTAATAGAGCAGGACGTCTGGTCGGTAATACAGGTTTGACAGTGACCACCAAACAATTGGATAACCAACAAGGACTGATCAGCGCAGTGGGCACTGTTGCGGTGACTGCAGAGCAGATTGATAACCGTCAGCAAGGCGAAATCTCCAGTCAGCAGCAGCTCACTGTTAAGGCAGATCAGTTGGATAACCGTGACCAAGGCCGCTTGCTTAGCGAGGCTGACTTATCCATCACTGTGCAGAAGCTAGATAATCGCCAGTCTGGCATTGTTGTTGCCGATAAAACATTAACTCTGAATGCGAGCAATATCGATAACAGCGCTCAAGGTGTGATTAAAGGTACGCAAGCAGTAACGGTTTCAACCGGTGAACTCGATAATCAAAACGGTGGCCGAGTATTAAGTAATGCAGCTCTAAATCTGCAAGTACAGCAGCTCAATAACAGCGGTGGCGCTGTAGATACTCAAGGTCAGCTGACTATAGCTGCACAGTCCATTGATAATAGCAGTGGTCATATTGTTGGTGATGCGGGTGTGCGGATCGATGGCGAACGTTTAGATAATCAGGCCGGTGGTTTGCTACTCAGTCATGGTCAACTAGAGGCAGCAGTCGCTACGTTAAATAATCAGCACGGTAGCTTGGTTGCGGATGCCGGGATAAGCCTTAAGGGTCAAATACTGGATAACGCAGCAGGGCGCATCAGCAGTCAAAACAGTATGCAGCTGGATCACACCGAGCTGATCAATAGCCAAGGTTTAATTGCTGCAGGCAATGATTTAACCGTGACTGCGCAGACTGTTGCAAACGCTCAAGGTGAGTTATCTGCAACGCAGTCACTGGTGTTGGATGCTCAACTGTTACAGCAAAAACAAGGCCAGATACTCAGCGCCGGAACCATGAGTCTGAGTGCGCAGACCCTTGATAACAGTGGCCAAGGCTTAATCAGTGCAGCGACAGAGCTCACTATTCAGGCGGATGAGCTTAACAACCAAGAGCAGGGCACAGTGCTCAGTGATGGTGTATTAAATATTCAAACCAAGCAATTAAATAACGCCAATAAAGGTTTGTTAGCCAGCAAAGGGCTGCTACAAATACAAACCCACCAGCTGGATCAGCATAATCAGGGCGAGCTGATCAGTGAAAAAGCCATTCAGCTAAACCTATCGGGCGGCGATCTGAATAACAATCAAGGCGGATTGACTTATGCACCGCACTTGCAACTGCAGCAGGTTGGGTTGTTGAATAACAGTCAAGGGGGCGAGATATCAACCCCGAGTGACTTGGAACTTAATGCAGACCAGCTCAATAATGCCGGTGGTTTAGTCAATAGTGGGCAAGCATTGCAGCTTCGTGTTGCAGGTATTATTGATAATACTCTGCAGGGTGTGTTATCTGCGGATCAGGATTTACATATCAGTGCGCAGTCATTGGATAACAGCCAACAAGGTACTTTAATTGCCAAGGGTGATCTGTCCTTGCGGGTCAACCAGCGCATCAATAATAGCCAAGAAGGTGCCATTTTAAGCAGTGGTCAATTACTGCTCAGCAGCGCCACGCTGAACAATACCCAGCAGGGCTTAATTAGCAGTCAACAGGGTTTAAAGATTCAGAGCGCTGCAGCTGATAACAGCCAGGACGGTGAAATCTCCAGCCAAAAAGATAGTATCTTACGTTTAGGCGAGTTAAATAATCAGGGCGGGCAGTTAATCAGTGAGGGCTCACTTGAAATCACTCAGTCAGCAGAGCAGCTGGATAATCGAGGGGGCTTAATTCATGCCGCTGATGACCTTGTACTTAATAATTTGCGCACTCTAGATAACAGCCAAGCTGGCGAGGTTTCCAGTAACAAGTCCTTGCAACTGACGCTAGAAAACCTGAATAACTCACAAGGTGGAGTGATTGTTAGCAGTGATCAGCTTGAGGTTGCTGCGCAACATATTGATAACCAGCAACAAGGATTGCTGTCTGGTCTTACAGGCCTGCAAATTACTGCAGACAGCTTAGATAACCATAGTTTTGGCACCCTCTCTAGCCGTAATGGTGAGCTCGCCGTGAACGTTGCTGGGCAGGTCAATAATAGCCAGCAAGGCGCACTAGTGAGCCAGCAGACTTTGAAGATTCAGGCGGGTAGCTTCGTTAATCAGCAAGGTATTATTTCCTCAAAAGCCAATGTTGAGTTGCAGATGGTTGGTGATCTTGATAACCAAAGCGGTGACATTGCTGGCCAAAATATCAGCTTAAGTGCAGACAGCCTCGACAATACCGCAGGTCAGATCAGCGCTGAGCACACACTTTCCATCACCTTAGTGAATCAGCTGTTAAACCAACAAAAAGCCAGCCTGATCAGTGGTCAAGAGCTGCTATTAACCGCCAGCATCCTGGATAATCAAAACAGCACCATTGCCAGCGAAGGGTTGTTGTCTATTTTTGCTCGGCAATTGCGTAACGAACAGCAAGCCACTCTTGCTGCCAATGATCAGTTACAGATCACTGCTCAGCAGGTGAGCAACCACAGTCAAGGGCGCATCTACAGTCAAAACAAAGGTGTGAATATTGCCGCTGATGGACTGAATAACAACAGCGGGCTTATTCAGGCCCGTGATACCTTGAATTTAGATATTGCCCAGCAACTGAGCAACCAAAGCGGACGCATTATCAGTGAACAAGGTGCTGTCTCTGTTCAAGCGCACTCCGTGGATAACCGCGCTGGGATTATTGCTAGCCTGCTTGACCGCCTGACGTTAAGTGTTCGCAGTTTATTCAACAATCAGTCCGGTATTGCCCAAGGGCAGAGTTTGACTGTGCAAGCCAATGAAGTTAACAACCAAGCTGGGCATTTAGCGGCCACAGCCACTGACCTTGAGCTAGCAGCCGCTGCTATCAACAACCAAAATGGTGGTTTGTATGCGCAGCAACAGCTTAGGGTCTTCGGGGGAGACCTAGATAACAGTAGCCAAGGACAAATTGCTGCCAGCACAGTTGATTTTAGCTTAAGCCGTGCGCTGAATAATCAGTCGGGTCTGATTGAAACGAATCACTTAGATGTATTAGCGGACTCAATCAATAACAGCCAAGGTCAGTTACGGGCGCTGACTGCGACTGGCAATAGTGTTATTCGTACCGCTGCGAGCCTTGATAACCGCAGCGGTAACATAGAAATTGCTAATACAGATTTTGCCTTTGATACGCCCAGTTTACTTAATCATTCCGGCTCTATTATCCATGCTGGCCGTGGACAGTTTGATTTAATGAGCGGTCATGCCCATAACGTGGGTGGCACCCTGGTTTCGCAAGGGGAGTTGACGGTGACCAGCGACAGTTGGGAAAACTCCACGTTATTTCAAGCAGGCACGCTAACCTTTAATGTGGGTGACTTTAAACAGACAGCTACAGGTCAGCTGATTGCCAGTCAGTCGCTCAATGCCACAGGTAACAGCTGGGTTAATGATGGCTTGATTGCCAGCGATGGCAGTTTAAATCTAAACCTCACTGACAGTTACAGCGGTAATGGCCAAGTGGTGAGCCTTGGGGATATGCAGCTGTCAGCACAACAGTTTACCTTGGGTCAACCGGCCGTTATTTACACTGAAGGTGCAGGCCGTATTGAGAGCCTGCAGATCAATAACCAAGGGTATATCAGCGCAGCTGATGGGTTGCTGATTGATACACAGCGTTTACACAACCACGGCACATTAGGCGGTGCACAGCAATTAACTATCAATGCATCTGATTTATCCAACGAGCATGGGCTGCTTTTTAGTGGCGCGGATATGCTGTTGCAGGTGAATCAATTCACTAACCGTTATGCCGATGTCTACAGTCTAGGCAGCATCGATTTAACAGGCTATGGCAGCAATGCTCAAGCGCACCGGGTAGACAATATTTCTGCCAGTATGGAAGCAGAGGGTGATTTTAGCTTGCGCAGTGCAGTGGTAGAGAATCGTCGTGATATTTTAGAGGTTGAAGAAACAGGCATATATTACGCGTCGATAAAAGAGCTACCCTGTGGTGCACCCTACCCGACGGGAGACTGTAAGCTGGGGAAAAATGGCAAGCGTAATTCAGTATGGCAGATTACCCAACGGGAGCGACTGGAGGTTGGTCAGAGCAGCGCAGCATCAACTTTGTTAGCGGGTGGCAAGATGCTGCTTTCAGGGAATGTGTTAAGTAACAATAGCAGTGTCATAGCCAGCGGTTCTGACCTGAACCTGTCGCTTCTACAGCTAAAAAACTTAGGAATAAAGCCGGCTGATATTGAAACTCAAAGTGTGCATGTAGCCGGGCGCCGACCTAAGTATAAGTACCCTAATCGTGAGCATAGAGCTTTTAATGCCAAACATAACCCTATGGTGCAGAGCAATAGCGTACAGGCGGATATCAGTAATTTTATAGCTAGGTTTAGTGAAAAAGAGTATTTACCGGGTCGCAAATACATCGAAACCCCGCTAGCCGGCGAAGAGTACTCAGCAATCATTCAAGCCGGTGGTCATGTCACCATTAATGCTGAGCAAACACTAGAAAACAGTGTTATTCGTCCCGGCTATAACTATGTCAGCGGTGGTAGTCGAGTCGATACCCGTGCGCCCGGCAGCGCCCATGCGACTCAGGTCAGCATCAATTCGCAGTTACCACCTGACTTACAACAGAAACAAATCGATCCCACTGTCTTGCCTGGTTTTAATGTCCCCACGGGCGATAAAGGCCTGTTCCGCTTAAGTGATCAGGCTGCGCAAGATAGACGCGCCCAAGGAACAGCGGGCGCTCAGGCCGCAGTAGGCAATGGTAGTGCCCGTGGTGACCAGTTTGCGCAACAAGGTTCGCAATCATCTGGACAGGATGCATTGCTCAGCAGTCAGTTGGGTAACAATCAGCATACATTGGAATCCTTTGGAAAAAGCCAAGCGCAATTAGTGATGGCTGACCTGCAGAATCTGCAAGGACAGAACAACAGCCACCGCTATCTGATTGAAACCAACCCAGCCTTAACCAATATGCGGCAGTTTCTCAGCAGTGACTATCTGTTTAATGGCTTGGGTTTACAGTCAGATCAGATGCAAAAGCGTTTAGGCGATGGATTGTATGAGCAGCGACTGTTGCGTGAGTCTATAGTCGCGCGCACCGGTCAGCGCTTTATTGCCGGCTTAACCAGCGATGAAGCCATGTTCCGTTATCTAATGGACAACGCTATTGCCAGCAAAGATGCGTTAAGTTTATCGGTTGGTATCTCGCTCAGTGCGGAGCAAGTGGCTGCACTGACCCACGATATTGTCTGGATGGAAGAGCGCGAAGTGTTGGGTGAAAAAGTACTCACCCCGGTGTTGTATTTAGCGCAAGCTGAAGGTCGTTTAGCACCGAGCGGCGCTTTAATTCAAGGGGGTGATTTGACCTTGGTTGGCGGTGGTGATTTAAATAACCAAGGCACGTTACGGGCAAGCAATAATCTCAGTGCGCAGGCGCAAAATATAAACAACAGCGGTTTAATCCATGCCGGAGAGCGCTTATCCTTATTGGCTGAAGACAGTATTTATAACCGTCAAGGCGGCATCTTAGCCGGGCGTGATGTTGACCTGACAGCGCGCACCGGGGATATCCTCAATGAACGTACCGTCACTCGCCATGTAAGTGCGCTGGGTAACAGCCGCTGGGAAAGCAGCTTTGCCGATAGCGCAGCACGTATCGAAGCCACACGCGATTTAACCCTTAATGCGGGTCGCGATGTGCACAATTTAGGCGGCGTATTAGAGAGTCGCGGCAATTCACACATCAGTGCCGGCCGCGACGTCACCCTTGCCGCAATGGAAGAGCGGCACAGCACCAGCCGTGGCAATCACTACCTCAACAGTCAAACTACACAGTTGAGCAGTGAGACTCGGGCAGATGGCAACCTCAGCATTCAGGCCGGTCGTGACTTAA
>Ga0079226_10004753_pt1 | contig 10383 bp, 6 predicted proteins | sample Poulit2014_FD_76345 | JGI IMG/M metagenome (GOLD analysis project Ga0079226, IMG submission 76345) | Agricultural soil microbial communities from Georgia to study Nitrogen management - Poultry litter 2014 | ecosystem: Environmental > Terrestrial > Soil > Agricultural land | place: USA: Georgia...
AGATTATGCATTGGAAGCACGAATACAAACGGCCACAGATCGTGAAGAAGTCAAAGAAGAATTTCGAGAAGAATTTTTAGATGAAATAAAGGAAGAAGTGGCAGATACCCCAAATGGTGGACATATGGCAAATATCACGAACGAAATGAAAGATGAATTTATTTCTACTGCAAAAGATGAATGGTACGACGAAGTAAAAGAAGATGTATACAAGGAAGTAAAAGATAAAGTATACGACGATGTTAAAGATGAAGTATATGGTGAAGTAAAACAAAAAGCATACGATGAAGTGAAAGACGATATTTATGATGAAATAAAGGATAAGGCTTATGACGAAGTGAAAGAGGATATATATGATGAGATTAAAGATAAAGCTTATGACGAGGTAAAGGAAGATATCTACGATGAAATTAAAGATAAGGCTTATGATGAAATTAAAGATGACCTAATAGAACAATTAAAAGACGATGCGAACAAAAAAGATTAAAGTTAATTGTTTAGAATTGGCAGGATTACGAACTTAGGAGTCAAATCATTACCTTCAGCGACGAAATTCTGTACGAAAGAGACGAGAGAGCCCGTTTCGTTACCTTCAGCGTCAAAACCACGAACGAGGGTGTCTGATTTGTTTAATAACGTCAGGGGTTCTGTCGTCTCCCTTAATATAATGAGTAAAAATAGAGCTTAGTTATGATTGTACATATTATCCGCAAAAATCATATTAGCTCTTTTATTTTTTACTTATTTCATTTTTTAATATCGATCATACGATGCATACATACCTGCAATTCTCCCTGTTACAAGTGCAGTCGTTATATTGTAACCGCCCGTATAACCGTGAATATCTAATATTTCACCACAAAAGTATAATCGCTCCATTAACTTTGAAGCCATTGTACTTGGGACAATTTCCGGCAAATGAACCCCGCCACCTGTTACGAATGCCTTTTCAATTGATAGGGAACCATTTACGGTAAATTGAAACGTCTTTAGATTTTGAATAAGTTGATGAATCATTTTATTCGTCATATTTCCCACCCGTAAATCTTCTGGAATTTTATTTCGTTTTAAAATAAAAGTTAAAAAACGTTCCGGTGCGATATCTTTTAATGCATTTTTCACTGTTTTCCGTCGATTCTGTTCGAGTATCCCATTAACCTCATGTAACAACTGCTCTTCATGAACGTTTGGGTATACATCTAATAACATTGAAACTTCTTTACGTCTGTTCATCATTTCCTTCACAACGAACTGAGAACAACGTAATACAGCGGGACCAGATATTCCGAAATGAGTGAAAATCATATCCATTTCATGAGTTACGATTCGCTTATTATTTTCATCTAAAACGGACAAACCAACACCACGTAAAGACAATCCTTGTAACGTTTTTTCTTTAATAAATTGTTCTCTCGATGTTAAAGGTACCTCTGTCGGATAAAGTTCGGTAATTGTATGACCCGCTTTTTTTGCCCAGGCATACCCATCGCCTGTAGAACCGGTGTGAGGAACTGATTTTCCACCGACAGCTATAACGATGGATTTCGTTTTGATTGTGTCGCCATTATGTAATAAAATTTTATGATTGTCTCCATATGAAATCGTTTCGACAGGATGGTTGATTTTCACGCCGACATTTAGTTTTTTCAATTTATTAATTAACGTTTGCACGACTGATTGTGCCGAATCCGATACGGGAAACATTCGTCCATGGTCTTCCTCTTTTAAAGCAACACCAAGATTTTCAAAAAAATTAATAATATCCTCGTTATTAAAAATTGAAAACGCACTATAAAGGAATTTTCCATTACCGGGGATATGTCTAATGATTTCATCTTCTGGTAATCGATTCGTTACATTACAGCGACCTCCACCGGATATCGCTAATTTATTGCCTAATTTTTTACCTTTTTCAACGAGTAATGTTTTCGCACCATGTTCTGCGGCTGAGATAGCGGCCATTAAACCAGATGGACCGCCCCCGATTACCGTTACATCGTAAATCAATCTGCACGAACTCCTTTCAAAAAAGAAAAACATCGCCACCGACAGCTACTGCTCCAGCAACGATGTTTCGCCATCTTATTTATACCGTAATTTTTTCAATGCCCCCCATGTATGGACGAAGCACCTCTGGAACGACTACTGAACCATCTTCTTGTTGGTAATTTTCTAAGATCGCCGTTAATGTCCGACCGACAGCAAGCCCTGAACCATTTAACGTATGAGCAAACTGAACTTTTCCGTCTTCATCACGATAACGAATACCCGCGCGACGTGCTTGGAAAGCTTCAAAGTTTGAACATGATGAAATTTCACGATACGTATTTTGTGTTGGAATCCATACTTCTATATCGTATTTTTTCGCTGCTGTAAAACCTAAATCCGCTGTACACATATTCATGACCCGGTAAGGAAGTCCTAACAATTGTAAAACCTTCTCTGCATGACCTGTTAATTGTTCCAATACTTCATAAGAGTCTTCCGGTTTCACAAATTGAACGAGTTCAACTTTATTAAATTGGTGTTGTCGAATAAGTCCACGCGTGTCACGACCTGCTGAACCTGCCTCAGAGCGGAAGCAAGCACTATAAGCGACGTATTTTTTCGGCAATTCCTCTAACGTTAATATTTCATCACGATGAAAGTTTGTTACAGGAACTTCCGACGTCGGAATTAAAAAGTAATCCCACTCTTCAATTAAAAACGCATCTTCTGCGAACTTAGGTAACTGTCCCGTTCCCGTCATACTGTTACGATTTGCTAAATATGGTGGAATCATCTCAAGATACCCGTGATGATCCGCATGATAATCCATCATAAAATTGATTAACGCTCTTTCTAAACGTGCCCCTAATCCTTTATAAAAAACAAACCGACTTCCGGCCACTTTAGCAGCTCGCTCGAAATCAAGGATGGCTAAATTCGTTCCAATATCCCAATGCGCTTGTGGTTCAAAATCAAATTCAGGAAGGTCACCCCATTGACGAACTTCTTCATTGTCGTCCTCATCCTCACCAAAAGGGACAGATTCATGAGGGATATTCGGAATACCTAACATAATGTTATCTAATTTTTCATCTATGTCATTTAATTCCGTATCGAGTTCTTTTATTTGTTTACTAACAGATTGCATTTGTTCAATTAATTCCGTTGCATCTTGTTTCTCGCGTTTTAATTCAGAAATTTGTTTCGATGTATCATTTCGATTCGCTTTTAATTGTTCAACTTCACTAATAACAGTACGACGTCGCTCATCTAGTTTACCGAAATTTTTTAATTCGGATAAATCTTCACCGCGTTTTGCTAACTTTTGTTTAATTTGCTCAAATTCATTTCGTAACATTCTACGATCTAACATATTTTTTTCCTCCTTAACTTTCTAAATAAATAGTAAATAAAAAAACTCCCATCCCTTTATTAGGGACGAGAGCTGTTATTTCCCGCGTTGCCACCCAAATTGAAAACTATTAATGATAAGTTTTCCTACTTTGTTCGTGATAACGGACTTAATCCGAATTTATTTTCATAAATTTGTTCAAGGATGGATTCATAGTATATTTTTAACGGTTTGCACCAACCACCGTCTCTCTGTTTAAAAAGGGATACTATTACTGGTTCCTCTCATTACATTTATTATTTACAAATAGAATAACGATTATTTACTAAAAATGCAAATAAACTTATTCGCTACGATCACTCATGATATCTGAACCCGATAATGTACTAATTTCAATTCCTTTCATTGCCGAACCAAGACCTTTAGATAATTCAGCAATCAGTTGATAATCTTGGTAATTTTCAGTAGCTTGTACAATCGCTTTCGCAAATTTCTCAGGGTTTTCTGATTTAAATATTCCTGAACCAACGAATACCCCATCTGCTCCTAATTCCATCATAAGTGCAGCATCTGCAGGAGTTGCTACACCACCGGCAGCATAGTTTTGTACCGGAAGACGCCCTTGTTCACGAATTTGCATTAAGATATCAAAAGGCGCGCGATGATCACGTGCAAACACCATTACTTCATCTTCACTCATTGCAATAAGTTGTTTAATTTCTGCCTCAACCTGTCGTAAATGACGTACCGCTTCAACGATATTCCCTGTACCAGGTTCACCTTTGGTACGTAACATTTTTGCACCTTCACCAATACGTCGAGCAGCTTCTCCGATGTTACGGCATCCGCAAACAAATGGAACAGAAAAGTCACTCTTCTTAATGTGGAATAAGTCATCCGCAGGAGTTAATACTTCACTTTCATCAATATAGTCGACACCTAGTGATTCAAGCACACGAGCTTCAACAATATGTCCAATTCTTCCTTTAGCCATAACAGGAATAGAAACAGCATTCATTACCTCTTCTGTAATCGTCGGATCCGCCATACGTGCAACGCCACCTTCTTTACGAATATCTGAAGGTACACGTTCTAACGCCATAACAGCTACTGCACCTGACTGTTCAGCTATTTTAGCTTGTTCGGCATTGACGACGTCCATAATTACGCCACCTGTTTTAAAGTTAACCATTATCCTAGTTCCCCCTGTTATTTAAAATAAGTTTTTAATTTTAACACCTAAATTAGAAAAGAAATTACCAATTCCACCTAACATTAAACTAAACCAATTTTTCTTCTTTACTTCTTCTGTCGCAACGACATCAACTGCAATTTCTTTATTTTCATCCGTTATATGGGCGATTGAAGTCGAATCATTATATACTAACTTCGCTACTCCTACTTTATCACCTTTATTTATCGGTGCTGTTAATTCACCATCTTTATTAACGAGTGATTCATCTAATTCAACAGTAATATCATACGAATCCTCCGTACCGTTTCTAATTTTTGTTGAAATGGCATCATTTAAAGCTATTTCAACCGTGTCTTCTTTCCCTTTATCAACAGGTACAGTTGATTCATTTTCTTTTTTAAATCCCTTTGGAAATAATTCAACGTCTTCAAATTGACTAAATCCATAGTCGAGTAATTTAGCAGTTTCCTTAAAACGTTCCTCAATACTCTCTGTTCTCATAACGACCGTGATTAAACGAACACCGTTTCTTTCTGCAGTCGATGTGAACGCATATTTAGCTAAATCAGTATGACCAGTTTTTAGTCCATCGACACCTTCATAATAAAATTGTTCTAAATATTCAGCATCGTGTGGTAACATCCAGTTCCAGTTTGAAATTGTATGATCTTCAAATTCTGTACTTGGAATACTCGATGTTTCTAACGACTCTGGAAAATCATCAATTAAATGATACGCTAATTTCGCTGCATCCCTTGCCGAAAGTAGATTTGTATCATCAGCTTTCGTTCCTTCTGGATGTTTACCATTTAACGACGCATTATCAAGGCCTGACGAGTTAACGAACTTAGATTGTGTTAATCCTAACTCTTTTGCTTTTTCGTTCATTAATTTAACGAAATCGCCCTCACTACCGGCCACAAGTTCAGCTAAAGCAACTGATGTTGCATTATCCGAGTTAATTACCATTGCATCAAATAGATCTTTAACAGAATATTTGATGTTTTGTCTTAAACCGATTCCGGAAAAATCTTTATCGGCAGAAATTTCGTATACAAAATCACTAACTTCTGTTTCTGTATCCCAATCAATTTCCCCTTTAGAAATTTTCTCTAAAATAATATATTCGGTCATCATTTTCGTCATACTTGCGGGAGGTAAAGCATCGTTTTCATTTTTAGCAAATAAAACTTTCCCTGTTTCAAAATCTACGATAATAGCCGATTCTGCCTTTGTTTTAAAATTGTTAGCTAAAGCGACATTCGTCGGTATTACGAGTGAAAATAAAATGATGGTGACTAAAAATATGTATATGTTTTTAACAAACTTCTGCACGATTCGTTACCTCCAATTTTATAGTTGAAACAACTGTTATTTTATCACAAAGTGAAACAGTTTAACATAAATTATAAAACCTGTTATAAACTTTTCACAAATTTTTTTGGAAAATAAAGATGTATCGCCCACCAGACAAGGGATGAACGATACACAATCATTTTATGGTATTACATGGAAATTAATTTGTGTGTCTTTCTTATAGCTTATTTTTAATTAACGGAGTAGTTTGGTGCCTCTTTAGTAATATTTATTTCATGTGGATGACTTTCTCTCAATCCAGCGTTCGTTATGCGAATAAACTGAGCATCTTCACGGAGTGATTGTAAATTAGGTGTCCCACAATATCCCATTCCTGCACGTAACCCACCGATTAATTGAGTCATCGTATTGGCGAGGTTTCCTTTGTAAGCGACTCGCCCTTCGATTCCTTCTGGGACAAGCTTTTTCACATCTTCATTTTCATCTTGGAAATAACGATCTTTTGAACCTGATTTCATTGCTGCCAAGGATCCCATCCCACGATATACTTTGTACTGTCTTCCTTGGAAAATTTCCATTTCTCCTGGACTTTCTGTCACGCCCGCAAACATACTACCTAACATAACAGCATGAGCACCTGCTGCTAAAGCTTTAACGACATCTCCTGAATATTTAATCCCACCATCAGCTATAATTGGCACCCCGTGTTTTTTAGCTTCTTCAGCACACTCATAAACCGCCGTAATCTGAGGAACATTGATTCCTGCGATAACTCTGGTTGTACAAATTGAACCTGGCCCAATACCGACTTTAACGATATTGGCTCCCGCCTCAATTAAATCACGTGTCGCTTCAGCTGTTGCCACATTTCCAGCGATAATATTTAAATCTGGATATTGTTCACGAACAGCTTTTACTTGTTCAAGAACACCTTTCGAGTGTCCATGGGCTGTGTCAATAACAATGACATCCACTTGTGCTTCAACGAGGCTCTTAATACGGGCCATCGTATCATTCGTTACACCTACTGCGGCTCCTACGATTAGACGACCTTGATCGTCTTTGGCAGAATGAGGGTATTCAATGACTTTTTCGATATCTTTAATGGTAATAAGCCCTTTTAAAATAAAATCTCCATCAACGAGTGGCAATTTCTCAATTTTATATTTTTGTAAAATTTGTTGTGCTTCTTCTAATGTAGTTCCGACATCCGCTGTGATTAAATTTTTACTCGTCATGACTTCATTTATAACGATTGAATAATCTTCAATGAATCGTAAATCACGGTTTGTTAAAATTCCGACTAGTTTTTGTTCATCGATATTATTAACGATTGGCACGCCGGAGATTTTATATTTCGCCATTAAATGTTCCGCATCATATACTTGATGTTCAGGTGTTAAGAAAAATGGATTCGTAATGACTCCACTTTCAGAACGCTTTACTCTATCTACTTGTTCAGCTTGATCCTCAATTGACATATTTTTATGAATCACACCGAACCCACCTTGACGCGCCATCGCAATTGCCATATCCGCTTCCGTAACAGTATCCATTCCAGCACTAATAAACGGAGCACTTAGTTTCAACGTATCTGATAAACTTGTTTCAATATGCACTTCACGTGGTAATACTTCCGATTTAGCTGGGACTAATAACACGTCATCAAAGGTTAATCCTTCTTTAGCAAATTTACTCATTTTTTATTTCCTCCTCCAGTATGTCTAATGTTTATATTTCCTCCGTGCGAAAATAATATTTTTCAACCTTCTAACAATGAATTATCTACATCATAACGTAAAATTTTAAAAAAAGAAAAAGAACTAGTCTATAAATAGACATGCTCTTTTATAATATATTAATACATGTTTAAAAAAACGTAATAATTTTCAAGTTTATGTTAGTTTTTGATTGAAAACATTTCATATATCTATATCGCTTTCCCATAAACTGAGATTGTACCTTAATTCTCAATCAATACACGAACAATGTTTTCAGAAAACTTCCCAATTTCATTTACCATATATCGTTCTATATTCTTTTTCACTTCTAAATAAAGCGTAAAGTAACGGTCGCTGACAGCGATAATACGAGCGAAAGGGTGAATTTGTTCAGCCGTTATTTGTAACGGAAACCCCGTCCCGTCTAATCGCTCGTGGTGTTGAATGATCGCTATTTTTGCATTTTTAGTTAACGTCGCTTCATCTTTAATCATTTTATATGATAAAACAGGATGACTTCGATTGGCTTGATCAACATTAGCCAACGTATTTGATTTTGCGAATCCTATATCAGCTAATATAGCTGCAAAACCTATCTGTAACCAGTCTTTTTTGTCATACCCAAGTAATTGTGCTAATTTAATTGAAAGTACACTAACAGCTACTATTTTATAATAAAATATATCTTTAGCTCGACCGGTTAATAAAGTTTTAATTTCTGACAATGTTTTTGCTTCAACAAGTTCGAACAGAGGTAAACAAAGCTCTCTAACACGATACATTTTTACTGGAATATTCGCTTGCCATGATGCGAATAAACTTTTAAACTGTTCAGTTACCTCTTGATATACAGATAAAAAAGGGTCTGATTTCTCTCCAATTTGTTTCTCTGACGTTATGCGTTCGTGTTGAAACTTCAGATTAACTTCTTGGGAGTCAAGTGGTGAATGTGTAACAGATACCTTTTCGATTAGAAATTTTTGAATAAATTCAATTTCTATTTCAGTTAGGACAGTATTTTTACGTACGATTGGTTTACCTGAGATACCGTTTATATCATACATGAGAATCATTCCTGGTTTTAAATGTCGTGCATTTATCTCCATACTGTTTTCACCCTTATGTTGATCATTGTATATCATTTTTATCAGTCATCTATTTTACGATTCGTCTTCCTCTGATTCATTATCATCATCTTGTTGTTCTAGCTCATGATCAGTCATTTCTTCTGTTTTATTTTCTGTAATTTCGTTATCTGCTTCTTCAGCATCCTCTTCATCTAACTCTTCTTCGACGATTTTCGCTACTGTTGCTACTTCCTCATCACCGCGAATACGAATGAGTCGGACACCTTGTGTACTTCTTCCCGTGATCGGGATTCCTTCGACAGGAATTCGTATGAGCACCCCGTCAACCGTAATTAACATCAAGTCTTCATGGCCTTCAACGATTTTAACGGAAACAACATGACCTGTTTCTTCGGTTAAGCGACAAACGAAATAGCCAAGTCCACCGCGATTCGTTCTCCGGTATTCGTCAACTTTCGTTCGCTTTCCGATTCCTTTATCTGTTACGTGTAAAATATATGAGTCTTCCTCGATTACTTCCATCGATACGACCTCGTCATCATTACGTAACCGAATGCCAATCACACCTGCTGCATTACGCCCCATCGCTCGAATAACATCTTCATCAAAACGGATGAAATATCCATTTTTTGTTGCAATTCCAATATCTTTCGAGCCATCTGTTAGACGAACAGAAATGAGTTCATCTTCTTCACGTAAACGAACAGCAATTAAACCACTTCGACGAATGTTAGCAAATTGAGATAAATGGACGCGCTTAGAAAGACCAAATTTCGTTGTGAAAAATAAATAATTATCTTCTGCTTTTTCATCTCGGACGGATATCACCGTATTTACCCACTCGTCTTGTTCTATTTGTAATATATTAATAATCGGCAACCCTTTTGCTGTGCGTCCGAACTCAGGTATTTCATATCCTTTTAAGCGATATACTTTCCCTTTGTTCGTAAAAAACAATAAAGTATCATGCGTACTCGTTGATAACAAATGTTCAACAAAGTCATCATCATGTGTATCCATCCCTTGAATACCACGTCCCCCACGATGTTGGGTACGATAAGTCGATGCAGATAATCGTTTTATATATCCTCTATGTGTCAATGTAATAATGATATTTTCTTCAGGAATTAAATCTTCATCTTCAAAAAAGTCTACTGCACCAATTGTAATTTCAGTTCGACGATCGTCATCATACTTTTCTTTAACCTCGATTAATTCTTCGCGAATAATTTCAAGAACCTTCTCTTCACTAGCTAAAATTGCCTTTAATTCTTCAATAGTTTTTAATAATTCGGCATATTCTTCTTCAATTTTTTCACGTTCCAAACCTGTTAAACGTTGCAAACGCATATCCAAAATAGCTTGTGCTTGCTTTTCACTTAATTTAAATCGTTCAATTAACCCTGTACGTGCAATTTCAGCTGTCTTTGAATTACGAATAAGCGCTATAACTTCATCAAGATGATCAAGTGCAATTCGTAACCCTTCTAAAATATGGGCACGTGCTTCTGCTCGGTTTAAATCAAATTGTGTTCTACGTCGGATAACTTCAATTTGATGTTCTAAATAATGATGTAATATTTCTTTTAACTGTAGTACACGCGGCGTTCCATCTACAAGTGCAAGCATATTAATGCCAAATGTCGTTTGTAAAGCAGTATATTTATACAAGTTATTTAATAACACATTTTCATTTACATCCCTACGTAATTGCATCACTAT
>Ga0079226_10004754_pt1 | contig 10382 bp, 7 predicted proteins | sample Poulit2014_FD_76345 | JGI IMG/M metagenome (GOLD analysis project Ga0079226, IMG submission 76345) | Agricultural soil microbial communities from Georgia to study Nitrogen management - Poultry litter 2014 | ecosystem: Environmental > Terrestrial > Soil > Agricultural land | place: USA: Georgia...
GCAAGAGACGCCTCAACTGCCGAGTTTACTTGCGATCCGGAAAACTGGGCAGGCAAGAGACGCCTCAACTACCGAGTTTACTTGTGATCCGAAAAACTGGGCACACAACGAGAACCTCAACTGCCGAGTTTACTTGCGATCCGGAAAACTGGGCAGGCAAGCTAACTTCGGCCTTTGCGGCCAACGCTTGCACACCACTTGCCGTGGCGCCCGCTAAAAAACGTCCAGCTGAAGTCACAAGTTTCGAATAACCAAGCCACACGACTTGATAGAGAACACACGACTTGATAAAGAACTCACCATTTGATAGAGAACCCACGATTTGATAAAGAAGTAAAAAAACGGACTAAATCACCTTTATAGGGTAATTTAATCCGTTTGTTATTGTTTTATTTACAAATGATTAGGAAGCTGATTTTTCTTCTTCTTTTTCATTTGCGAAAACTGATAAGGCTAGAATTTCAGCTACGTCCATTGTACCGATATCTTGGTCAACTTCTTTAGCTTTCGTTCCGTCACTAATCATCGTTAAACAGTAAGGACAAGCAGTTGAAATCATCGTAGGATTTACTTCTAAAGCTTGTTCCGTACGTGCAACGTTAATACGATGTCCTACAGTCTCCTCAGACCACATGAGTCCTCCACCTGCACCACAGCACATTCCATTTTCTTTGTTACGGACCATTTCAACAACTTCAAGTCCCGGAATAGCTTTTAGAATTTCACGTGGTGGATCATATACATCGTTGTAACGACCTAAATAACATGAATCATGATAAGTTAAGCGGTGTTCAATACGACCTTCCGGCTTTAAACGACCTGCCTTTAATAAATCGATTAGCAAGTGCGTATGGTGAATAACTTCTGCTTCAAAACCGAAGTCAGGATATTCGTTCTTGAAAATGTTAAAAGCGTGCGGGTCAATCGTAACGATTTTCTTAACATCATGCTTCTTGAACTCTTTAATGTTCTTCTCAGCAATCTCTTGGAATAAAAATTCGTTACCAATACGACGTGCTGTATCTCCCGAGTTCATTTCTTTATTTCCTAAAATAGCGAACTTAACGCCTGCCTTATTCATTAGCTTAGCGAAGGCAAGGGCAATCTTCTGACTTTCGTTATCGAAAGCACCCATTGAACTAACCCAGAATAAGTATTCGAATTCTTCGCCTTCTTTTTTAAGCTCTTTAATAGTAGGAATGTGAACTGATTCATCCAACTCACGCCACTTGATACGATCTTTTCTCGATAAGCCCCAAGGGTTTCCTTGACGTTCGATATTCGTAAGTGCACGTTGTTGTTCAGTATCCATCTTACCTTCTGTCATAACGAGGTAACGACGCATATCAATAATATGACTTACATGTTCGTTCATAACCGGACATGCATCTTCACAGTTACGACATGTTGTACAAGCTAGTAATTCTTCTTCTGTAATAACATCACCAATCATGCTTACTGAATCCATTTGAGCGATCGCATCTTCACGGTCCATTTCAGCAATCTTGTTTGGACCTTGTCCAGCAAAAGCAAACTCTGGAACCCAAGGTGATTTACCTGTTACAGCAGCACCCTTATCATTTAGATGGTCACGTAATTTAACCATTATATCCATCGGCGATAAAATTTTACCCGTTGTTGCAGCAGGACAAACGTTTGTACAACGTCCACACTCAACACAAGCATATAAGTCTATCATTTGTAAATGGTTGAAGTCTTCAACTTTACCAACACCAAATGCAAACTCTTCCTCGCCTGCTTCTTCATCATCTTCATCAAAATCAAAGCTTAACGGCTCTAACTTCCCTTCTTTAGAACGATCAGTTAAGTAAACGTTAATTGGCGCAGCAATTAAATGCGCGTGCTTCGATTGTGGGATGTAAACCATAAACGCTAGAATCGTAAGCGTATGTATCCACCATGAAATAAAGAATAAAATTGCTCCTGCAGTTGGTGATAAGAAACTAAATACTGCAGCAATTCCACTTGCGATTGGCTCAGACCAAACAGCAGGTGTTTCTTGCCAAATTTGCATCATTGCGTTACCGAAGAGTACTGATAACATTAATGTTCCAATAAAAATAAGTACTAAACCAGCATACCAGCCTCTTTTTAGACGCGCTAACTTCTCAACATAACGACGGTGGAAGGCCCATACAACAGCGACTAAGATCATTAAAGTAATAATCTCTTGGAAAAAAGTAAACGCTGGGTAGAGTGGACCAAATGGTAAGTGCTTACCTGGTGCGAGTCCTTTAATAAACATATCAATCGCACCGAACTGTACAAGAATAAATCCGTAGAACATCATAAAGTGAATGATTCCCGATTTTAAGTCTTTAAACAGCTTTACTTGACCAAATACCATGACAATGACATCACGTACTCCGTCTTTAACTGCCTTATCGAATTCTGCCGCTTTTCCTAGTTTCATGTAAGCGACACGTGTCATAACCGCTTTCAAAAACAAATAAAAGCCGTATGCAACAACTGCGATAAAAGCAATTAAATTAATGATTAAAAATGTATTCATTGCTCTCCTCCTAGATGATTTCCTTTAAAGGAACGACCTTTAAAAGTGACGACAGATTTTGCATTTATATTCCACTCCATTACTGAGTGATTATTCAGTCGACTTCTTTTCATTAATAAATTTTACTAAATTTAATTATCCTTTGCAAAGGATAACGTTAGCTTATTATAAATTCTGTCTATTACACCCAATTATACCGCATTGTGATAAATAATGACAGTCCTTTTACAAATGGATGTAATAGACATTTTTTGAAAGGTTTTTACATTTTCTCTACTGCTTCTACACCGATAATGTGTAAAGCATTATGAATTGTTACTTTTACTGCGTTCATTAAAGCAATTCGCGCTTTTGTTTAGGCTAGATCTTCCTTATTAATTACTTTTTCCGCATTATAAAAACTATGAAGTGATGCGGCTAAATCATATACATATTGTGTAATTCGATAAGGTGCCTCGCGTTCAGCTGCCGTAGCAATAACTTCCGGGAAGGCTGCCAATTGGCGTAGTAGGTCAGCTTCTCTTTCACTTGTAAGTAGTGATGCATCGTAGTCATTGCTTAAAGTAAACCCTTGGGCTTCCGCCTGGCTTAACATGGTGCAAATACGCGCATGTGCATATTGTACATAATAAACAGGGTTTTCATTTGATTCTGAACGGGCTAAATTGATATCGAAGTCGAGCTGCGAATCATTCGAGCGCATATTGAAGAAATAACGAACGGCATCCAAGCCAACCTCATCAACTAACTCCCTTAAAGTAATCGCACTACCTGTTCGTTTACTCATGCGGACAATTTCACCATCTTCAATAACGTTAACCATTTGAATAATACTAACGGAAAAAATATCTTCCGGATAACCGAGCGCTTGTATCGCTGCACTCATTCTTGGTACATAGCCGTGGTGGTCTGCGCCCCAGACGTTAATAATTTTATCAAAGCCACGGTCTAACTTGTTTTTATGGTAGGCAATATCAGGTGTTAAATAAGTGTAAGAACCGTCCTTTTTCACGAGCACACGGTCCTTGTCATCCCCAAAATGCGTTGATTTGAACCATATCGCCCCATCCTCTTCGTAAATAAAACCTTTTTCACGGAGCGTTTGTAAGACGTCCTCGATTTTGCCATCTTCATAAAGCGACGATTCTGAAAACCAATGATCGAATACGACACGGAAATCGAGTAAAATCTGTTTAATTCGTTCTAATTGTAATTGTAAACCGTAGTCACGGAAATAATTTAGGCGTTCTTCTTCAGAAGTGTCTAGCCATTTATCGCTATCTTCTTCGGCTATTCTCTTCCCAATGTCTACAATATCTTTACCCTGGTAGCCGTCCTCTGGCATGGCCGATTTTTTACCTAAGGCTTCGAAATAACGCGCTTCTATTGAGCGTGCTAATTGATCAATTTGATTACCAGCATCATTGATATAGTATTCACGCTCGATATCATAACCTGCATGGGTAAATAAATTACATAATACATCACCAAATACCGCACCTCGCGCATGGCCTAAGTGTGGCTCCCCTGTCGGGTTCATCGAGACAAATTCCACTTGAATTCGTTTGCCTGCCCCAACATTTGTTTTACCGTAGTCATCGCCTTGCTCTATAACAGTTTGGACGATATCGTGCAAATACGATTTATCCATGAAAAAGTTAATAAAACCAGGTCCGGCAATATCTGTTTTAGTAATTTGGGCAGCTTCCTCGTTCACTTGGCTAACAATTTTTTCTGCAATTTGGCGCGGTGCTTGTTTGGCCACTCTTGCTAATTGCATGGCTATATTCGTCGCAAAATCACCATGTGACTTATCGCGCGGTTTTTCTAAGACAATGTCCGGCATGTCTTCTTCCGTACAAAGTTCCGCCTCTAAAATAGCTCGCTTAAGTTCTGTTTTCAATGTCTGTTCAATCGAGCTTAATAAACTCATCCTACATTCTCCTCCGTATAAGTAAGTGTCAAGTGATGGAACTGTTCTTCAATTCCATTAATAAGTGCATCATATGTAATGATAACCTCGCCCGCTTCCGTAGAATGTAAGCGATCAATTGTTAAACTTCTCGTCTTTATATTAAAGTGAAGTGAACCGTAAGGATGGCGATACAAACTTTCCGCCCGCTTGCCAACTTCAAACTGTTGATTCATTGAAACGGCGCCTGAACGTTTTATCGTCACTTTATCATCTTGAATCGTTATATAATTGCGAATATCGCCAATGTCCGCGCGATTTTCTGTATAAGTAATAATTTCAATTGAACCCTTACGCATGTATTCGGCTGGTTGCTTCACAATCGACATTTCTTTTTCACCGTTACGATCGATGACTGTACGCAATTCGACCTCAATCATTTTTTCTTCCATAGTCGTTCCCTCATCCTATAGCATTCCATTATCTTTTTATTATAACTGTCTTTCGTTTTTTTTACCATTTAAATTGAATATCCTTTCGACAAAACCGTTTATTATCCTGGTTAAATTCCCATAATGAACAATAATAAGGCAAATTCGATCTTAGGCCAAGGAAGTAAGCACTAACTTCGGCAAGCTCAATATGTAAATGGGGTAATGAACATGAATGGTCAACGAATATTTTTCACCTTAATTTATTTTTTCTTTGTCATCGCTTTTATTGGCGGTGCTTTTTTAGTCATCCTCTATTCATTAGGTGCACCCACTATTGCCCACGACAAAGACATTACGATTGTCGATCAAACTGGCCTAGTCATCAGTGAGGAAGCCCAAGTAATTAATGATATAAAGGAAGTGCCGCATTATCTCCTCGAAGGAGTCATTTTAGCCGAAGACCAGCACTTCTATGATCATTTCGGCATCGATCTACGCGGAATTGCGCGGGCGCTCTTACGCAATATGGAGTCAGGCCAGTTAAAAGAAGGCGCGAGTACTATCAGCCAACAATTAGCCCGAAACCTTTATTTATCACATGAAAAAACCTGGTCACGTAAGGCCAAGGAGCTTTACTATACGATTCGTCTCGAAATGTTTTATTCAAAAGAACAATTGTTGACGGCCTATTTAAATACGATTTATTTCGGGCATGGCGCTTATGGTATAAGCGAAGCGAGTCAGTTTTACTTTGGCAAACAAGTAGACGACTTATCGCTAGCCGAAGCGACGATGTTAATCGGTATCCCTAAGGGACCGACTTATTATTCTCCCTATAACAATATCGAGAACGCCACAGAGCGTCAACATTTTATTTTAAAAAAACTCTTACATAAAAAACTGATTTCCGAGGCTGATTTTTATCAAGCCATGGGTGAAAACTTAGCTTTCAAAGAAGAGGCTGAAGCCCGTGCCAGCAGCGTCGACTATTTTATCGATTATGTCTTTGCTGAAGCCTTGGAGCAACTATCCTTCACTAAAGAAAGCTTACTAGCCAAAAACGCAACCATTCATACGACCTTAGATTACGGCCTACAAGAAGCGAGCGAAGTAAGGCTGGGAAGAGAAGGCTTAGATGAAAGTGACTTAGAAATCGGGATTATCTCGCTCGATCAAACAAGTGGTGCCATTCGTCAAATGATTGGAGGTAGCGATTATGTAGCCAGCCCTTACAACCGAGCTGTCTACAGTAAACGTATGGTCGGTTCGACATTTAAGCCATTTTTGTACTATGCAGCGCTCGAACATAACTTTACGGCTACAACCATGTTAACTAGTGAACCGACTGCCTTTATGATTGATGAAGATGTCTATGAACCGAGTAATTACAATGGATATTACGCCTATAAACCAATCACACTTGCACAAGCGCTCGCCCTTTCAGACAATATTTATGCCGTCAAAACCCAGCTCTTTCTGGGCGCTGATGTAGTTGTCGATACGACCAAACAATTAGGTATCACAACCGACTTACCAGAGGTAGCATCACTTGCCCTCGGTAGTGCCTCGATTCCTTTACTCGAAATGACACAAGCCTATGCGGTCCTTGCCAATGGTGGCTATGAGGTAGCTCCTTTTGCAATCGAAAAAATCACCAGTGAGGATGGAAAAATTTTATATGAACGAAAAAAGGCTCGACCTCGTCAATTACTCGACCAAGGGAAAAGCTTTTTACTCACGCATTTAATGACCGGCATGTTCGATCGCCGTTTAAATGGTTACATGGAAGTTACTGGTTCATCCATTATCGATGATTTACACCATGAGTATGCGGGTAAGTCAGGAACGACCAATTCCGATAGTTGGATGATCGGCTACAGCCCGAAATTGGTAACTGGGGTATGGACGGGATACGATGATAATCGACCCTTAACAAGGACGAGCGATAAAGCCTTGGCCAAACAGACTTGGGCAAGTATTATGCAGGACTATCATGCAGATGAAGAGGAAAGATTAAGCTTTCCCCAACCTGAAAATATCATCGGTAAAGTGATCGATGTCGAAAGCGGCTTACTTGCAACGGAAAACTGTACCATCACGCGGATGACTTACTTTGAAGCAGGCACAGAACCGACAGTACATTGTAGTAATCATATAGCTAAGGATGATGAAGAAAAGCTTATCGAAGACCATGATAATCAATCCTTTTTGAAGAAGGTATTCGACCTACTGCCTTAAAAATAGCGACAAAAAAACCTGACGACAGTTTCCTGTATCAAGTCTTTTTGTGTCCTAGTATAATTAATGGATGTCCATGTATGTTTATTCTACAAAGGGCTATCGGAAAGTACAAAGTTTTCAATCTGTTTTCTTGCATTTGTCATAATTTGTTCACTTTTAAGCAAATGATTCTTTTAACTCTTCCCTTGCATTGCCCCACAATTGTTCATCAAAAGCTCTTAAAAAGTCGCCGAGAAGCTTCCTCGATTCATCGTCCATATGGTCGACGACTACTTCACCTTTCAACGATTGTTCCATATGTTTAACGTGCTCGCCTAGTTGCTTATAGCCACGTTTATTCGGTCGATCAATTCGTAACTCACTCGCAGCGACTCCTGAATAACGGGAACCTTTTTCTGCAGGTTCAATCGTTACCCAGACAATCCAATAAAGTAAACCGTCAGGCACTTCATCACGGTCTGAGAAATAACGTACACGTCGCTCTACATCGCTTCTGGCATGCATGGCATCCATATCGACATATGCCTTTCCTTCATTAGGGTCGACGATGACAGATGACATATTTTCAAGTGAGATAGAACCCGCTCCATATCCACCATGTCCATCTGTTGAATCATCTTTTATAATAGTAAATTGTTGAACTTGTTTTTTCGGCTTATCTGTCACCATAATCCTCCTCGAATACAATTTATTACTTTTCCCTTAGTAAATCTTGTCACATCTACATCTTACCATAGACAAGCTCTTATTGGTTTTCTTTCGCTTCCGTCATACCGTTTCCCTGTTTCATCCTCATGAGTAGTTCCATCATTTCCTTTGCCGCCTGATGGTCCTGTTTTTCTTTTAATAAATCTAAAGGAAAATACAGTTTATGGTCTTTTCGCGTTTTTCCGGTAATTGACTCTACAATGATCGAATGATTAGATAGTTCCTTTTTCCTTCCGTTCGGCATTTCCAAGTAAATCGGAACCCGTCCCTGTCCGTCCGCCCGGTAGACATCATAAGGTAAATCTTTCGATGAGTCTTTCACGAGATAATAGGTCGGATTAATTTCTATATCCCTGCATAATTGACACAACTTCTCATAAGTCGCCTCGTCTTCTTCCGGATTAAAGGGCACATATTTAAATAAACGCCGGGTAACAAAACGGTCACTTAAATCACGCAAAATCCTATCCTCTTCTTCTTGCCAGCGTTGGAAATAATAATAGATAACATTTTCATCTAATTGAATGTAATCCTTTAAATCAACGTCACCTTTAAAAAAGGATAGGAGCAGGGTTGGTTCTACTGAAAACTTATAGTCTTGCTCAGACAATTCCTTCACTCGTTTAAAAATTTTCGTTAAAATAACTTCTGCACTTCGACTAACCGGATGAAAGTAGACTTGCCAGTACATTTGATAACGGGACAAAATGTAGTCTTCAATAGCATGCATGCCGGTTGATTTTATCACGATTTCATTTTTATGGGGGCGCATGACACGTAAAATACGTTCCATATCAAATTGTCCATAGCTAACCCCTGTATAATAGGCGTCACGCAATAAGTAATCCATGCGATCGGCATCAATTTGGCTGGAAATTAAACTAACGACCAATTGATCTTCGTATGTTTTATCAATGACCTGGGCTACCTTTTGAGGGAAGTCTGCTGCTACTTCCTGTAACACTCGATTGACCGCTGTATTTCCTAAAATAATCTGCTGGGTAAATTTTTCATGGTCGAGCTGGAAAACTTTTTCAAAAGAATGAGAGAAGGGCCCGTGCCCGATATCATGCAACAAGGCAGCACAAAGCGTTAGCAACTCTTCTTCTTCATTCCAGTTTGGATCGTCCTTAATATTTTCAATAATGCGCCGGACGATTTCATACACACCAAGCGAGTGATTAAACCGGCTATGTTCAGCACCGTGAAAAGTAAAGTAGGTCGTGCCTAATTGTTTAATCCGGCGTAAACGTTGAAATTCAGGGGTCGCGATTAAATCCCAAATCACTTTATCTATTACATGTACGTAACGATGAACGGGATCTTTGAACACTTTTACTTCATCTAATTTCGTCCTTTTTGACAACATTTTATCACCCTTTCTTTTCATCATTATGCGGATTGCTATATAATTAACTTATGAACTGTTTTCTGGGAGGGTTAAAGTGGGAATTTTCAATGATAGCTTTGCTAATAAGCCTTTGCGCTTACTAGATCATACGAATATTAAAACAATTTTTGATCAACCATACCATGCGCTCGCCTCATTCGCCATTGAGGATGCCATGGCTACAGTCGTAGGTGAAAATCTCGCTCCGACAACGATTCGTTTATGGACACACGCGCCGACACTAGTGCTCGGCATTCCGGATTCACGTTTAGAAAATTTGGCGAGCGGCCTACACTATATGAAACATCTCGGCTACGACGTTATCATACGTAATTCTGGTGGACTGGCTGTTTTACTCGACGAAAATGTCTTAAACATATCCTTTGTCCTGCCCAATAAAAAGCATCTTTCGATTAACGAAGGCTACGATTTAATGTATGACTTTACTCGACAGTTGTTCGCAAAGGAAGAAGCGACAATCTTAGCCTATGAAATTGTCGGCTCCTATTGTCCTGGTGATTACGACTTAAGTATCGACGGAAAAAAATTCGCCGGTATTTCGCAGCGTCGCGTGCGCGATGGGGTGGCCATTCAAATGTATCTCGATATCGCCGGCATAAGTTACGAACGGGCATCAATCGTTAAGCATTTTTACGAATTAGCGAAAGGATCGAATGATTCATCCTTTACCTACCCGCAAGTAAAGCCTGAGGTGATGGCATCGATTAATGAATTATTGCACAAGGACTTTACCGTTCAGCAAATTATCGATCGAATTGTCACTAGCTTAAGCGGCCTAGCAAAGGAACCATTGATGACAAACTTAATAGAAGAGGAAAGACCCATCTTTTATCGCCGTCTGCAACAAATGGAAAAACGCAATGACATGATTCGTTCTATCCTCAATAGTTAAACAAGTGAAATCTCGTTATGAAAACAATCATGGCGAGGTTTTTTGTCTACCTATCACCTTTCTGATTCCGCCTCATCAGCAAATGAGCTCGCTTGTAAGGCTGTAAATAAGGCTACTTTATAGACATCATCCTCAGCACAGCCACGGGATAATAAGTTTACCGGTCGATTTAACCCTTGGATAAGCGGGCCGATTGCTTGAAAACCACCGAGTCGTTCTGCAATTTTACAGCCAATATTACCGGCTTCTAA
>Ga0079226_10004755_pt1 | contig 10381 bp, 7 predicted proteins | sample Poulit2014_FD_76345 | JGI IMG/M metagenome (GOLD analysis project Ga0079226, IMG submission 76345) | Agricultural soil microbial communities from Georgia to study Nitrogen management - Poultry litter 2014 | ecosystem: Environmental > Terrestrial > Soil > Agricultural land | place: USA: Georgia...
GAAACGATGGGTTTGATCGCTGATGGCGGCGAGCCGGGCTGATTCAGTTTCGAGTACTCGACGCAGCACAAACATGTCTTCCAAATCGTCCATGGAAACATCGGAGACGACGGTCCCCCGGCCGCGCTGTGCATCGGCCAGACCATCAGCCACCAGTTTCGCCACGGCTTCGCGCACGGGGGTGCGCGAAACGCCTAGGCGTTCGGATAGCTCAACCTCGGCAAGCACTGAGCCGGGTGGCAGGTCCCAATTGAGGATGTCCCGTCGCAGCGCCACGTAGGCTCGTTCACTGGCTCGCATACCCTCAGTGTATACACAGAAGTGGAGCCTTGGCTAGTTGCGTGAGATCTAGGACATAATTCCCCTGCGTCTGTATACATCTGTGATTACGATGTTCTTGATGACATCCGCTTGGGGAACGGAATACTGAGCACCTGGCGCTAAGCTGGGATCATGAAGTCTCAACGTGACCTCGAGAAAATTGCCACGCAAGCGCGCATAGTCGATGCGGCGTTGCAGCTATTTGAGACAACTGGGTACGAGACCACATCGATGGCCCGGATTGCCCGTGATGCCAACACGAGTCGGGCGAATTTGTACTTACATTTTACGAGTAAGTCACAGATTGTGTTGCATAGAATGCGCAGTTTAGAACCAGAAGTGTTAGCCCTCTATAACGGCTTGGATACCGTTTCCGCTACGCATGACTGCGTCAAGGATTGGCTGCGGCAGGCCGGCCAGCTCTGGTTGCGCCACCTGACAGAGTTCGACGCCATTTCCCGGGCAATGACTACCGATGATGAGGTGTTCCAAGAGTGGCTAGACCTGCATCACCGCATTTCAGCACAGCTGGCCGACCGACTGCCGGCTGGAGCCATGTCCGGGGTGCGCCGAGAAGTACACCTCGTGACACTGATGATTAGTCTGGAACAGAACTTCTATTTTCTCTACGTGCGCGGACGACGCGACCGGGAAGAATTGGTCTTGAACAGCTTGGCCACTCAATGGCTCACACTGCTGACCTGATTCCTCCCGGTCGCGGTTTTGGGTCATGCTTTGAGCGCAAGCAGCGGACAGGCCCCCTTCGCCCGTGACACGCAGATCATCATCGTCTTGCTGGCGTCCTGCTCAGATGGGGACAGAATCGAATCACGATGATCAATTTCGCCCGAAACCACCGGAGTTTCACACGTACCGCACGTACCCTCTTCACATGAGGAGATGACCGGCATTCCGGCTGCGGCTGCGGCTTCTAGGATGGATTGCTCCGGGCCGACCTCCACGGTGAGGCCACTGTCAGTAAATTCCACCTCGAAAGCCGTATCCGGTTCGGTACGTGTAATCGGCTTGGGAGCGAATCGTTCCAGCCGCAGCGCCTCTTTCGGCCAGTGCTGGGTCTGCTCTTCTGCCTGCTGCATTAGCGTTTCAGGGCCGCATACGTAGATCAGACAGTTCTCCTCAGGGTCAGCAAGGAGCTGGTCAAGTTGCAGCCGGCCGGTGTCATCTTTCGGATACAGCTGTACCTGGGCGCCGTAGCGCTCCAACTCATCTAAGAACGCCATCTTGTCCTGGCTGCGACCGGTGTAGTGCAGCTGCCAGTCTGCGCCGGCGGCTTCGGCCGCACGAATCATCGACATCAGCGGCGTGATACCGATCCCACCCGCAATAAAGAGATATTTTTGGGCTGACGCCAAGCGGAAATTATTCCGCGGCCAGGATACGGTCACTGGCGTTCCAGGTTGCAGCGCCTGATGAATCTGCACCGAGCCGCCGCGCCCGTCGTCCTCTCGCAGCACACCGATGCGATATTGGGAGTGATCAGCAGGATCCGAAGCCAATGAGTACTGGCGAACCCATTCCGTTCCGGTGTCGTCGGTAAGGTGTACGTCAATGTGGGCCCCTGGTTGCCAGCGCGGCAGTTCCCCACCGTCCGGGTGTTCCAGACTTATAGCAGCCACCGAGTCGGTAACTTCCACACGGTCAGCAACCGTCAGATTCAGCGTGCGTACGGTGGTAGAACGGTTGCGGTGTACATCAGCGACATCCCAATGAACGTGCAGCGAGCGCCGAATCGGCAAGAGCGGCAAACGAGCGAAGTCCAGCTCGGGATCTTCATCAGCCCGCAATGAAGGTAGGCGCTCAAATAGCACCTGCAGGCCAGTGGTGCCTTGGACTCGGGCCAGTGGGTTACCCAAACAGGTATGGCGTCCAGCCGTAAATGCTAAATGATCGGTGGGGTCGGGCCGGTGAATGTCGAATTCAAATGGATTGTGCACATGCTCGGTGTCGGTATTCGCCGAAGCCAGCGCCACAAAAATCATGTCCCCGGCCGGGATATCCACGCCAGACAGTGTGACTGAACGTGTTGTCTTCCGCGAGGTAAAAGTCGAGGACGGACGACGGCGGATGGTCTCTTCGAAGACATTTGCCCACAGTTCCGGTTCCACCAGCGCCTCTTCGATGGAGTCAGGGTACTGAGAGAGGAACAGCACCGCGTTGGTCATAGCCTGCGCGGTGGTGTCGGTTCCTGCCGCGGAAAATTCGGAAACATGCAACCCAATTTGTTCAGTGGATAGCGTGTATGAGCCGTCCGGATCTTTAGCTGAAGCCATGACCGAAATAATGTCGTCGGCGTCCGATTCGCGGCGCTGCTCGATGATCTCACGCAGCACAAGGTTGGTGTTGACGAACCGGTCCCAGACGGTAGATTTTTCCGGCTCCTCCATGGGTGCGTGGGCCGATGACAGCACGGCGAATAAGTCGTCGCGCAGCTGGCGCAGCATGTCTTCGTATTCGTATCCCAGTCCCAGCAGCGCCATGATCGTCTGGGTGGTCAGCTCAAGAGAGTACTCTTCCAACAGATTGGCTGTGCCGCGCTCTTCGAAGCGGTCGATGATCCGATGTGCTCGAGCCTCGATCTCTGGTTGTAGCCGGTCCATCTTATCTTTCGTGAAGCCGCGTTGCGCCACGGACCGCGCTTCCGTGTGTTCCGGTGGGTCCATGCCCACAATCATCTTGGCAACCAATTCCGGCGGGTATGTTTGGTGATGCCGTTCAGGGACATCGGCGGCAGAGTTGGACGCCGAGGAGAATGCCTGCCAGTCTGAAAGCACTTCCAGGGAATCTTTACGGGTCGTCACCACCCAAGCGTTGAGCGGTTCATACCAGAAGACTGGCGTTTCGTGTCGAAAGCGGGCGAGATGGGCAGAGGGATCTTCGTAGTATTCGTCGCCCATGACGTCAAATCCATGGGCCACCGGGCAGCGCCCCATTGGGCGGGTTTGCGGGTCAACAGTAGTCATAAAAATTCTCGCTTTTCGTTAACGGTCGGTTACAGCGCTAGCGGCGATCGTAGAAAGTCGTTGGAAACGGGCCACATTGTCGCCCTCATCCATCACGCCGGATGAGAGGAAACAGAAGCTCACGTCGGTCTCTGGGTCCACCCACAGTAGTGACGAGCCGGCGCCATAGGATCCGAAGGTGCGTGGGGAGACGAAGGGGCCGAAGAACCGTGCGTGGGTGCCGGTGCCGGCCAAAGCCATGCCCAACCCCATGTTTCCAGGAGGTGCATCCCAATTGCGGGCCGCAGCGACCATGCCGTAGAGGTCGTTGATTTGGTCGACGGTTTGGTTTGTGGTGGCGAAATCGAGCACGGCCGGGCTAAATAGCTGCTCACCGTTTGCGGTGCGCCCGCGGCGGCGCAGCATCTCGGTAAATGTGAACACGTCATCGATGGTCGAGACGGCCCCCACCCATGGCATCTCGGCGTCGGGACGGTCGATCACCTCATTGAGGATTTCGATATCTTCGGGCTTCAGCCAGGAATCGTTGGCCACGATGACCTCCAATGGCACGCCCCGGTCCTTCCACGCTTCTGGCATGCCGAAACGTGTGGTGGCCATCCCAGCGGGTTCGAAAATTTTCTCGTGCATCAAATCTCGAAATGAGTCGGCCCCATAAGCGCGGCGGAGCATCTCGCCAATCAGCGCGTGATTAATAGCTGCCGAATAATTCAGGTTGGCACCGGGTTCATTGACGACGTCGACCGTGCCCAGCGCTTCGATGACATCCGCCAGCACAGCGAAACCTTCCGGGCCGAGGCCCGGGTTCGGAGTGGCGGGCATGCCTGCGCGGTGGGTGAGCAAGTGGGCTAGGTTGATGCGTTCTTTTCGGGCTGCGCGAAACGGTTCCGGGCCGAAGAATTCGGGGATTAGGTCAACCACCCGGGTGGAGAGCATCAGGCGGCCTTCACTCAACGCTCGGTAGACCAGTGCGTTGGTGAATCCTTTCGACATCGACAGGATTCGATAGACATCGTCCTCAGCAGTTTCACGCCCCCGATCCCGCTCCGATTGGCCATACTGGCCTTTAAGCGCCACCTCTCCGTGCCGGGCGACGATGACGCTGGCACCGTAGTACGACTCTTCCTCGATATCCTGGAGGATCGCTTCATCGAGTCGTTCAAGAAAGCGTGATTCCATTCCGTCCACGGAATGGATGGTTGCATTGTGGTGAATAGTCTGGGTTGTCATAAAAATTTCCTATCAAAATTCTCAGACCATCACAGCGCCGCCGGACGGCGAGAAGGTCTGACCGGTGTAGTGTCCGGATTCGTCGGACGCGAGGAAGAGCACGGTTTTGCCGATCTCTTCGGGCTCGGCAACGCGTTTCAGTGGCTGCAGCGCAAGGAGTGCTTGCATATGGTCTTCACCGGAGGCGGCGAACATTGCCGTGTTGATTCCCGCCGGAGCCAGCGCATTGACCCGAATGTTGAACGGAGCCAATTCCGCAGCCACCGCTTTGGTCATCCCAACCACTGCAGCTTTCGAGGCCGGATAGTAGGCCGGCATCGGCAGTCCCATCAGCCCTGCCACGGAGGCAAAGTTGATAATTGATCCGCCGGTCTGCTTCAACAGCGGAGCAGCTTCACGAATCATGAAGAACGTTCCGTGAAGGTTGATCTCAACGACCCGTTGAAAATCTTCGTCGGAGATGCCCGAGAGAAAATCGGGATGGTACTCGCGGCCTTCTTGGGCTGCCTGGATCATCTCGTGATTAATGCCATCGACCCATTGCTGCTTTTCGCGGTTCGGGGTCGAGACGCCCGCAGCGTTCACGAGCACATCCAGCCGTCCCTGTTCCTGCTCAAGCGCGGAGATAATCTCGGCAAGTCGTGCTGAATCTGTCACATCTGCAGCGAATGACCGCACCGATTCGTTGTTCCCGAAGGCTTCAGCCAAAGCGTCCTCCCGCAGATCCACTGCATACACGGTGGCGCCTTGGGCCGTCATTTCATCGACGGCAGCCTTGCCCATTCCTGATCCGGCACCGGTAACGATGCCAACCCGTCCCTGAAGCTTCATGAGTTCATCTCCTTATCGTTCGTGACCTGAAGCACAGTCTGCACCTTCACTAGACAGGTGTCAAGTGAGAAGTACGTTTATCTCAATGGAGCCTGCCACTCGGCAAGGGTGTCGACTGTGACATTTGGGCAAGAAAAAATCCCGGCCACCATCAGGTGTGATGACCGGGAGACGTACCATTTTCAGACAGGTCGCACGAATGGAACGTGGAACCCTAATTTGGACCTTACTGAGACTCGTCAGAAAGGCGCATCAGCATCCCCTACATTTCGCACCTCGAAGGCGGGCCCGCAAGAGACTTGGCAGAGACCGCTGCCGTAGTACTGACTACCTCCGGACATGAAGGCGTCGCCTACGAGCTGCCCGGTTTCTACGCGTGGAAATACACCGAACTCGCCGAGACCGCGCAACAACACGCATGCTCTTACACCAGGTAACCTCGCCCGACTGATCGGCCGCCCGACAACGCCGCTTGTCGAGACTCTCAACCCCTGGCGCTAACCGTCCGGACACGCTCACTCCGGCGGTCGCACCCAGAGCCGGCAAGGGATGGTGGTTTGTTTCACGAATCTCTTACCGGCTCGGATGTCTTGGTATCGAGTGCAGCCGTTACAAGCACCCTGTGCCCGGTTGCTCGGTCATCTCGCCTCAGCGGAGGGTATCTCAGGGTCCTGAATCAGTTCTTGAGTATCGTGGGCGGTGGCCGTCAACGAAAATCAATATGATCTTGCCATATATCCACCACCGATTACGGCGGCAAGCGCGGGGGCTTGCTGCTTCCAATCAGCGACCGGAGCCTCCAGCAGTTGTTATTCTGCTCCAGTCGATTCCACTTCGTTAATCACAACGCCGACCTACCGTGGCGTATTAGTTGTCATCAAGGATGAAGTCCGAAGCACGCCAGCCCACAGCCATGACCGGGGCTGCGGTGTTGCCTGACACCTGGGTCGGGAGCACTGAGGCATCCGCCACGCGCAATCCGCTCACACCGCGGACGCGCAGGCGGGAATCGACAACATCGTCATCGTTGGGCCCCATCGCTGCAGCTCCTACAGCATGGTAGATCGTCGCACCATTATTCAGTGCGTAGTCAAGCACTTGCTCTTCAGTCGATACTGCGGGCCCTGGGTACTCTTCTTCAGAAATGAGGTCGGCGAGCGCGCTCTGCGCGAAGACTTCTCGACCACGGTCGAGAATGGTTGACGTCACCTTGCGATCAAGCTCCGACTCCAAGTAGTGTGCGTCAACCACTGGCGGTGTGTCCGGGTTCGCGCCGGTAATGTGGATCGAGCTTTCGGTCGTGGGCTTTATTTGGTAGCCCATAAACATTGCTCCCGAGTGCTCGGCAAGTTGCACCTTGTCAAAGCTCTCCGCGTCCAACGCCATCGGCACGAAAAGCCCCTGGATGTCGGCCGCGGCCAAGTCGTCAGACGATTTCATGCCAGCAAGAAGGTTGTACCCGGCATCTGCAACAGGCCCCTTACCCGTCAAGAGGTATTTGAAGCCCTCCCAGCCCTGCTTCGGTGTGCTGTTTAGACGCTGAGTCAGACCAATCGGCTCTTTAAACTTCACTTGCATGGCGACGCCGCGCTGCTCAATTACCCTCTCACCAACGTTTGGACTCTCGATCCGAGGGCGCACGCCAGCCTTCGTCAGGGCATCTCCGCGCCCGATTCCGGAGCGTTCAAGCAGCATCGTCGTCTCGACCGAACCACCCGCGAGAATGACCTCTTTTCGGGCCGTGTAGGTTTGTTGTTTTCCTTTGTGTTGTGTCAGGACACCAGTCACTTGGTTTCCTTCAAACGTAAGGAAGCCGACTCGGGTTCGCGTCTGGTACGTGAGGTTTTTGCGTCGCAGGACCGGGTGCAAGAACGCGCTCGCGGCCGAGACCCGTTTACCGTAGCGAACACTCGATGGCGTCATCCCTATGCGCTTCGAATCCGTGGCGTTATTGTCTTCGACAATCTCGTAGCCGGCGCTCCAACCAGCGTCGAGGATGCGCCGGCTCACGTCATCGATTTCGGCGAACGACACTCCGTATGGGCCGTCGCCGCCACGCACCTCGGAAGCACCAAGGACGTGATTTTCCATGCCGCGATAGATGGGCAGGATGTCTCGCCAGCCCCAACCGGGGTTGTCCTCAGCGATCGGGTCCCAGTCCCGGGCGAACCCGCGCATATACATCATCCCGTTGATGGTGGTCGACCCGCCGGTGACTTTGCCGCGCGCCCATACCTCGCCCTCGCCATTCTCGCGGAACGGCTTTGTCGGGTAGCGGTACGCATACCGGTCGCTATTCAGTGTGAAGAAAAAACCTTTAGGAATTCGGTGCATGAAGTAGCCGTCGCTGCCACCAAACTCGAGGAGGAGGACTGAATTCTTCGGGTTTTCACTCAGGCGATTTGCGAGCACACTGCCCGCTGCGCCAGCGCCAACAATAATGTAGTCGAAGGTTGTGTCGTTCATCAGAGATGCTCCTTTGCGTTCCCTGCCAGAACCGGTGCGGCAGCTGTACAGCCACACTCTCGCGTTCGCCGCTATCATTCTGCGCAGCAATATCGGTACTCAGTACCATAAATGTACCGCTATAGCGTTCCGTTAAACAAGAGATGCACGACAGATATCCTGACGTGCACCATTGAGTGAAGACATGGAGAACTACTTTGTTGCGTGATCGACCCAACGTTGCATCCCGGTCGCCAGAGACTCGAGACGAATCTTGAAATCCCGAAGAGTGTCGGCCGGCACCCAGCCGGCGTCAGGATCTTGTACTCGTATGAACGCGAGTAAAGCGCCTTGAATTGCACCACCAATTGCTTCTGGTACGAAATTCGAGTCCTGAATGGCCGTGCGTTCACGGACGAAGTTGGAGAGCACATCCGCCCACATCATCCAGTGGACCGATCGAGGAGCGCCCCGATCAATCTCTTCTTGCAGCCGGAATCGCCGTAGCCACACACCCGCAGGATCAATATCAACCGCAAAGGTCTCAAGCGTCGCATCGATCACGGCGTCGATGACGTGCACATCCTTGGGCTGCCGTCGCAAGTTCCCGCTCAGGCGGGTCAAGTGATCGTCGAAAGCGCTCCAGATAACGTCGCTTTTCGCGCGAAAATAACGGAAAAAGCTTGTCTTGCTAATGCCGCACGCCTTCACGATGTCTTGAATCGTGGTGTTCTCATACCCGTAATCAAGGAACAACTGCACCGCAACTCTTTCGATTTCAGCGCTTGAGGTGACGGGAGGGCGGCCTCGTCCGCGGGAAACAGTCATACGTTCCAGCTTAGGTCAGACGACTTCCCCGGATATGAAGGCGCGGCCTGCGAACTGTCCAGTGATCTGGCTCGACTCATTGATCAGGAGACCACACCGTTTGTCGACACCCTCAACACCTGGCGCTAACCGAAGCAGCCGTTAGGCAGCTTGTGCAGCGCGCCTATTGGCCCTGACGATGAAGATGCCGGCTATGACGGCGGCCGCCGCGATGGCACCCCAAATGCCGACCACAGCCCAAGCTGCACCGGCCAAGATCAGTGGCGGTACGAAGGTGACCGCAGTAATCTCTACCGGGGTCACGGGGATATAGGCGATCCCGAAGTCTTCTAGGGTGCCGGATTTGAGTTGCGGATCAACGACTCGCAGCATGGCTATACCGGTTGATACGGCACCGGTAGACCAGCCCCAGGTAAAGAGAGAGCGTTCAAACCAGCCGTCCTGCATCAGCCGAGGCGCGACCCACAACCCCAGGAACAAGGTCAGCATCAGACCAATAACAAACATCAGCAGCAGTTCTAGGCCGAAGTCTGCCACCACTTGTGGCTGAATCGACGCGATACCAGCGACGATGAGGACGTCGGTGGCGGTGCCCGAAATGGACTGCAGGCTGGTCTTGTCCACATAGGTGGCGACTTTCGCCTTGGACATGGCAGCGCGTACGACCAGGCCGGTGAGGAAGGCTAGTACAAAGACCGGCACGGCCAGATCTGGCCAAATATTTTGAATAACTAACGAGAGTCCATAGGCTGCCGCGGCAATCATGACCACCATGGACACCTGGAAACCAAGCGACTCGACAGACGAACCGGTGAAGGTGTGCTGACCTATCGAGGGTCGTTTATTAATTTCTCGAATGAGCCCGGTGCGTTCTTCTCGCGGCAGCTTGCTGATGGAAGTGAAGGCTTTGACGTGTCCCTTTCTGGCGGCGATGCGTGCCTGCACGAGACCACCGACAATACCGATGATCAGACCAACCGTTGCCGAGGTAAAAGCCAGCGAAGCCATTTCTGGGTCACTCGCCGCAAAGGCATCACCCATAGCGGCAGCGGTTCCGTACCCGCCGGCCCAACCGGCGAACAGGACTACACCCAGCGCGTCTGGGGAATCAAACAGCGGCTGCAGGAAAATTAAGACCACAGCCATACCCAGTGCGACCTGCAGGGAATACATCAGCACCCCGTGTGCGGCGAAACCACCTACGTTACGATTGAGCTTCCGAACATCAAAATCGTCGGTCATGGCCACCGCCGCGAAAACGACTGCGATCAGTACCGATGAGTAGGTGGAGAGCTGGTCGGAAAATGGGAGCCACCCTAGAACCTGCGGTCCGAGAAGCAAGCCAAGAATCCCTGCGAGCACAGAAGCCGGGATCATTAAGTTCTGGATTGGTTTAATGACGGCGCGCAAGCCTGCACCGATAATGAGTAATAAGCCGATGAGACCGGCATCAACGAGTATTGTCCACGGTGTGAAGTCCATGGTCGCTAACCTACGGCAGGTATGATCTGGACAACAAAGATGTCAGTAACGGGGTTTCAGCTTGTCAATACGGATTATTACAGTGGGAAAGCGGCACGAGTCATGGGTCGCAGACGGCATTGATCGCTTTAGCGAACGCTTGAAGAAACCTTATGACCTTGCCTTCAAACTTGTTCCACACACCACCGCCGGCGAGCAGCGTTCCCGGGATGAAGAATCGGCGGCCATCATGAAGCAGCTTCGCCCCACCGACCATGTGATGC
>Ga0079226_10004756_pt1 | contig 10381 bp, 13 predicted proteins | sample Poulit2014_FD_76345 | JGI IMG/M metagenome (GOLD analysis project Ga0079226, IMG submission 76345) | Agricultural soil microbial communities from Georgia to study Nitrogen management - Poultry litter 2014 | ecosystem: Environmental > Terrestrial > Soil > Agricultural land | place: USA: Georgia...
ATGATCCATGTAACTTTGCGCTAATTGATCCGACTCACTTGCCATTCGTCTCCCCCCTAAAACTTATCCCAATTGAGTCCTTCACTTAAAATTCAAAATTTTCTTTGTACAAAATCCATGCATTGCCTTCCCCAAGAATGAAACGGTGCTTTCATTCATAGTTTATATGCTAAGGATGACATGCAGCAAACACCTTTACAACCTAAACTATCTGATTCGATTCAACTAGTCAAGTAACAAATTGAATATAAGTGCAAAAATTCGCATTCTTTTTATGCCAACTATAAAGCCCCAATTTTGATTAAACGTTTAATCAAAATTGGGGCTTACTCTATAACATAGAATGGCATTTTATAATGAAAGATCATGCGCTTGAGCGCTGTTTAGATTGATTTCAAGAAAGAAAAACACTTTATTTCACTTCGTGGCGTTTTTCACGTTGACTCAATGACTTACTTCCCATCCGTTCGTGGCAATGGATATAAACCTCTATTAAATTGTTCCCACAAATTAGGTGGCAAATCATGTTGATCCTCCCGATGAGGGTCGAATTCTGACACGATTTCATCCGCTTTACCATTCCGTATTTTATTAATGAAATGATGATCTAATAAAATTTCTCTGCCTAATGCGATGAGATCAACATTTCGTGATTCTACAGCCTCTAATGCGTCTTCAGCGGTAAATATGGAACCAATCCCAATTAATGGCATACGACCATCGATCCATTGGTGAAGTAATTTAATTCTTTCTTCGCCCTGATACTTCCCTTCACGGGTTTTGGAGTGGACGTCCATTAATGAAACATGTAAGAAATCTAGCTCTTTTTCAATTGAATGTTTCACCAATTCTTCTGTGATTTCCATCGTTATCCCCGGCGTTTCTGGTTCTTCTGGTGAAAATCGATAACCCACGATGAAATGCTCATCTGCATGAGCTTTCACCGTATGGACAACCTCATCGACAACTCGCATTGGGAATTTTAATCTGTTTTCGCCCCATTCATCATCGCGACGATTATAATAGGGTGAAACAAATTGCTGGATGAGATAATGGTTTGCCCCGTGTATTTCTACCCCATCAAACCCTGCTTCGATCACTCTGCGCGTTGCATCGCCAAATGCTTTAATCGTGTATTCAATTTCTTCTTGCGTCATTTCCCTGGCATGATGTTCCTCTTTTTCAAAATTGGGTGCATGTTTCTCATCACCTTGTACAGTTACAGGACTTGGCGCAACGACATCTCCATTTGGTGTTAAATAGGGCATGGACTGGGCCCCGCCATGATGGATTTGGACAATCGCTGTTGCTCCATTTTTCTTCATCGCTTCCGCTAATCGTTTTAAACCATCCAAGTTTGAATCATGCGCAACGGAAGGCTGGCCAGGGAATGCCTTTCCCACATCAGTCACATTGCTAGCTGCAGAAATAGCCAGTCCTACATCTTTGGAACGTTGTTCGATATAATCAATTTCCACATCAGAAATGGTTCCATCATCGTTCGAAGATATATGAGTGAGTGGGGCTAAGACAAACCGATTTCTTAATTCTACTTTGTTAGGTAATGTTACTTTTTCAAATAATGGTTCAAATTTCTTATCCAATGCTACAATACCTCCTATCAATTTACATGTATGACATGTATCCTTACCTGGACAATCCATTTTAAAAGCCTTTTACTATTTTGTATATCTTTCTCGCTCAACCGAGACTGTTTGTTCATTATGAATGATCATTCACATCTCACGAATGCAAGGTCCCCCTTTTTTAATCTTAATTGACATCCTAACAAAAATTATATGCATGTGCAAACAAATTATAACTTAACTGCTATCTCTTCCACCTTCCCGATTTCCTGATCTACCAGATACCCGCCGATCGGATTCGGCTTGGCGGATTTTCAGTCATCGGGTCTGATGACTGAAATCATGCCAGCTTGCAAAATCGTCAAATCAGAATTTTTAAAGGAAAGATAGATCCGATTTGTAAAAAAGACTCCCTGTTTCATGATAGAGGGTTTGCCTTATTGAACAATCGCACCGTTTGGTTGAAAAAATGATAAAGAAATTTATTCACGTTTTTAGAATTCTACTTAAGAATGGGTTGATTCTCCACCATCGACATGCAAAACCTGTCCGGTTACCAACCGCGAGTCATCTGACGCAAGATAGACAAACGTCGGAGCTAATTCAAAAGGTTGGCCGATGCGGTTAAATAAGTTGTCGCCATGCAAGGCATTTTCATCGGACGAGAAGCTGGATGGGATCAGCGGTGTCCAGATTCTCCCTGGCGCAATCGCATTGACCCGAATTCCCTGATCTGCAAGACTTTTAGCAAGGGACCGCGTCCACCCGACAATCGCCCCTTTTGTTGCTGAATAATCAATGAGGGTTGGCAGTCCGGCATATGTTACCACGGAGGTTGTGCCAATGATGGAGCTGCCGGGTTGTAAATGCGGCAGTGCCGCTTTTGTCGTGTAAAAATGAGCGTACACATTGACCTTAAAGGTTTCATCAAATTGCTCATCTGTAATATCCAATAGACTGTTTTGCTGAAACTGAATGCCGACATGATTACAAAGAATGTCTAACCGGCCCAATGTCTGTACGGACTGTTCCACAATGCGTTGACATTGTTCTTTTTCCCTTAAGTCCCCTGGTAAGAGGAGACAACGTTGACCCAGCTCTTCAATCCGCTTCTTGGTCCGTTTCGCGTCTTCGTGTTCATCCAAATAAGCAATGGCTACATCCGCCCCTTCTTTGGCAAAGGCAATGGCGGCTGCTGCTCCAATTCCACTATCTCCCCCCGTGATCAACGCCACCTTATTTTTCAGTTTCCCGCTGCCACGGTAGTTCGGATTTTCAATAATCGGTTTGGGAACCATTAGATCCTCGATTCCCGGTTGCCTGAGCTGGCGTTGTTCAGGGTTTGCTAACGGGACCTCCTCATAGCGTGTGATCTTTCCGTAGTTGGGATAGAGCGGATACGGTTTGGTTTGTGCATTGTCCTCAAACCATTTTTGATAAGCCCGGATTTCTCGTAATTTATGCTCTCTTTGCTCTTGCTCCTCAGGGTTCGTAAAGTCGTCTTGTTTAGACAAACGCCGTCCCTCCCTTTCTTTTCTATGTAATGTATGATTGGGCCCGCATCCCTGTGCATGCCAGGGTCGATTACAAAGAGGGACGTGCTCCAATTCTTCCAATCTTACGTAGAATGCTGCAGAGGGAGGTGCCGCGCTTGCGTATTGAATTCAACCCGAAGGTCAAGTGGCTGCTCGTGAACCAATCAGACGAAAAAGTAACCATGGATTATCTCCGCGATCACTGGTCGATGCCTGTGATTGTGAAAAGACCGCCCTATTATACAAATCCGCGTTATGAACCGTATTACCCGCTGATTTGAAAGGCCCGCTTGATCTCACGAACGTCACCAAAAACCCAACCCCTGTTTCAGTTGAATGAAAATAAAATGATTGCTTTTTGACAGCGTGAAGCCGCATTCTTTGGCTCAAAAATGCGGCTTTTTTTAAAACGTTTTAATTTTTCATATTCACCAGGCGTGTGGCTCACGGGATTTGCAATAAAATATGTTTCCTGTTGCTCCACACAAGTGCCCGATTCTTGAACAAATTTATTAGTTAACTATGGTTCCTTTTATATCTACGAACATAAATTTTTTCTGCAAAAAAGCACGCTATTAAGCCAATAATCAATGGAAAGTAAGATCCCGATGATAGTGAAAAGCCATCTGAACTGTTCACAAATTTAAAATCAAACATGAGTAATGATATTGAATACATATGACCAATTAAAAAGAGTGAAGCTGTAACTATCACCAAAGTTCCAAAAGTAACTAAGAAACTTTTCAATTTCATTATTTTACCTCCCTCTCTTCATTTTAATTATTAATTAAACATTCGCTTGTTGCAATCGTCTTAACCAATATGGCCCGATTCTTGATTTACCTGAATTACCTTCTTTGCTTACGTTTAGAACGCAATGGGAGTATGTTAATGACGTCAATTGATTCTTCCTCTTCATTAATTACTTAAAAAATCAGATATTTTAATATTTTATGTTGATTTTTTCCGTATGTAAGACAACGAAACCCACTGAAGGATCCCTCCTCAACCCTTTTTCCTGCATATGAAAAAGAAGATAACAAATGATCAATTTCATCAATCATGTTACCTTCTTTCTCCATACCTTAACTCCTTTCGTTCTTTTGCTGTATAGCGTTCCATGTCCGGACGATCAAGAAAACGTTGAAGTGATTCTTTTAATTCCGGGTATGCTTCAATTTCCTCTGCCAAATGATCAAATTCCTCATTTACAGAAGCTGTATCGTGAACCTCCAAGGAGATTAATTTCCCATCAACTACAAACATTGTTTCATTTTTATCATCTAATGCATTTGCAATTTCTTTTTTCACATTATGATTCAATGCACCCATTATACTTCACCTCAATTTGATTACCTTTATTATATCACAATTCAAGCTTGGCCCGACCACCTTCACTTGATTTTAAATGGTTTCTTTCGACAAGTTGATTGCGTTTATCATGTCCGATAAAAATAAAAAACAATCCCTCATGTGGTTTGAACGGCCTTTGAGGGATTATTTTCCTTAAATGTACCTAGCCCCTCCTGATGGGGTTCGGTCTATTGGGACCGTTCCGTGTTTTAACATGGACGGTCTTTATTATCATATGCGCTTTTTATCCTTCTATATTTATGATACCACGAAATCAATTTTTATACATTTCTTTATTCTTTTTTTGTTGCCGTCCTCTACGATGACAGGAACCAATTGATAAAAAACACAGTTTGCTTTAATCAATGACCACGCCCAAATGGGAAAGAAGTTGATAGGTTATGTATGGTAAGCGAGAAACGACCTCTTGAGTTAACCATACACCCTCTCGAAGAGGGAAACACCATCAAAAATTAGAGAAAAAATCTAACTTTTGGGGCAGTACCAAAAAAGTGCCCGATTGTTCAGATGGACTCCTTTGGAATACACTGTTTAACTCACACTATTCAATTCTCTAATTAAGATTTTGTTCAACTTCTTTTGGCATTTGACTAAATAGGATTCTCTGCCCAGTTTGTTGGCATTAAAACGACCAATCGCTTTACGGACATTCTCATTCTGAACAATTAACGTCTTATATTCTTCATCATTCAGATAGTCTTTAAACCATTGATGTTTCCTGAGATGTTTTAAATTTTCACCTATATGCTCTCCCGTCACTATTTTTCGATACGGAAAAAGTTGGATGAAAACAAGGAAAGCTAAAATGGACAAGTAAAATAATACTTCCAAACAATCCCTCCATTATAAAATATAAAAGTTTTGCATTTTTTCTACCTATTGTAACAGAAAGTTCAATTTATATTCGTTCTATAAATAAAAAAGACCGTTTACTTTTGTCATGGTTATTATGCAATCACTTCGCCCGATCGTTGAATTTCCTATTGTTCCTTTTTTGTGACCGGTATCCATATTTCACTCTTAAATTTCGGTGAGCTTGTGTTCTTATTTTCATTCCACAAAATTTCAGGGCCTTCTACTAGCTCGTAATTTGCAGACGGGAACCATTCGGAATAAATACGCCCCCAGATCTCCTGTAATGTTTCAGGAAATGGCCCAATCGATTCAAATACAGCCCATGTGAGAGCGGGAACATGAAGCTGGGTCAAATGATGGGGACATTCATTTGTTGTTGCAACACCGATATAATGATCAAGCTCCCCTTTTTCCTCCATTCGCTCTTCTGAAAAATTTACAGACGCACTTAGCATTCCCACAGGTTCAACATTCGAAAGTCTTTTTAGTTTATTGATTGTTTCATCCTCTAAACTTTCCCACATCGAGGCAATTTCCGGATTCACTCCGTTGAACAGAATAGGGACTCTTTTTTTAACTCCAATGATGCGAAATGCTTCTTTTTCTTCCAATCGATAATTCATTTCTTTCCCACCCTTAATTGATAATTGGAAGGTCATTCGTGGATAAGCTTTTATTGTGTGACCATGATTTCTGGCTTCTGATGGTGTAATCCCATGAAGGTTGTGAAAAGCCCTTGTAAAAGAGTCTGGCGATTTGTATCCGTATTTTATGGCAAGATCAATAATCCGGACATTGCTATCGCTCAGCTCAAAAGCCGCAAGCGTGAGACGCCTTCTCCGAATATACTCTGATAACGGGACACCTGCCAGGAACGAAAACATTCGTTTAAAATGATACTCGGAACATAATGCCCGCTTGGCTACTTCATGACTATCAATTCTATTGGCAAGATTTTCTTCTATAAAACTTAAAGCATCATTCATGTTTTTAAGTGAATTCATTTGAATGACCTCCCTTCCTTCAACAGAATAACAAGAAATGAAAGACCCTATCCGACTTATCATGCACACTTGGGCAGGGTCAATTTATTTTTCCGCAATCCAGTCCGATTCAGAAACAGTGCATCTTCAACAATTGCGCCTTTTACGGATCCGTCGCAAGAACGGATTTTTTAAAATAGGTAAGCCAGCATAAACACGAGATTGGACACGATATGTTATTTTTTAGTTATCAACGGGGGGAGTTCATCTATTTTGTATAATAGAATAGGTACTTCAAATTTTGAAGTACCTGTTTTGAACGGTTCTATTGTGATAATAAAACGTTTTCTTCGGTTGAACTGCAACAAACGCGCCTGATTGTTGTAATTTCCATTGTTTATTCATTACAACGAAAATTTTTAAGTGCATATTATGATATTCATCGCATTTTTCTATCTTTCAGATGATGCATATTCAAATCTAACATAACCAATTTCAGAAGCATTTTTCATTAATTCGAGATTTAACCAAGAGGCTAGTTTATGAAACTCCACCTCATGATTAAACGGGAACTTACTGTAATGTTTACTTTTTAAATCTTCTTCTGTTACGTTTGATAATGTCTTTTCCCATCTTTCTATCAGAGAGTTGATGGTTGACTTGACTGATTCTACATTATTATTAACATTTATATCCTCTTTGGTTAGAGTCCCATCACCAAATGAGTTATTAAAAACCATTTCCCACCAGAATGTTATATGCCACAATGTCCAAGCAATACTTGGTGTACCAATATCATAAGCTTCGGATTCAGGTAATTGGGCATACCAATTTCCATCTATTTTTTGGATATACAATCCACTATTAGGCGACCGCCACATATATTCATCCTGACTTAATGATGAAAGATGATATTCGAGAAGTTGTCTAGCAATACTAAATTGAAATTTAACATTATCCCTTAAAGCTTCATCCCAATTGGTCATGATAATACGTCCCTTCTCATCTGATTAAAATTACAATTCATGCTACCTTTACATATTCATAATATATCATTACCCTGTTAAAAAAAGCCTGAAGCAGATTACGCTATTTCTTAAAGAAGGAGTGCACTTTATTCAGGAAAAGCGCTCGATTCTTGAACAAGGATTATTTATTTAATTGTTTATTTTTTCTAAAGAAAATAAGATAAATAATTTCTAGAATCCCAGCTGTATTTACTACCAAAAGAACAATAAACCATGCTAGTTGCCTATTACCACCTGCATGCCAAAGGGCGATCCCTTTCCAAATTAGTGACCAAATAATTATTAAATAAAAAATTGGATTATTATAATTTAAAACTTGAGAAACAATTTCCATTCTTCTACCCCCTTTGTTTAATAAAATGGCCCGTTTAATGAATAGTAATTAATTCATATTTCATTTCTATATTAAACAAATTGCTGGGTTGATTTTAACAAATAAAACAACATTTGAAACGCTTTTACATGAAAAAAGTGCTTTTTAAAAATACTTGTTATAAAAATCATATCTCAATTTACCACTAAGATGTGCATAAATCCTTGTTGTTTCACTCTTTTCATGACCTAGCAGGCTTTGGATCACTTCTAAAGGAGCGCCATTATCAACCATGTGTGTAGCATAACTATGACGTAATTGATGTGGATAAGTTGCTTTGTTAATTCCGGAGCGATTTGAAATACGCTTAACAATATATCTCAAAGAATCTACACTCATACGTCTTTTAGGTTTACGCCCTGTAACGAAAAGACAGGGCTCATCATCATCCCGTTCATCCAAATATCTTTTCAGCCAAATTGAACAGCGTACATTAAAATATACTTCTCTTTCCTTATCACCTTTACCATGCACAATTACCGAGTTTTCCATGAAATTAATATCATCTCGATTTAATTTCGCAACTTCTCCAATTCGACACCTAGTGGAATAAAAAATTCAAACAAGGCTTTCTCCATTGATGTATGACACCTTCGCGAAGATGCTCAATTTCATGTTCAGAAAGAAACTTGGGAATTCGCTTTCCCAACTTGGGTTCTTTTAATTTTGCCGCCGGATTTTTTAAAATAAAGCCCTCTTCATGGGTCCATTTAAATAACGACTTAATGAAACGTACACGGTGACCTAAACTAGATAGCTTTAAATATTCTGCAGCCTCTCCTAGGTATTGTTTCAAATCCTCCGTTGTCATTGCATCGATTCTTCTATCCTTAAAATATCGCTCCAAAAGATTACACTGAAAACCATACATCTTCAACGTGAGGGAAGAATAGCCCTCAATTCTTTTATCAGACTGATATTTCCTCCATGCTTCGGACAACAGCCTATTTTTTTCACTCCCATACTATGAATCAATTAATTTGATTCTCAGTATGTTCTTTGCTATCAATCCTTATTCAACAATCATGATATAATGTGTAATTCATTCTCAACACATTAGCAGAGTAAAAACTACCTATAGTTAGTGAAGAAGCCTAATCCTCAAAAGGCAATTAGGTGGATTAGGCTGTAAAGTTATTCAGGAATAGCACCCATCAATGAAATAAAATCACGGCTGGAATTCATCATCCACGGTTGTACCTAGCACATTGGCTATTTTGAATGCAAGTTGCAATGTAGGATTATACCAATCGTTTTCGATAGCGTTAATTGTTTGCCGGGATACTTTGCATTTCTTTGCCAAAGCATATAGTTTGATCCAGGCACAGCTCCTCTTCAACAAACGCGCCCAATTGTTAAGTAGTTGCCACTAAAAATTCCTCTCCATTTGGCAAATGAAGACCGTCAGTTCGACCAGTGAAGTACCGCTTGTTAAGATCAGTTGAAGATACATACCGGACTTCTTGAAAACCAGCCTTGTGGGCCATCTCAAGCATTTCTGGTGGCATGAAAAAGCTGATAAAAGGCGTACCACTTGCTCGTGCCCCTTCCTTCGCAGTATCAACATCCGAATGTTCCTCAGATTCTATTGACTCAAACGGCAATAAAAATGTCATGGCTAGTGTAGAACCAGGCGCAAGCCTCGCAACCTGATTCAATGTCGCGGTGATTGCGTCCTTAGTAAGATATTGTGTAACCCCTGTGGAAACCACTACGGCTGGCTTATTCGTGTCGAAACCAGATGCCTTTAGTTCCTCTAACCATGACCAACCTGCTTCGAAATCGACTGGAACAAGGTGTAGCCAATCAGGGATACCAAATCCAAGTTCAACTAGGCGTTGCTTTTTCCAAGCCTGTGTTTCCGGTTGATCAACCTCGAATACCTGAATTTGGGAAGCAATTTCCGGACAACGTTGAGCAAAGGTGTCAAGGCCGGCGCCAAGAATCACGTACTGGATAACATTGAGATTGGATTGTTCGGTAATCAGATCCTCAATGAAACGAGCGCGGGCAACAATAGAGGCACGGAAACCCCTGGAAAACTTTTGATCCATGTCGGGTCGTTGGCGCCATTCAATGTCAGGATCAATCAATTGTAAGCCGACCTCATCTTCAAGCACATATGGTGGTGAATCGACCTGTACATGCAAAGCACGCCATAATGCAACCCGTACTGCTGTGTGGTCTGGTTCTGTATTTTGTTTATCATGCATAATTTTATTTCTCCTTTCGATGGTCACTCCTGTTATTCTTTCAGTTAGTACGTAAAATACACATCTTTTATTACGCAATCTGGCCCGTTTGTTGTATTGTTAATAATTAACTTCATTGTACCAAACATCTTTGTAAGTGAACGAAGTTTTTCCAAAATTGATTTGTCCTGTTTTGGAACTGAAACCTTCATACATGTATCTGGATATGCATGAACGTTCGCAAACCACTAAATCAGCGCTCCAAATGGGGAATAAGTCGAATCTCCCGTAGCATCCGTAAAAGTGTACATCCAGATTGTACTTTTTCCTAAAACACCTAGCTTGATCGAATTTAGAATATCAAGCAGATTTATTCCATATAACAAGACGGTCGCTATCGCACCAATAGAAACGGATATATGAATGGGTTTATTGAGCCTCATCGCGATCACAAT
>Ga0079226_10004757_pt1 | contig 10378 bp, 10 predicted proteins | sample Poulit2014_FD_76345 | JGI IMG/M metagenome (GOLD analysis project Ga0079226, IMG submission 76345) | Agricultural soil microbial communities from Georgia to study Nitrogen management - Poultry litter 2014 | ecosystem: Environmental > Terrestrial > Soil > Agricultural land | place: USA: Georgia...
TATCTACAGGAACATGTCACGGCAGCGCAGTCTTCGTGGCGTTGCCGCACCGTCCGTGACAGGCTCGGCAGCTACACGGCGGGAGTCGTGACCGGCGCACAGGCACGCCGAGTGCGTACCCATCTGCGGTGGTGCCGGCACTGCCGGGCCACTCACGGACAACTGCGTGAGGTGTTCACCGCGTTGCGGTCACATGCCGGTGCGCTGGCCGTGTTGGCCCCCGCCGGTGGGGCCGCGCTCGCAGGCACTGGTGGGGGTGCGGGAAGTTCGGTCGTGGGAACCGTGCTGGCGGCGGTCGGCACGAAACTGAAGGTCGGAGTGACCAGCGTTGTCGCCACAACCGCGGGGGTGGTGGCCGCGGCACCCGTCGCAGTCGACTGGCATGCCGACCAAACGGTCGGCATGCCGGACCACAGTGTGCAGCTGACGCTGGCATCCAGCTCGCTCGCCACGGGCGCGTCGCCCCGGGAGGTGAGCACCCGCCCGGCCGGCGACATCGCCGCCGCAACGTCGGTGTCCGGTGCTACGGACACGGCGCTTCCGGAGACTGCCCGGGCGGTGCGCACGCCCGCGGTCGCGGACCCGTCCGTGGTTCACGCCGTTCCTGTGGACGAAACCACCACCGGTACCAGCGCCACGCAGTTCGCGGGCCGGTCCGGCGGGCATTCCCGATGGGACCTCTCCGCGACCTCGGAGGTGACTTCCCCGGGCACCAGTACCCCGGGGTCCGGGACGGGCTCGCCCTCGGGGCACTCGAGTGGTGCTCTCCCGACACCGACCACCGCGCCGACCACCGAGCCGACCACTGTCGGGACGAGTGAACCTCCCGGTGAATCGACAACCGGGGCGAGTTCTGTCTCCACCCTCCCGCGTGGCTCCGCGACGAGTTCGACGGCGACCGCCACCGCAAGGTCGACACCCACAGGATCGGGCGGGTACTGACACAGCGGTCCGTGAATGGTTACGTGCGGCGTGTGGTCACGCTATCCTGGGGAGGTGCGTGAGAAGCTGGGAGGCAGCGTGATGATCGAGTGATCCGCGTGGTGCAAGGACCCGATGGCCGCGAATGGACCATTCGTAGCAGGATGGAGTGGCGGCAACCGTCCACGGCCAATGATTTCGACCACGACATCGCCGGCAGCTACACGCCCGGTGTCGTCATGTCGGTGCTCGTCGTCGCGCTGGGCGTGGCGCTGCTCGTTTGGATGCCGAGCTCGGTGGTCGTGCCACCGTGGGTGCCGCTGGGTCTGCTGTTGGTGCTGCTGTACTTCCCAATGCACTGGGTGTGGCACAGGCCGTGGACGATCGTGGCGGAAACGCCCGGCACGATCGACGGTGAACGTCCCGGTGAACACTGGACGGGCACGGTGCGCGGGATGCACACGGTTCGGAGCGAGGTCGACGATGTGATCACCAGCATCCGCAAGCACGACCTTCCCGACTTCGACGGCCCGCTGCACCCCGTGCAGTGAGCCGAACCGTTCGCAGGCGCAGTGTCGCGGTCCTCTTGTTCACTCGGCCGTGTGGTCTGCCCGCCGTGTTCGCTATTGCGTCACGGTCAGTGAGCGCAGAGCATGGGGGAGGTGAGCCAAGTGTCGATCATGGACGTGGTGCCGTGGGGGATCGCTGTCGCCGCGTTGGTCGCCGCCGGGTACGCGTACAACCAGCTACGGTTGGCGCGTAATGTCGAAGAGTTCTCCATTATCGACTCCATCGGCCAGCTCTCCGAAGCCACCAAGACACTCCGGGCCGGGCTCAACGGCGACACAGCCGACCGGGTGACCTCGTACATGCGGGCCGTGCTGGACGCCGTGGCGGTGGGCATCACCGACAAGTCCGGGACGTTGCTGTCCTGGGACGGGTCCGCCACCGAGCACTACGAGGACATGGCGGAATACGTCGACAACGCCCTGGCATCGTGCCGACGGCAGATGGTCTCGCACAGCGGCATGGCATGTCGTAGCCGTGCCGCCTGCGGAATGCAGCACGCGGTGATTGTGCCGATCCTCGTCGAGGACCAGCCCGCCGCGACGATGATCGTGGCGGGCAAGAGCCGCCGCAAACTCGGCGAGATGGGAGACCGGCTCGCCCAGTTCGTCGCCGCCCATCTGGAGGCGGCCCAACTGGACAAGTCCCGAGAGCAACTACGCAACGCCGAAATCAAAGCGCTACGCGCCCAAATATCGCCCCACTTCGTCTACAACGCACTCAACACGATCTCCGCGCACATCAACAGCGACCCGGAGGAGGCGCGCGAGCTGTTGCACGAGTTCGCGGACTTCACCCGTTACTGTTTCCGCTCGGACAGTTACTTCACCACACTGTCCGAGGAGCTGCGTAACATCGACCGGTATCTCAGTATCGAAAGCGCCCGATACGAGGAGCGCCTCGGGGTGCGGCTCAAGATTGCCCCGGAGGTGCTGCCCGTCGTCGTACCCTTCCTGCTGATCCAACCGTTGGTGGAGAACGCGGTCAAACACGGTCTGGCGGGCAAACCCGAGGGCGGCACTGTCACGGTGGTTGCCGAGGACGGCGGTACGGCGGCCGTGATCAGTGTCGAGGATGACGGCGTCGGCATGGATCCCAAGCTGCTGGACTCGATGCGTGACTCGGACAGCAGTGAACACATCGGCCTGACCGGGGTGAACCGTCGATTACGGCAAATCTTCGCGGGAGAGTACGGTCTGATGGTCGACACCGCCCCCGGTGCGGGCACCAAGGTCACCATGCACATACCGAAGTCCGTTCCGGGGGTGCGGCCGGGACTCAGCGACCCGCCGACCGCCTCCACCCAACGGCGCACGACCGAACACGCGAGCTGATCGGTTCCGTACGCTGTGGCCATGAACAACATCATCGAGAACTTCACTTCGCGCGTCCCGAACATCCCCGGACGCGGGGCGCAGCACGACGTGGTGTCCGTCGTGAAACTGCACGGCGTGATCAACCCGCACGCGGCGCCGTTGGCGCGCGGCGTGATCAACCAGGCGAACCTGGAGTCGGCGCTGAAGCGCGCGTTCGAGCACGACCGGCTGCGCGCGGTCGCACTACAGATCAACTCACCGGGCGGCGCCCCCACCCAGTCCGGGCTGATCGCCGAACGTATCCGTCAGCTGGCCGACAAACACCAGGTGCCGGTGCTCGCCTTCGCCGAGGACGTTGCCGCATCCGGCGGATACTGGCTCGCGTGTGCAGGGGACGAGATCTACGCGCACCGCACCTCGATGGTCGGCTCGATCGGCGTGGTCAGCGGCGGGTTCGGATTCCCCGCGTTGCTCGAACGGTTCGGCATCGAACGGCGGCTGCACACCGCTGGATCCAACAAGGCACGGCTCGACCCGTTCAGCCCGGAAAAGTCCGAGGACGTCGAATGGCTGGGCAAGCTGCACAACGCGCTGCACGAACAGTTCGTGTCATGGGTCCGGGAACGTCGGGGCGGCAAACTCGACGCCGCGGCCGGGCAGGACGAGCAGCTCTGGGACGGTGACGTCTGGCTCGGCACGCGGGCAGCGGAACTCGGCCTGATCGACGGTGTCGGCAATCTGCGCGAGGTCCTCGCCGAACGATTCCCGGACGCGGAAATCGTGGTTGCCGAACCGAAGAAACCGCTCCTGGCGCGGCTCGGTGTCGGAGCTCCCGCGTCGTCGCTGGTGGAGGCGATCGAACAGCGCACACTCTGGTCCCGGTTCGGGATCTGAGGGGGTCCGTGCGCCTCTTTGCCGGGGGGTTGGTGTAACAGGCGGGAACGGGCAGTGCCGTGTCCGTGCCTCCGGAAGCCCTCGGTGTCTGCAGTGTCACTCGGTGTCTGCAGTGTCTTTCGGAAGTTCGGCTGGACATTCGCCTGCCCGCACGGCAAGATACGAGTCACTGTGAGTGTGCAAGATGATACACGCAATTTGACCGTACTGGCCGTGGACGACGAGCCGGGCGGGCTGAAACTGCTGCAGGAACGGCTGTACGCCAACCAGCACATCGGCAGGGTCGTCTCGGCGACCGATGCCACCGAGGCCCTGCGGGTGCTCGGCATGGCCGACAACGAACAACGTTCCCGCAGGGACAGGGGACTGCCACCGGTCGACGTCGTCTTCTCGGACATCAGCATGCCCGGGTTGTCCGGAATCGAACTGTCCGAGGTGTTCAACGCGCTCGACCCTGCACCACTGTTGGTGTTCGTCACCGGTTACCAGGAGTACGCTTTCAGCGCGTTCCAACTCGGTGCCGTCGACTACCTGCCGAAGCCGTGTGAGCAGGAACGGCTGAACACCGCCATCGACCGTGTGCGCACCCGAATGCAGCCGGCCGCTCCGTCTGCGGCCGCCGACGACGCAGAGAGCGCGAAATCCGACAACAAGGTGATCACCGTTGAACTGGCAGGAACCACCAAACTGATCCAACGCGCCTCCGTGCGCTGGGTGGAGGCGCAGGGCGACTATGCGCGGCTGTACACCGACGAGGACAGCCACCTGGTGCGGGTCCCGCTCGCCCAACTCGAGGAACGGTGGAAGGACGCCGGTTTCGTGCGGATCCACCGCTCCTACCTGGTGGCGCTGTCGATGGTCACCGAGCTGCGGATGGGTCAGGGCGGGTACCAAGTGGTGCTCGGCAACGAGGACAAGGTGCTGCCAGTCAGTAGACGCCACACCCGTGATCTCAAGGACCGGCTGGTCGGGGCGGGCCGAGTCGACTGACCGGCGCAGGGACACCACCGACATGACCGAGGAGGAAGAACACGCGGGCGAGCCGACCAGACGACCCGACCCCACGTTGGGGCGCGGATTCAGCTCACGCCCCCAGCTGCCGCCCGTTCGGCCGGACGGGCGGGCGGCACACCGCCGACGCGCCGAGAAGGACGAGCAGACCAGGGAGCCACCGGCCCCGGCTCGTACCCGCGTGGTGCTCGCGGACCCGAAACAACGCCCCTCGTCGATGCGTCCCCGTGTGGAACTCGAACAGACCTCGACCTGGGGGGCGGGCATGGTGGAGGATCTCGCCCGGCGGCAACTGCGCGCCGCGCTGGGCGTCGCCGCGATCGTCGCGGTGCCGTTCGGTGCGCTACCGCTACTCTATTTCCTGGCGCCGACGTTCGCCGCGATGCAGGTGTTCGGCGTTCCGTTGGCCTGGTTGCTGTTGGGGGTGTTGCCGTTTCCGGTGTTGTTCGGCGCGGGTATGTACTACAGCCGCATCGCCGACTACAAGGAGAACGAGTTTGCCAACACGCTCAACGGTCCGTAACGGCCCCGCCCGACCGGCAGTCGTGCGGCTCCGCGGACGGAAAGCAGTGCAGGTGAGCCGGTGCAGGTGAATCCGTGGGCGCTGGCGGCGGTCGCGTGTGTCGTGGTCGTGTTGTTCACCATCGGGAACCGGTCCGCGCGGCCCGTGAGCACCACACAGGATTTCCTGCGGGCCCGTCGCACCGTGCGTTCCCGTCGTAACGCGGCGGCCGTCAGCGGCGAGTACCTCTCCGCGGCGTCGTTTCTCGGCGTGGCCGGTGTCGTGCTCACCGACGGTGCGGACGCGCTGTGGTACCCGATCGGTTTCACTGCCGGATATCTCGTGTTGACGTTGTTCGTCGTCGCACCGCTGCGACGTTCCGGCGCGTACACCCTGCCGGACTTCGCGGAGGCCCGCTTGGACTCCCACCGGTTGCGCACGCTGGCGACCTGGTGCGTGGTGCTCGTGGGGTTGATCTACCTGGTGCCGCAGTTGCAGGGGGCCGGTATCGCGTTGGGGATGATCCTGCCGACGCCGATGTGGGTCGGTGCGGTCGTCGTGGCCGCGCTGGTAGGGTTCAACGTCTTCGCGGGGGGAATGCGTGCCGTCACCGTGGTGCAGGCGTTCCAGTACTGGCTGAAACTGGTCACGGTCGCCGTGCCTGCGTTCGTGCTCTGTGGTGTGTTCCTCACCAGCGGCGCGGGTGGCGGGGAGGACGGTCCGCTCGGCAAGCCCGCCCCGCCGGTGTTCCACGAATCGACCACGGTGCGGGTGGACACGCCGGTGACACTGACCGTGGTGGAACCGACGGGGCTGCGGGCCGCCGGAACGGTAGACGGCGCGCCCGCGCACGGGGCGGTGTACTGGTCGCCGTCGGTATCGCACGAGGTGGCTGCCGGTACGACACTCTGGTTCGCCGAGGACACCCAGGTGCCGGTCGTCGAGTCGTCCGAGGTGCGTGACTCCGACTGGCTGACTCCCGGCGACGACGGACTGGGCGCAACGTTGCGTACCTACTCGTTGCTGATCGCATTGTGCCTGGGCACCATGGGGCTCCCGCACGTGTTGGTGCGGTTCTACACCAACCCGGACGGTAGGGCCGCCCGCCGCACCACGGTGCACGTGCTGCTGCTGCTCGGGCTGTTCTACCTGTTTCCGACATTGCTCGGCGCGCTGTCCCGGATGTACGTTCCCGAGTTGCTGCTGACCGGCGAGTCCGACGCAGCGGTACTGGCGCTGCCGACAGCCGTGTTGCCGGGGGTCGGTGGACAACTGTTGGCCGCGGTGACCGCGGCGGGCGCGTTCGCCGCGTTCCTGGCTACCTCCGGGGGGATCCTGACCAGCGTCGCCGGGGTGGTGTCCACCGATCTGTTGTCGGGACGTGCGCGGGACTTCCGCATGGCCGCGAGCCTCGTCGGTGCAGCCGCGTTGGGGTTGGCGATCGCGTTGCGCCCCGCCGGGCTGTCGGTCACTGTGGCGATGGCATTCGCGCTGGCAGCCTCCACGTTCAGCCCGTTGCTGCTGCTCGGTGTCTGGTGGCGCCGGTTGACCTGGCAGGGTGCCATGGCGGGCATGGTGGTCGGTGCGGTGTTGGTGCTGGTGGCGTTGGTGGTGAACGTCGGCTACAACCTCGCGGGGACGAGCGCGCCCTGGTACACGCTGCAGCCCGCGCTGTTCACGGTGCCTGCCGCCTCGCTGGTCGTCATCGTCGGAAGCCTGTTGTCGCGTGACGGTGTTCCGGAGGGGACCAGTAAGTTGATGCTGCGGATGCATGCTCCCGACGTGTTCGGGCTCGGCCAGGAACGCACGAACCACCAGCCCGACACGGCGGGGCAGGACCAGCCGCAGGAAGAGGTCGAGCGGTTACGCCGTGGCAGACACCGCAAACCCACCCGGGAGGGCAGCTGACCCCGCCGGGCGACTGTGAGCGGACGGGGCGGCCGACGGCAGGCCTCACGAGGAATGCACCCGCGAACGTGCGATGATGGCGACGTGGTGATTTGCGTTGACTGATGTGCCGATGGAATCCGTACCGAACATGCCGACGCAGGGATTCACCCTGCTCGACGTCCGCGAATCGAACGAATGGGCAGCGGGCCACGCACCGGATGCCCTGCACATTCCGTTGGGCGAGTTACCCTCACGGATCGAGGAGATCGCACAGTTACCGGAGGACCGGCCGCTCTACGTCGTGTGTCGCACCGGTGGCCGCTCGTCCCAGGCGGCGGCATGGCTCAATGACAACGGGTTCGACGCCGTGAACGTCGCGGGCGGCATGAAGTCGTGGCAGACCGAGAACCGGCCGCTGGTGTGCGACCACCCGGACATCGCACCCGATGTGCTGTGAGCTGATCCGGTATGACGCAGCCCGGGTGGCGGCAACCTGGTAACCACTGGTCACGGTCGGTGCGTTGGGTGGCCGAACCCCCGCGTACCGGCCCGCCGCGTCCGCAGCCCCGGAGGCGTCGTCCTTACAGCGGGCCGCCCTCCTACTCGGGAGTGCCACGCTGGGGATTTCCCCGGGTCGGGTGGCGGACGCCCACCACCGTGCCGGGCACTCCCTTCGCACGCGCCGACCCGGCCCAGCGGTTGCAGCGGATCGGCCGCAACGCCGTCACCGTGCTCTACACAGTGGCGGCGCTGGCCACGGTGGCGGCCGGTGCGGAGGCGTGGCGATACGCACTTCTGTTGCGCAGCCGTCACTCCGCTCTGGATGCCGACACCGTGTCCGCCTCGGACGCGCTGTTGTTGATCGTCGCGCTGTTGACGTTCCTGTTCGGGCTGGGGGCGATCGCGATCACCGTCTGGTGGCTGCTGATCGCCCGCGGCGCGGCGGAGGAGGGGTCGGGCAGGGCACCTGCGCGCAACATGCGGCAGACGCTTGTCGGGATCCTCGTGCCGCTGCTGAACCTGGTGATGGCCGGTTCGATAGTTGCCGAGCTGGAACACTCCGCAGGGGACGGTTCCGCGCTGCAGCGACCACGGCCCTCGCGGTTGGTGCTCGGCTGGTGGGCAGTGTGGATCGTGAACGAAGTGTTGCTCATCGTGACGATCATCAGACGGTTCGGCGACAGTATGCAGGCGCGGGCCGACGCGGTGCTGTTGAACTCCGTGGTGGACGTGGCGGCCGTCGCCCTGGCGGTGTTGACGGCCCTGCTGGTGGGACGGTTGACGCGACTGCTCGCTCCGGCGGACACGCTGGAACCGCACCCGCTGCGGGTGGTTGCGGTTCACGGGGCACCCCAGCCGTCGCGGCGCGAACGTCCGGCTACCGCGGACCGGTGACAACGACACCAGCGCGGCCGCGAGCGGGGTCGGGCGATACTGTCGGTGTTATGACAGCCGAGAATGTGATCGTAACCACCACGACCGACAGCGAGTCGGCCGCGCGGGAACTGGCTGCGGCCGCCGTTCGGGCCCGGCTCGGTGCGTGTGCGCAGCTCATCGGGCCGATCACCAGTGTTTTCCGCTGGGAGGGCGAAGTGCAGACGGAGCAGGAATGGCGAGTGGAGGTCAAGGCACCCGCGGACCGCTCCGACGCACTGATCGAACAGTTGCGTCGTCATCACAGCTACGACGTTCCGGAGGTCGTCACGACGCCGATCACCGGGGGGAACCCGGCGTATCTGACGTGGCTGACCGACGAGACCCGACAGTGACCAGCTCAGGAGGGGACCAGCTCAGCAACGGGCCAGATCAGCAACGGGCCACCGCACGAACACTCGACGAGGCGCACGGCGGCCACGCGTCACGCATGGGCGTTCGCTAGTGTGCGAACGTTCGGCACGGTCAGATACGGAGGAACAACGTGGGCAAAGGTGCGCGGAAGAAGGCGCCGAAGCAGGGCGAGGGGCGTAAGACCCGGGATGTGTTCGTTTCCCGGTCGTTCGAGGGGTTGCGTGCGGAGCCGGAACTGGTCGCGATGCGCGAGTTCGTACCCGCCGCGACAGCTCCGCTGCCGCTGGTGGACGGCTTCGCGAGGTCGGTGACGGTGGCGACCGTGCTGCCGATGGCAGCGGCCGCGTTCGTCCGCTCCGACGGTGCGGCGTTCGTCGGCCTACAGGTGCAGACGCACTCCTCCGATGTCAGCAGGGACATCGGGCGTGCCGTGCGGTGGGCGACCTCCGCCGACCCCGGGGACACGCTCTCGGTGCCGGACACCTCGGTCGAGGGAAACACGGAGTATGCCGGTTCACAGCGGCTGCAGGAACTGCTGGCTGTCGGCGCCGAGCTCGAGGTCACCCTGCACGAGGACTTCTCCTGGTGGTTACCGGAGGACACGGAGGCCACCGGTGACATCGCGATGTCGTTGGAACGCGCGAACGAAGCGATCCAGCCGACCGTGCGTCTCGGGAGCGGCATGTACTGGGTCGATGCGGGATCGAAGGCTCACTTGCGGTGGGTACGCACCGAGCCCGAGAATCGGCTGTTGCAGGCGATGGCGCGGCTGTCGGCCGCCGGCGAGCTGGATCTCGGCGAGGGGTCACGGTTCGCGGGTTCGTTCCGTGCGCACGGGGTGCTGGTCCCGGTGTGGGATCTGGACCCGGAAGCGCACGCCAGTGAATGGGAGGATCCGGCCACCCACCTCGGCACTCGCCTGGACACGGCGTTGGCCTCGTTGGACGAGCAACCGTTGGATGCGGCGGAGCGCCGTTCGCGGGACGGACTCGTGGGGCGCCAGTTCACCCTGCGCTAGGCTCGGTCGGCGCTGTGTCGACACGGTCGACACAGCGCCCCTGGCGGGTACCGGGAGTGGTGGTTACCGGGCACCACCGGCGACCGGCGGCATGTCCGACTCGGCCTCCTCGGTGTCCAACCCCTCACGTGCCAGGTAGTTCTCGATTTCGAAGACGTTGTCGCCTGCCATCTCGACGACGTTGCGCAGTGTGGACATCTGCGATACTTCCTCGACCTGTTCCTTGAGGAACCACTGCATGAACTGTTCGCCGGTGTGGTCGTCGGCCGAACGCGCGGCCCTGGCGAGCTCCTCGATATCGGCGGAGACCTCTTTCTCCTGGTCGAGTGCGAGTTGCACCGGCTCGGCGACCTTGGCGAATTCGTTGCGCACGTCGCCGCTACCGGGGATGTCGACATGATGGTCCGTGTCGAGCATGTACTGCACGATCGCCAGTGCGTGGTTGCGCTCCTCCACGGACTGGTTGTAGAA
>Ga0079226_10004758_pt1 | contig 10378 bp, 14 predicted proteins | sample Poulit2014_FD_76345 | JGI IMG/M metagenome (GOLD analysis project Ga0079226, IMG submission 76345) | Agricultural soil microbial communities from Georgia to study Nitrogen management - Poultry litter 2014 | ecosystem: Environmental > Terrestrial > Soil > Agricultural land | place: USA: Georgia...
AATGGACACCATGTTGATTTTCTGAAAGTCAACTACTTATTTGTAACAGTGAGTTTTACGCAACACCTGAAAGTAAAGGTTCAACTGAATCTAATAAGTCAATGACTCACATCACCTGATGGACGTTTTATTATGAATCGTTTGAATCGTGTGAATCGTGTGAATCGTGTGGGAATTGTTCTAACTATGTTAGAATTGGGTATGTTTATAAAGGAGTTAAAATGATAGGTACATACTGTAGGTTGTATAGGATTTCTAGGGGCGTAAAACTTAGAACTATTGAAGGTTCAACAGACGTTCAACTGCTTTCAGCTTTCGAGATGGGCAGAAGTTCTAATGTTAAGCACTTTATGAAGTACCTGAACTATGCAATATCCATTGATGATGTTGATGGGTTTTTAGAATTTATTAGGGGGTTGTGATGGCTTTATATCGGTCTCAAGGTGGGAGCATTACTGCTAATTTAAAGGAAACTGATAAAGATAGGAGGATAAGGGAGTATCGAAGGGAAGCCAGTAGACTTTCAGCAATGGCTAATAAAAGGTTACAACGTTTAGAGCGTAACAATTTAACGAGCACACCAGCCTATCAACGCTGGTTGGCTGACGGTGGGGAGAAATTTGGGGTTAAGGGTAAGACATACAACGAGGTTCAGGCTGAAGTTTCTAGGTTACGCAGATTCATTGATGCTGAAACGTCCACCATCAGGGGTGCTAATAAGGTGTTGAAACAGATAGCTGAAAACACAGGTATTAAGTATTCCAACCTAACTGATTTAAGAAGTAGAGCTAGTAACTTTTTTGAATTAGCGAGTAAGGTTGAACAATATCTTAGAACCGTGGACGACATTGCCAGCGCAATTGGCTATCAAAAAATATGGGATGCCATTAATCAATACACTGATGAAATGGAAATAGATTTGTCAGAAAGTGAATTGGACATTGATTCCATGGTTGGTGAAGTCACTCGTGCTATTGACGAGTACGATTCACCACTTAGGGATAGAGTAAACAAGATAGGAACGCAGCTTAATTGGTATAGAGTAAAAGACTAATATGTATGAACACCACCACCTAACAAAGCATATTGGAAACATACATTACACTGAAGTTAAAACCAATAAGAAAATCACCTACCTAAACCTATCTATAGGGTTCGATATTGAAACCACCAGTGATTATATACAGGATAATAAGGTTGCCTACATGTATATTTGGGCTGTTGGGATAGGTGGACGGGTTTATTATGGTAGAACTTGGGAACAGTTAGTTGAACTGTTTAACACCATTTCAGTGATGCTGGAATTGGATGATTCAAGGCGTGTAATTGTATATGTTCATAACCTAAGTTATGAGTTCCAATTTATGAGAAAACATTTTACTTGGCAGGACATTTTTGCCATTGATGAAAGGAAACCAATTAAGGCAGTTGCATCAGGGGGTATTGAATTCAGGTGCAGCTATATCCTTAGTGGGTTCAGCCTAGCAAACTTAGCTAAGAACTTAACCAGCCACAGATTGGCTAAAATGGAAGGGGATTTAGACTACAGTTTAATTAGACACCATGAAACCCCACTAACAGACGAGGAAATGAACTATGTGAAATTAGACGTGGAAATAGTGGTTGCCTATATAGTTGAACAGATTGATTATTATGGGGATATAACGAAACTACCACTAACTAACACTGGTCGAGTTAGAACCTTTGTAAGAAACCATTGCTACTACACCAGTACCAACCACAGAAAAACCAGTAAAGGGAAATATGTGAATTATAGAAAAATAATGGGTGATTTGACGGTTGATAGAGATATATACCTAATGCTTAAAACGGCTTTTATGGGTGGTTTCACTCACGCCAATGCCCTTTATTCAGGACAGGTACTAGAAGGGGTTACCAGCATTGATTTCAACAGTTCCTATCCTAGTGTTATGGTTTCTGAAAAGTTCCCTATGAGTAGGTTTAAACTACATGAAGGGGAACTAACTATCACCCAATTGAAGGAACTTACTATTTTGAACTGTTTGGTTTTCAAAGCTAGGTTTCACAATATCAGGAGGAAAATAACACAGGAAACCTACATCAGTGAAAGTAAGTGCTTTCAACTAGTTAAGCCCTTAATTGATAACGGACGGGTTTTAGAAGCTGAAATTTTGGCTACAACTATCACAGAAATAGATTTTGAAATAATGGAACAGGTGTATGAATGGGATGAATTGGAAATTAGTAATTTGTATTACTCACGTAAAGCACACCTACCTAAATCAATAATTGAAGCAGTGTTAGAACTATATCAGGATAAGACAGTTTTGAAAGGGGTGAAGGGTAAAGAAGTTGAGTACATGCTATCTAAGGGTATGTTAAATTCAGTCTATGGAATGACAGTTACAGACATAGCTAAAGATAACCACGTTTATAAGGGTGATTCCTGGGGGTTGGAACCCGTGAACATTGACGAGGAATTAGAACATTACAACCAAAGTAAAAACAGGTTTCTTTATTATGCTTGGGGTGTATGGATTACAGCATATGCAAGGCGTAACCTTTGGACTGGAATCATGGCAGTAGGTGATGATTATGTTTACAGTGACACTGATAGTTTGAAGTTGCTCAACTATGAAAACCATGCTGAATATATAAAATGGTTTGATGAACAGATATATAAGAAAATGGTTCACGTTTGCAAACGTTATAAATTAGATGTTGAACTACTTTCACCATCCAACCAGTTAGGTGATGTTGAAGTGTTGGGTGAATGGGATTATGAAGGAACCTATGACAGGTTTAAAACACTAGGTGCTAAAAGGTACATTCATCAGGAAGGTGAAAAGCTAGAAATTACAGTAGCTGGGTTAGGAAAGCAGGCGGGGGTTAGCTACTTGTTAGATTTAGCAGGTGGGTGTTATGAGGAAGTTTTTAAACTGTTTTCAAATAATCTATATGTTCCACCTGAAAGGACAGGAAAGATGACCCATACATACATAGATAATGAAATGGAATTCCTTTCAACTGATCATTTAGGAAATACCACTAAAGTAGAGACATTATCAGGGGTTCACTTGGAACCGTGTGAATTCACACTAAATGTTACTGAACAATATCTAAAGCTAATTAGTGAATTATCTAAAGGCTATTTTTATAAAGGGGTTAAGTACGTATGAAATACTATACTACTGAAAGGATTGATAGGAAGGGAGCGGTTTACAACGTTATTTTTGGGGAACGTTCCAACGGTAAAACATATGCATTGTTATTGAAGTGTTTAAAAGAGTATTGGGAGACAGGGAAACAGATGGCCTATGTTAGACGTTGGAAGGAGGACATCACAGGAAGGAGGGCGGCTCGCCTATATAGTGGTATTATAGATAATGATGAAGTCAGTAAGGTGACTAAGGGGGCGTTTACAGGCATTCATTATTGGGCTGGTAAATGGTATCTGTGTAACTATGATGATGGGGGTAAACCCATATACCGTGAACAGGACATAATTTCATTTTCTTTTAGTCTTAGTGATGGTGAGCATGATAAATCAACGAGTTTCCCTAATATCGGCACTATAGTTTTTGACGAGTTTCTAACTAATAGACTATACCTAAACGATGAATTCGTGTTGTTCATGAACACAGTTTCAACCATTGTTCGACGCAGAACAGGGGTTAAAATTTACATGTTAGGGAACACAGTTAATCGTTATTGCCCTTATTTTCAGGAGATGGGATTAACCAATGTTTTAGAAATGAAACAGGGTACAATTGATTTCTATCGTTATGGGGATAGTGAACTAACAGTTGCTGTTGAGTACTGTAAAGCCAGCAAACCTAGTGAGGAAGCAGATAAATACTTTGCATTTAACAACCCTAAACTATCCATGATTACAGATGGTGCTTGGGAATTATCCTTATATCCGCACCTACCCTATAAGTACAAACCAAAGGATGTTTTACTAGTTTTCTATATTGATTTCGATGGGCAGCTATATCAGGGAAATGTTATCGAAGTAAATAACACCATGTTCATATACATCCACGATAAGACAACACCTATCAATGACCCTGAAAACAGTCTTATATATAGCTTAGAACCTAAACCTGAGCTGAACTATGCACGCTCGCCAATGCATCCTACCAACCTAGTTCAGAAACGTATTTCATGGTTTTTTGCCAATGACAGGGTATACTATCAGAACAACTCAATAGGCGATTCGATAAACAATTTTCTAAAGGTTACAACAGGAAAATGGAAATTCAGACGTTAGAAGTTTTAATAGGTACAGTGGGGTTCCCTATAGCAGCCAGCGCAGCTTTATTTTGGCTATATCGTGATACCGTTAAACGCTATGAAAAGCTGTTGAACGAGTTCAGAAACACCTTGGAACGAAACACTGAAGCGGTGAACAAACTTTCTGTTAAATTAAAGGATTAGAATGTTTGACTATACTGATAAGCGAGGGAATATCCTGTACATGAACAGGTACATGTTGGCTAAAACGTCCAACATGTTCAGGTGGGTGGGGTTACCTGAAACAATTCCCAGTAGGGAGTTGGAAAAACTATTGCAACGTTCAGGTTATGCATTCATAACTGAAGTTGAAGGGGAGCTTTATGCATTCAATGGTGGTTTAGGCGGTGAACCTGATGCTTATGGGAATCCCACTAAAATCACTATTTCAAACCCATTTCTTAATTTCAATGAAACATTGGATATTGAAACTGATGGGGTGTTGATACGAAATGATGACTACTTAATCGGGGTGCTACCTTTACTGGAAAAGTACCATAGGCTGTTAGCAGAAAATGATATTAACTTAGTTCTAAGGGGGTTCAACACACGAAGTCAAACACTGATTTCAGCTAGTGATGACAGGACTAAGGAAAGTGCTGAAAAATTTATTAAAAATTTGATGGACGGACATTTAAGCGCTATAGGTGAGAACGCCTTATTTGAGGGAGTGAGAACCCATCCAATGGGAACCAGTGGTACAGATTCCGTCACATCACTAGTTGAGCTACACCAATACCTAAAAGCCAGTATGTACAACGAGCTAGGCATCAAGGCTAATTTCAACATGAAAAGGGAACGCCTTAACACCAGTGAAGTAGGTTTGAATTCAGATGCGGTTTACCCTTATGTGGACAACATGATGTTTAATAGGTTGGATGGGGTGGAACGACTGAATGATAGGTATACCCTGGGGGTTGAAGTGATGTTCGGGGGTATATGGGCTGGGGAACGTGAAGGGGTTGGTGAGGTGGTTGCTGATGAACCCTTAGACACTGATGAACCCTTAGACACTGATGAACCCGTGGACACTGATGAACCCTTAGACACTGATGAACCCTTAGACACTGATGAACCCGTGGACACTGATGAACCCGTGGACACTGATGAACCCTTAGACACTGATGAACCCTTAGACACTGATGAAGGTGATGGTGATGAAAAGAATAGTGATGATATTGGAACTGAAGCGATTGCTACAGGGGGTGGGGAAGTTGATGAAAAAGATATTGAAAAAGAGATAATGGACGTTGAAGCCCTTTTAGCTGAAGGTGGTTTAACTGATGATGAGGTTGAACAATGGGAACATTATTTAAAGGAATTGGAAAATGGATAGAATTACGTTAAGGAAGTATTTAGAGAATAAGTCACTGTTTTCATCCATTAATGAATACTATGAACTACCCTTAGATAATGAGTTAGGTTTTTCAATCTACGATAAGCAGCTAATAATAGATTTTGGGGATAGGTTTATAAGCAGTGCATTCAGTGGAATAGGTGAAGTGAATTTAGCTAAGCTGATAGTTTCACGTTATGCCGAAAAATGGGATGGTTACCTAAAGGAACTGGAGGTTATTTCTGAAGGGGTTCATTCTAGGGTTGAAACTACTGAAACCATTTCCGAGGATGGGAATATACAACGAACTGGGGTTGATGCTGATAAGGTGGCTGCTTTTAATAGCAGTGCCTTGATAACTGAAAAGGAACGCGAAAACACCAGTAGCGATGAAACTGGTCTTGAAAGAGAACGGAATACTGTTGTAGAAACTAAAAACCCTGAACGGGCGTTGACTATGTTACGGTTAAGTGCTAATAGTGCTACAATAGAACGTGTTAATAAAGATATAGTTAATTTTATTTGTTTATCTATCTACTAGTAGGTGAATCATGAAAGTAAAACAAGTTTATGAGTTGGTGAATTTAGCCACCAGTGAGATTCTAGGCGATGAACTGGTTCTACAGGAGGACTTATCCAACGTTGTTGATGTTGGTAAAGAAATTATTGACAGCGATAACTTAGACAACTACGTAAAGAAGTTGGTGAACCATATCGGTAAAGTGGTTTTTGTGAACCGTGTTTATCAGGGTGGTGCACCATCAGTGCTAATGGATGGTTGGGAATATGGTTCTATTTTGGAAAAGGTTTCTAGCGAACTACCTAAAGCTACTGAAAGTGATAGCTGGAAATTGCAGGACGGTGTTGAATATAGTCCAGACATTTTCTACCAACCTGAAGTGTCCGTTAAGTTTTTCAACAGTAAAGTAACGTTTGAAATTCCATTATCCTTTACCGAAAAACAGATTAAGGAAAGTTTTTCTAATGCAACCCAACTGAACGGGTTCCTTTCAATGCTATATACCAGTGTTGAAAATAGTATGACCGTTAAGTTGGATGCCCTGATTATGCGGACAATCAACAACATGATTGGGGAAACACTTGCATCAGGAACTGCCGTACAGAAAGTGAATTTATTGGCTGAATATAACGGTTCTACAGGTGAATCTTTGACCGTTGATGATGCACTACAAAGCCCTGAATTCATTCGTTATGCAACCTATACCATTGGGTTGTATTCCGACCGTATGAGTAGGATTAGCAAGTTATTCAATGCAGGCAATGCCGAGCGGTTCACCCCACATGATATGCAGAAAATTGTTCTGTTAAGTGATTTCGCTAAAGCCAGTGAAACCTTTCTGCTAAGCAACACGTTCAACGAGGAACGGGTGTTGCTACCACGCCATGAAACGATTCCCTACTTTCAGGGTAGTGGGGAAACATATTCCTTTGAGGATGTTTCTAAGATTAGTGTGAAAACAAGTGGTGATGTGGAAATTGAACAGACTGGTTTGATTGGAGTCATTTTCGACAGGGATGCATTGGGCGTTGCTAACTTGGACAGACGAGTAACTACCAACTACAACCCTAAAGCTGAATTCTATACCAACTTTTATAAGTTTGATGCTGGGTTTTTCAATGACTTGAATGAAAACTTTGTAGTTTTCTACATTGAGGACGAAGGTGAAGGCGGTGAAGGTGGTGGAGGTGTTGAAGGGTAATTTTAGCACTTGTTAGGTGGTGCTTGGGGTATTGGTATTTGTTACTAATACCCCTTTTTTTATTAGGAGGTATCATGGAATTAAGACTATATAGAACTGATGATAGTGTAAATACTATCAATAAGGTTTTGACTGGGGAACGGGTGGAAAACATCAGGATGAAGGCCACAGTGAACCTAACAACCCCTGAAATACTTTTAGCTGGTAATAGTGATTTACTGAACTACAACTATGCAGTAATTCAGGAACTAGGACGTTCCTATTTTGTTGAAAATGTTGAAGTGGTGGTTAATGGACTGTATTCATTCCAACTGGTGTTGGACTACTTAGAAACATATAAGGACGAGATTCTAAATAGTCACTGTAAATTTATGAGGAAAATACAACAGGGGGATTACTATGATGGTGACGTTGATTCCAACGTGAAATTCGATACAACCACCTATGTAAGTGATGGGGGGTTCCCTGAAGGAACCAGTTTAATAATGACTACAGTAGGAATGACATCATAATGCAGATTACTCAACAGTTACTAGACTACTTAAGCGAACGACACTCTACCATGTACTGCAATGGGCAGGAAGTGGTATTAGGACAAAGTGTTTATGCTGGTGATGAAATGGAATTAGTAGTTGCCAGTGGTTACCAATTTGTTGAAGGTAGTGCTATTGAATATGAATTGGATGATGGAATGGGTGGACAAGTCAATTTCCCATGGACTAAAGAAACCCCTAATTTAGCCACCATTATTCAACCAACATCATATTCCTGGGGTTCATCACCTCAACCAATGCGTTTCAGTGTTGAACAGGTGGATGATGTTGTTGGGGTTAATGCCGTTTACTTAATCGACAATGATAAGTTAGTAGAAGTAAATACAGAAAGGTTTCAGATAGATGGGAATGGTAGGTTACTGGACTATGGTCAATATATCCTTAGTGTTTTAAATTTACCATTTGAGATAGATTCATCACTAATCCAAGACCCTGAAGGGATTAGGCTGGGAACTAAAAACACTGGGGTTCAAGCTAATAAAATTTCTACTGATGTTTTAGTTGTTGATATGGGGGTAATTGAAGTTCCTGAACAAGAACAAAATCTACTGGACTATAAAGGGGTTGAAGTAGTTCTAAAATTACCCCGTTCCCCTGAAGTAAGATTAGAACCTAGCTACGTAATTGGAAAAGAAATTAGTGTTGTTTATGAAGTAGATGTTTACACGGGTGTGGCCACCATCAATGTTTTCAGTAGTGGTTTGGATGCCCCAATAGAACAATTGGAAGTTGATATTGGTGTAAACATTCCTTATGGGGTTACTAGGGGAAGTACCATCATAGACAATTCCAACGTTGTAGTTGGTGGGGAAAATGGGATCACATCGCCCATCATAGAAATCAACAAGTATGAACCCCTACACGTTGATGACATGTTTACAACCCCTATTGTGGACGTTGGTAAGTTGGTAGGTAGAACGGGATACTTTGAAGTACGTAACATAGATTTGAAGGTTGAAGCTAGTTCACGGGAGAAGCAGGAAATAGTTAGGTTGTTAGCTGATGGGGTAATAATAAATGATTGATATAGAACGATATATTTCAACAGGTAGAACCTATTTAGGCTTGAAAAACCATCATGGTTTAGTGGACTACTACAATGCCTATTGTGTTGATAAGGTGAACCCCAATAGGAAGTACAGGATGAAATATAGCGATAATTGGTGCGCTATGTTTCTTTCTGTTTTGGCTGAAATGGTTGGTTTGGATTCCAACCAATTCCCCTATGAAGTTTCAGTGCAGTATATGTGGGAATGGGGTATTAGGAATAGTGCCACTACCTATAGTGTGGACGACATTAGAAGGGGGGATTTAGTTACATATAGCTGGACTGGTAATAGACTAGAACATGTTGGAATTGTTGTTGACGTGGATTCCAAGTTACACGTATTAGAAGGGAATTATTCTAAAACAGTGGGAATACGGTCTGTTGAGTTGAACTATCCAAAGATACACGGGTTTATCATGTTGGACACAGGAGGGCAGGAGGTTGACGCTATTGAACGTTTAGCTGTTGAGGTGATAGCAGGTAAGCATGGAGACGGTGAAGCTCGCAGGGAGTCTCTAGGCAACCTATATGATGAAGTGCAGAAGCGAGTTAATCAATTGTTGAAATAAAAAAAGGGTTCCGAAATGGAACCCTTAATTTTATTTATCAGTTTGTTTATACGTCAATCCAACGTATTCCATACTGTTTACCATACTTGTTTTTATATTCATAAATAGTAAAGCCAATGGAACCATTGTTGATGGCATCAATAGCATCAGGGTTGTTGAGTATGGCTCGAACTGTATCTAACTGATGTGCAGGTAGATTTACAAAGCAGTCATCAATGATGCCTACAGGGGCATCACCAAACTTTGATTTAGTGTTTACATAGACACCACGGACAACATACACGGCATCAATACCTGATTGCTCAACCAGTTCAGAAAGGTTGAAATACTGGAAATCACCAACTACTTCGTACGTAAATAAATCGGAAGCATTGGTGTTTAGGGCTAAAGCTGAAAACTTAGACATATTATATTCCTTGAAAGGTGGTGTTAAAACTACTTGGTTTTAAGTTGATAAAGTTCAAACGTATCTACCCTGAATTCATCATAAAGGTTTTCTTTTTTGATGAGTTTATTATCAGGGTGGATTGCTTGGATGAAATCATTGCAATCATTGATTGATAAACGAGCAGCTACCATGGTGGTTTCTGCTGTTTCAGTAATAGAATCATAGTAAGTTATAACTGTTAATGGAATCCTAACGGGCGTTGTATTTAACCCGAAAATACTACGTTGAACGCTAGACATGTTGCCTCCGAAAAAAACTACTAATGAAACCCAATTATACATAGTTCTAAAAAATAGTTCAACATAATTTCTAAACCAACACCCGATTCAAACGAGTCAAACGATTCACACTATTCACCCGATTCAAACGATTCATAATAAAGCGTCCATCAGCTGATGTGAGTCATTGACTTATTAGATTCAGT
>Ga0079226_10004759_pt1 | contig 10376 bp, 7 predicted proteins | sample Poulit2014_FD_76345 | JGI IMG/M metagenome (GOLD analysis project Ga0079226, IMG submission 76345) | Agricultural soil microbial communities from Georgia to study Nitrogen management - Poultry litter 2014 | ecosystem: Environmental > Terrestrial > Soil > Agricultural land | place: USA: Georgia...
CAGTTAGAGCAAGCACATGACCTTATATCTTCTGTTTTAATAGAGCGCCAAGAGCAATTGGCAAGTTACGATCAAAGAAAGTTACCTTTGAACTCTAAGGAATGGCAGGATTTTACTCAGAATATTTCTTTAGCTGAATTTTTACAATTAGTACAAACTTATCTGCCGCAAGCTGACAATCCCTTTCTGCCACCTAAACTAGTGGAAGAATTAGTGGCTTGCGGCGCAAAAGGGGAGATCAGCTTAGGAGAAAAAAGTTTAGCTTTAGAGAGTTTGACTTTGCCGGAACAGGCACCGGTATTTGTACAAATTGTGCATGAAATTGAGGCCCAGTGTCAGGATCAGCCCCAGCTGTTAGAGCTGATTTTAGCCGACTTGAACGCTACATTTGCCTTGATGTATCCCTTGTTACCTGCTTTGTCAGAGGCTGATTCATGGGTGCAAAGTTATCTATTAGAATATCAGCTGATGTTCGGTAATGAAAAAGCGGCCGTTGAACTTAATAAATACGCTCAGATCCAAAAGAAAAAAACAGAGATTCGACTTATCTATCAAAAAATAAACCATCTTAATTGAAAAACAGGAATTTATAGTTAAAATGTTTACAATTTAAAGGTGTTAGTGTACTATTTAATGGTATGCATGAAAGTATTTCATATGTAAATTTATTAACTCGGAGGGAAACGCATGACTGCAAAATGGGAAAAAAAAGGCACCAATGATGGTGTATTAACATTTTCGATTGCACAAGAAGACATTCAACCAGGCTTGTCTGAAACTTTTAAAAAAATTAAAGGGAATTTAAATATACCCGGATTTCGTAAAGGTAAAGTATCACGTACTGCTTTTAACCGTTTATATGGGGAAGAGGCTTTATATGAAGATACGCTGAACGCTCTTTTACCAGATGCTTATGATGCTGCCGTAAAAGAAGTTGAAATTGATCCAGTAGCTCAGCCTAAAGTCGACATCGAAAGTATGGAAAAGGGTGAAGACTGGGTAGTTACTGCTGAAGTTACAGTAAAACCAGAAGTGAAATTGGGTCAATATAAAGACTTGAAGGTTGAAAAGCAAGACCGCGAAGTAACCGATCAAGATGTTGAAGATCGTTTGAAACGTGAACAAGAACAAAATGCTGAAATGGTCATCAAAGAAGATGAAGCAGCTAAAGACGGCGATACTGTTGTGATCGACTTTGAAGGTTTCAAAGATGGCGAGCCTTTTGAAGGCGGCAAGGCGGAAAACCATTCCTTGGAATTAGGTTCTAATTCATTCATTCCGGGCTTTGAAGAACAGTTAGTCGGTGCAAAAGCAGATGACGAACTGGAAGTGAAAGTTACTTTCCCAGAAGACTATCAAGCTGAAGACTTAGCTGGTCAAGAGGCTGTCTTTAAAGTAAAAGTTCATGAAGTGAAAGAAAAAGAACTGCCTGAACTTGACGATGAATTCGCGAAAGATTTAGACGAAGAAGTGGAAACTTTAGCTGAATTAAAAGAAAAATATCGTACTGAAATTAAAGATAGTAAAGAAAAAGCAGCCAAGGATGCCATTGAAGAATCAGCTTTGAAACAAGCAGTAGATAATGCTGAAGTGGTTGAATTACCAGAAGTTATGGTGCATGATGAAGTTCATCGCGCAATGGATGAATTTTTGAATAATATGCAGCAACAAGGAATTAATCCTGAAACCTATTATCAGATTACAGGTACAACAGAAGAAGATCTGCATAAACAATTTGAAGGTGATGCAGATACACGTGTGAAAACAAATCTGGTCATTGAAGCAATTGTCGAAGCAGAAGGTTTCAAAGCAACGGATGAAGAAGTTGAAAAAGAAATCAAAGACTTAGCTGAAATGTACAATATGCCTGAAGCACAAGTTAATAATGTCTTGTCACCAGATATGCTGGAGCATGATATCAACATGAAAAAAGCTGTCGAGTTAGTAACTTCTACTGCTATTGAAGAATAAAACTATTACAAACTAAAAGATCGATCTGCTGATTACAGCGGGTCGATTTTTTGAGCTTTTTTCAAAAAAAATAATTTCCTTGACTAAGTTGGTTCAAAATAGACAAGCAAATAAAAATATATGCCTAAGTCTAGCAAAGGTGGACATGCAAAAGTTTAGATTTAGCCTAAAAGAACTATTTTAAAAGTAAAAAAGGTTTTTCTTTTCTAATTCTTATGCTAGAATGACTAAAGGCCGTAGTTTAGGCCGCTGAACAAAAGTGAGTGAAGAACTTGCTATTTATACAAGGAGTGAACACTATGTATGACAACACTGATACAAATCAGCCGGTACGCTGTTCTTTTTGTGGCAAACCCCAAGAAGAAGTAAGAAAAATTGTGGCTGGTCCTGGTGTTTACATTTGTGATGAATGCATTGATTTATGCAAAAACATCATTGATGAGGAATTTTATGAAGAAGCAGTTAATGAATTTTCAGAAGTTCTTAAACCACAAGAAATCTTAGATGCTTTAAATGAGTATGTGATCGGCCAAGACCAGGCTAAAAAGGCTTTGTCCGTTGCTGTGTATAATCATTATAAACGTGTCAATGCTCAAGTAGCAGAAGACGAAAATAATGATGAAGTAGAATTACAAAAGAGTAATATTTGTTTGATTGGCCCAACTGGTTCAGGGAAAACATTTTTAGCCCAAACCTTAGCCCGTACGTTGAATGTTCCTTTTGCAATTGCTGATGCGACGAGTCTGACTGAAGCAGGTTATGTGGGTGAAGATGTCGAAAACATTTTACTCAAGTTATTGCAAGCTGCTGACTTTAATGTGGAAAAAGCAGAAAAAGGGATCATTTACATTGACGAAATTGATAAAATTGCCCGCAAAAGCGAAAATGTATCGATTACTCGTGATGTTTCTGGCGAAGGTGTCCAACAGGCCTTGCTTAAAATTTTAGAAGGTACTACAGCTAATGTTCCACCACAAGGAGGACGTAAGCACCCTCAACAAGAAATGATCCAGATCAATACAACTAACATACTATTTATCGTTGGCGGAGCTTTTGATGGAATCGATACGATCGTTAAAAATCGTTTAGGTGAAAAGACAATTGGTTTTGGTTCAAATAATCAGAAAATCGCAGATGAAGAAAGTGTTATGCAGCACATAATTCCAGAAGACCTGCTAAAGTTTGGTCTGATCCCGGAATTTATCGGTCGATTACCTGTTATGGCTGCTTTAGAAAAACTGACGCAAAATGACTTAGTTCGTATTCTGACTGAACCGAAAAATGCTCTAGTCAAGCAGTATAAAAAACTGCTTTCACTAGATGATACGACTTTGATTTTTGATGAAGAAGCTTTAAAGGCTATTAGTGATCGTGCGATTGAACGAGGTACCGGAGCCCGCGGTTTGCGTTCGATCATTGAAGAGGTGATGATGGACGTGATGTTTGATATTCCATCACAAGAAACGATTGAAAAAGTGATCATCACCAAAGAAGCTGTTGAAGGAGTAAGCGAGCCGAAAATCGTTTATTCAAAAGAAAAAAAAGCAGGCTGACAAACTTAAGGCCGGATAGAAAACCATCTATCCGGTCATTTTTTAAGGAGGAAATGAATGAAGGTTCATCAAGCTGAAATCGTGATCAGCGCGGTTGAAAAAAAACAGTATCCTAAAACTCAACTCCCGGAAATTGCCTTGGTCGGTCGATCGAATGTCGGTAAATCATCCTTTATCAATGCCTTGATCGATCGGAAGAGCTTGGCCCGAACTTCCTCAAAACCGGGGAAAACACAAACTTTGAATTTTTATCTGATTGAAAATAAGTTTCATTTTGTTGATTTACCAGGTTATGGTTATGCGAAAGTATCGAAAAAAGAAAGAGCCAAGTGGGGCCAGATGATTGATGAATATCTTAGTCAAAGAAAACAACTGCGAGCAGCTATCTCTTTGGTTGACATGCGTCATGATCCTAGTAAAGAAGATATTCAAATGTATGATTTCTTCAAGTATTATGGTTTTCCAGTCATTATGGTAGCTACCAAGGCGGATAAAGTCAAGCCAGCTAAAAAAAATCAGCAGATAAATCGGATCAAGCAATGTCTGAATTTTGATGATGCAGATGATTTTGTTGCTTTTTCTGCTGTGACAAAGGAAGGCAAAGAAGAAGCTTGGCGGGTTATTGAGCAATTTGTTAAATAGGATATAAGAAAAGATCAAACTGCAAATGTGCAGTTTGATCTTTTCTTATTATTTATTATTTTTCTTTTTAGCTTTTGGGTTTAAAAACCGTTCTAAGTCATCTTCTTTTTTCTTTTCTGATTTTTTTTCGTCGGGTAAAATGGCAAATTCTTCTAGTCTTTGTTTTAATAAATCGTCTTGTTTAAATTTAAGTCCCATTTGACCACCTCCATTTGACCATAGTTTAGCATAAAAAAGCTGGCGAATTCAATTCCGCCAGCTTTTTTATTACTCATCTAAAGGTTTTTTTAGTAAACCAAGTAAGATTCCAGATACAATTGAACCTATTGCTATAAAGAGTAGATATAAAAATGGTTTACTGACAAGCAGGATAACGAAGATCCCGCCGTGAGGAGCCATTAATCTGATCCCGGTAGCACCGACTAATCCGCCAGTTACGGCTGAACCGACGACAAAACTAGGAATCGCGCGTAAAGGGTCGGCTGCTGCAAAGGGAATCGCACCTTCTGTAACAAAGGATAGCCCCATGATGATATTGGTAATGCCCGCCTGGTTTTCTTGTTGAGTAAATCGGTTTTTGAATAAGCGGGTTGCAATGAAGATTGCAATCGGTGGTACCATCCCGCCAGCCATGACAGCCGCCATAACGGTACTACCGCCTTCAGCAACTGTCGCCGCAATGGTACCTGTACCAAATACATAAGCTGCTTTATTGAACGGACCGCCCATATCAATAGCCATCATACCTGCAAGTAAAGCACCTAAAAGAGCAGCATTGGCTCCGCTTAAGTTAAGCAGGAAGTTATTTAAAGCATCATTGATTGCTTTCATTGGGACATTCACTAAAAGCATGATAAAACCAGTGATCAGCAAACCAAAGAAAGGATAGAAGAGGATCGCTTTGATGCCATCCAGTGATTTGGGCAGGCCTTTAAAAGCCTTACGCAAGAAGCGAATGACATAACCGGCAATAAAACCACCGGCTAAAGCACCTAGGAAACCGGCGCCGCCTTGATTAGCAATTGCTCCAGCTGCAAAACCAGTTACAAGTCCGGGACGATCGCTGATGCTCATGGCAATAAAACCAGCTAAGACAGGTAACATAAAGTCAAACGCAGCATGACCGATTTCGCTAAAAGCTGCTGCCTGACTGTGATAGCTACCTAATTCTGCTAACTTATCTTGCGGTACCCCCATGAAGTTATCGATCATAAAGGATAGGGCGATCATGATCCCGCCGGCAATTACAAAAGGTAACATATGCGAGACACCATTCATCAGATCTTTGTAGATTGTTTGTCCGACTGATTCTTTTTCACCTGAATCCTGACTTGTTTCTTCACTAGTACCATCACTGTGGTAGACCGCAAGATTGCCACTTAAGGCTTTTTCAATCAGTTCTTCAGGTTTTCTGATCCCATCACTGACTGGCCGGTTAAGTAAAGCCTTGCCGTCAAAACGATTCATCTCTACTTTTTTATCAGCAGCAATAATGACAGCTTGAGCGTTTCTTATGTCTTCTGAACTTAAGCGATGCTTGATCCCTTCTGAGCCATTGGTTTCAACTTTTATGTCAACACCCATTTCTTTGGCTTTTTTCTTTAAAGAATCTTCTGCCATATAGGTATGAGCAATTCCTGTCGGACAAGCTGTTACAGCTACGATAGAAGGGCGGTCTTTGGCAGCTGCTGTATCTTTTTCATCACTTGTATCTTCATCGTCCTCGTCTTTAGCTTGGGAAAAGATTGTTTGTACTTCATCAGGAGTTTGTGCTTTTTTAAGACTAGCGACAAAATCAGCATCGATCAGCTTACGACTTAGAGCAGCTAAAGCTTGTAAGTGTGTATCATTAGCCCCTTCAGGAGCGGCAATCATGAAAAATAGATAGGTAGGTTGACCATCAAGTGATTCATAATCAAGTCCTGCTTTACTTTTAGCAAAAAGCACAGTCGCTTCATTGACAGCTGCGTTTTTAGCATGCGGCATCGCGATCCCGTCACCTAGTCCGGTTGAAGTTTGAGCTTCGCGTTCTAAGATTCCTTTCTTGTATTTGTCAATATCATTAATGCGTCCTACATCATACAACTTTTGTACCATTTCATCGATCGCACTTTTTTTATCTTGTGCCTTAAGATCCATGATCATGGCATCTTTGATCAATAAGTCATTGATATTCATTATTTTCTCCTCCTAGATTTTTGTTATTTTAACTTCAGGTAGTAACTCCCGAATAAAATCAGCTTGAGCCAGATCATCTGAAAAGGTAGTTGCGCTGCCACAGGCGACTCCCCAGCGAAAAGCTTCAATTGCATCGTGATTTTTACTAAAACTGCCAATAAAGCCTGCGATCATCGAGTCACCAGCACCCACTGAATTTTTTACCGGATGCTTTAAGACATTGGAACGGTATGTTCCATCATCAGTGATCAGTAAGGCGCCTTTTTCCGCCATCGAAACTATTACATTCTGGGCGCCGGCTGTTAATAATTTTTTACCATAGCGAATGATTTCATCAATTGAATTCAATTCAGTATGATACAAAGCGGCTAATTCATAATTATTCGGCTTTACTAATAATGGCTGAAAAGTAAGGGATTGGGCCAAGTCATTACCTGTTGTATCAATCACAAAATCTGCTTTTTTTGCTCTAACAATAGCAATCAATTCCTGATAAAAGTTTTCGGCTAGATTTTTGGCTTTACTGCCTGAAAAAATGACAATATCATCTTTTTTTATCAGACCGGCTAAAGTTTCTTTGAGTTCGGTAATTTCTTTTACGGTCAACTCTGGTCCCTGGCCGTTAATTTCAGTTTCTTTTTCGGCTTTGAGCTTTACATTGATCCGAGTATCATCATTGACTGCTGTAAAATTGCAGTTAATATTTTCTACTTGTAGCCAATCTTTGATAAAGTCACCTGTAAAACCACCAACAAAACCCAGTGCGGTGGAAGCAACTCCAACACGTTGTAAGATACGGGAAACATTGATCCCTTTTCCGCCAGGTAATTTAAAATCTTTGGTCATACGATTGACGGCAGCTAATTTTAAATGGTCAACATGCACGATATAATCGATTGATGGGTTCAGTGTCATAGTATAAATCAAAGTTTTTCGACCTCCTTTAGATAGGTTTGATTTTGAAATGCTTTTAATAAATGTTCTGGACATCGGTCAGTAATAATTTCAGCTTTTTTTAAAGGAGCGACTTGTACAAAAGATTTTTGTTGAAATTTTGAATGATCGACTAAAATAAAATTCCGCTGACTTTGCTGTAAAGCAATCTTTTTAACAGCAGCTTCTTCTGGATCGGGGGTCGTAAAAGCCGAGTTCAGATCGACCCCATTCATGCCTAGAAAAGCTTTGTTAAAATTCATTTGTCTTAATTGAGTGATCGCCTGTGCGCCTAAAGTTGCATTAGTTGACAGTTTTATGCTGCCGCCTAGGATGATCGTATCGATTTTTCGATTAACTAAAGCAGCTGCGTGTTCGACCGAATTGGTAATCACTTTAAGTGCCTGATCATTTGCTATAAAAGGGATCATTTCAAAAGTCGTGCTACCTGCATCCAAGTAGACAATGTCTTCTTTTTTGATCAGCTGCGCACAATAACGGGCAATGGCAACTTTTTCTTCATGAAAGCTGTCTTTTTTTTCCTGTATAGAAGCTTCAAAATTAAGTTGGGAAATCTTTTTAGCGCCCCCATGGATCCTTACTAAACGCCCTTCTTGTTCAAGTGTATTAAGATCACGTCGGATGGTTGATTCAGAAACTTTTAAGCGTTCCATTAACTCATTGACAGTCACAATGTCATTTTCCGTCAAAAAACCAATAATTAACTGATGTCTTTTGTAAGTAAGCATTTCCATCGATTCCTTTCAAAGATATTTTACCATGTTTTATTGTCAATATCAATCAATAACAGTCAAAAACAATCAACAAAATTTTCATTTGCTTTTTAGCTTTGTTCGGTTTGCTGAAAGGCTGGATAATGCTATAATTAAAACGATTGAAAAAAGAGAGGATGTTAGCAAATGCCGTCGCGCAAAGAATTATTAGCTGGCATGAATGATAAACAAGCTGAAGCTATTATGCATACCCAGGGTCCCTTATTGTTGATGGCCGGGGCTGGCAGTGGTAAAACTAGAGTCTTGACTCACCGGATCGCTTATCTGATTGAAGAAAAAGAGGTCAATCCCTGGAATGTTCTAGCGATTACTTTTACCAACAAAGCAGCTAAAGAAATGAAAGCAAGAGTGAAGAATATTTTAGGTCCAACAGCCGAAAGTGTCTGGATCTCGACTTTTCACTCCATGTGTGTCCGCATCTTACGCAGAGATGTCGATCGTATCGGTTATTCACAAAATTTTACGATCATTGATAGCACTGAGCAACGGACTTTGATCAAAAATGTCTTGAAAATTTTAAATATTGATCCAAAAAAATATGACGCTCGCGCAATTTTAGCTGCCATTTCAAATGCTAAAAATGCTTTATTGGACGTGTCCAGTTTTAAAAAAATGCAAAATGATTATTTTCAAAAAATTGTCGGTCAGTGTTATGAACTTTACCAAAAAGAACTACGAAAAAACCAGTCAATGGATTTTGATGATCTGATCATGAATACCATTGACTTACTGCAAAAAAATCCTGAAATTCTTAGTTATTATCAAAATAAATTTCAATATATCCATGTGGACGAATATCAGGATACCAATCATGCACAATATATCCTAGTTAATTTATTAGCCCAGAGGCTGCAGAATATTTGTGTGGTAGGAGATGCCGATCAGAGCATTTACGGCTGGCGGGGTGCCGACATGCAAAATATTCTAGATTTTGAAAAAGATTATCCGCAAAGTCATACCATCTTGCTGGAACAGAATTATCGTTCGACTCAGACAATTTTAAGTGCGGCTAATCAGGTCATCCAAAATAATCGTCACCGTAAAGAAAAAAAATTATGGACCGAAAATCAGTCAGGTGAAAAGATCACCTATTATCGTGGTGACTCAGAACGAGATGAGGCTCAATTCATCGTTCAAAGTATTCAAGCCGCTTTAGGTAAAGAAAATAAAAACTATGGCGATTTTGCAGTACTTTATCGTACGAATGCTCAATCGCGTGTGGTAGAAGAAATGTTTTTAAAGGCCAATATTCCCTATACCATGGTTGGCGGACATAAGTTCTACGACCGTAAGGAAATCAAAGATCTGATCGCCTATTTAAATGCAATCGCTAATCCGGCTGATTCTTTGAGTTTAGAGAGGATCATCAATGTGCCTAAACGTGGCATCGGTAGTGGAACAGTTGATAAATTACGGGATTTTGCGGATTTTAATAATATGCCATTACTGGAAGCAGCCCAAAACGTTGAACTATCTAATTTACCTAAGCGGACAGTAAATAAACTGAAAGAATTTGGTGATCTGCTGGGGAATTTAAATGAAGAGATCGCTTATCTTTCAATAACTGAGTTAACAGAGGAAATATTAGAAAAAAGTGGTTACTATGCAGATTTAAAAAAGCAGAATAATCTCGAATCACAAAGCCGCCTGGAAAACCTGGAAGAATTTCTGACTGTGACGCAGGAATTTGACCGGCAATATGAAAAGCAAGCAGAAGAAGATCGTGAAAATCCAGAGAATAAATTGACGGTTTTCTTAAATGAACTATCTTTATTATCCGACGTGGACCAGTATGAAGAAGAAACTTCTGAAGTGACTTTGATGACGCTGCATGCAGCTAAAGGGCTGGAATTTCCTGTTGTTTTCTTAATCGGACTGGAAGAAAACATCTTTCCTTTATCACGAGCTTTAATGGAAGAAAATGAATTGGAAGAAGAAAGGCGACTGGCTTATGTAGGGATCACTCGAGCACAAGAAAAGCTGTATCTGACCAATGCCCTGTCACGGATGCTTTATGGTCGTTCACAGTACAACCGACCTTCACGTTTTGTTAAAGAAATCGATCAAAAGCTGCTTGTGACAAATCAGAGCCAGACCTATAAAAACCAGCCGGTCACTACAAGAAAACAAGCAGTTAAAAGAGGATATCAGACGCCGCAAAGGGCTTTTGTTTCTGCTAACGCAACAGAAGAAAAAAAGGCTAAAGTAATATCGTGGCAAGTGGGTGACAAAGCCAGACATACAAAGTGGGGTATTGGTACAGTAGTAAAAGTCAGCGGTAAATCAAGTGATTTAGAAATCGATG
>Ga0079226_10004760_pt1 | contig 10376 bp, 8 predicted proteins | sample Poulit2014_FD_76345 | JGI IMG/M metagenome (GOLD analysis project Ga0079226, IMG submission 76345) | Agricultural soil microbial communities from Georgia to study Nitrogen management - Poultry litter 2014 | ecosystem: Environmental > Terrestrial > Soil > Agricultural land | place: USA: Georgia...
AAAATTGAGTTTTTAAAATTAATTTAATTGTTTATCATCATCGTAATTTGAAAACAATACATACTGAAAAGAGATAAATATATCTGAATTAGAAGCAGAGGCAGCTTTCTAGGATGCAAATTTTGATCGACATGTCTAAAAATAAGCGGAAGTTAGCATCATTTAATAACAATGTGATTGAGAAGATAAAACAAGGTTTCTGTGCGCAGAACCGTTAAATGAGGTATTGCTTCTAGCAGTAGAGAGGAAAAAATAGTAAGTGTAAACTTTCGTTTTAAATGTTTGTAAGATGTTATAAGATAAGAAACTCTTGAACGAAACAGTGTAAAGTCGATAAAAGATACAGAGAGATGGTTTCCATGTACGGATGAAACTGGCTAAATACGTAGCTGTCACAGTAACATGAATAGAGGAGGAAATTTGTATCGTAAATGTCATTTTTATAAGTAAGAACGTTTCAGTTTTTTCGACACTTTATTATGTAACTTTTTCCTAATGGTGCATCCTCGTCCTTTCATGGCAACTGAGGTGACATTTTCGATCTCAATGATTTCTTGAATTGATAAGTCTGCAATGATGAAGTAATATATCCATATTTGCTTATTTGTTGTGAGATGCAGTTGAAGCTTTTCTCAAAAGCAGGGTGTCCGTTTGGCGAAGTTTGTTGCTGCTTGTCATTTCCATCACGCTATGCCACAGTGACACATCTGCACGTTTTAGTTTGCACTTCCGATTATGGATCAAGTCAATAAGACTGTTGCGAATTTAGTACTTGATAAAGCTTCTGATGTTCTTCTTTAGCTTAATCCATTTCCTGATAAGGTTGTCATAACGTCCTTCCTTCGCTCAGAATTCATCACAGAATTTTCGAGGGATACACAGACGATGTAGTTGAAAACGGACCCTTCGTTCGCTGGGAAAAGTATAGAAAAAAGATGAAAAGAGTGCATGGAAATGACTTGCATTAATATATAAACCTGAATTATTCACCAAAATACTAAAAAACAACCTAATCGCTTATATGTGAAGCGTTTAGAGCGAAAAAAGTATTCATCTGCTGATACATGAAAAAAGAATCCATTTCTGCTAGAGTTAAGTTACGACAAAATAACCACAGAAAGGATTCTTATAATGGCTACTTTACCGGAAACAACGCTCAATTACAATCGAAAAATCAAATTGATGAACGACGGCGGAGATTTATCTTCGGATACCGGAAGCTTTTTGTTTCGGGAATTCGAAGAGAAAATTGGTTTTTTCACTACCTTGATGAAACATTTGAACATCAACGATACCCGTCAGTATTACGTCCATTCCAATGAACAGCTGCTTCGTCAAAAAATCTTTCAAATGATTGCTGCTTACGCGGCAGACGATGCAGCTGACCAATTAACCAATGCCCCTGTATTCCAAGAAATTATTGGGACGGAAGCATTAGCTTCTCAGCCTAGTCTATCGAGGTTCTTGGATCGATTCGATGCAAACTCGATTGAAGAACTGGCTCAAGCCAATCAAGAGCTTTTGGACAAAATGCATGCTTATCGCAACAATGAAACGCTGATTCTTGATTTGGATTCCACGCATGCTGATACGTACGGAAACCAGGAAAAGATAGCTTTCAATGCGCATTATGGAACGGTTGGTTTTCATCCTTTAGTGGCGTTTGACGGGATAACCGGTGATTTTATTAAAGCAATGCTTCGGCCCGGAAACGAGTATACATCCAACGGTGTGGTGGATTTTATCAAGCCGGTGATTCAGCACTACAATGAAAAATTTCCAGCCACAACGCCATTTCTGCGTGGCGACAGCGGTTTTGCTGTTCCTGCGCTGTACAGACTTTGTGAGTTAGAGTCCGTTTCTTACGTGATTCGTCTAAAAGCGAATGCCAATTTGAAAAAGCTGGCGGATGAGCTTCACCCCACGACTTCGCTAGTGGATAGCACGCAAACCGAAGTCTATTACGAAGAGACGGTTTATCAAGCTGGATCATGGACGAAACCAAGAAGAATTATTATCCAATCGGTCCGACCAGCCGGCGAGCTACTCTTCACGCATGCTTTTTTCGTGACGAACCTGGGGGATGCGTTTTCTCCGCAAGCCATTGTCGGGAGTTATCAAAAGCGCGGCACGATGGAAAATTACATCAAAGAAGCGAAGCATGGTTTCTTCTTCGATGCCATGTGCAGTCATGATTTTGTGACCAATGAAGTACGCATGATGTTCAGCTTACTGGCTTACAATTTAACCAACTGGCTGCGCACGTTATGTTTCCCGTCAGGAGCGCAAAAGATGCAGATTCAAACGATTCGCACGAAGCTCGTGAAAGTGGCCAGTAAACTCGTGAAATCAGGCCGTTCGTTGTACTTTAAGCTAGCTTCCAGTTTTGTGGATGCTTCTTTCTTCTGGAAGGTCTTGCGGCGTATCCAAAACCTGCAGTTGGAGTAGCCATCTGGTAGAACGCACCTTTTTAAAAAAGTACTGCAAGACCAAGGGAAACGTGTATTTCAAATCAGTAATAGTCTAAGCAAGAAAAGATGAAAACGATAAAAATAGATGGTTTTAAGAGTTTTTCAAAGAGAAACGTGGTTCTAATTTTAAAATCTGTACCTTCTTAAAAGGTATGAATAATTCAGGATAAATTATTTATTTAGTCGAATAAATTTAACTATTTTTCCAATACGTACAAATAGCTTCAAATCAAAAAGAAACATCTCTTCAATCCCTTTCTAACGTTATAGTTAATAACTTCCCTAAAATATTAGAGGAGTAATCCTTCTGATTATTATATAATAATCAGAATTTTAGGAAATTATTGACAAAAAAGTGTTTAGATATTAAAATAATTGCAAACGTTACCGGTAACGTTTGCAATTATTTTAATAAAGGGAATGATAAATCATAAATATTAAAAAAATAGCACAACATTTGGGTATTTCAGCGTCTACTGTGTCCAGAGCGTTAAATGATCATCAAGATGTAAACGAAAATACTAAAGTAAAAGTAAAACAATTAGCAGAGAAATTAAATTATAAACCGAACAATATTGCTAAGAGCCTCGTTCAGAATAAAACTAATACAATTGGTTTAATGATTCCTGATATCACTGATCCTTTTTTTTCAGTAATTGCTGCAGAGATTGAGAACTATCTTTCTGCAAGAAACTATTTAATCTTATATGGCAACACTACAAGAAATAAAGAAAAAGAAAAAAAATTTATTGAAGAAGTTTGTAATAAACAAGTAGACGGGTTATTGCTGACACCTAATTTTTTAAACGATGAAATGATATCAATTTTATCTTCCTTAAATATCCCAGTAGTACTTTTACGGAGAAGAAGTCCTAAACATTTACCAGGTATACCGTTTGTAGATGTAGATCATTACACTGGGGCTTGTAATATAACAAAGTACCTCATAGATAAAGGACATCAGCATATTCAATTTATAGGAATGACTAGAAACTCCTTTGTAAATAGAGAAAGATTTCAAGGTTTTCTTGATACAATGCATAAATCTAATTTATTTCCCGATAAAAATCAGTTTGTTTATGCAGGAAGGACCATAAAACATGGAGAAAAAGCAATTAAACGTATATATGATAAAAAAACAACAGCTATATTCGCTTGTAACGATTTGTTAGCAGTAGGTGCAATGGAGTGGTTGATTAAAAATAATGTTCAAATACCCCGTGATATTTCAATAGTAGGTTTTGATAATTTAGAAATTTCTAGATTACATATGATCCAATTAACTACTATGTCACAGCCCAGAAAGGAGATGGGTAAAGCTGCAGCTGGCATGCTTTTTGAAATGATAAATGGAAAAAGGAGTGTTAAGTCAAAATTGTTTACACCAGAATTTATAGAAAGAAAAACAAGTTAAGTATTGGAGGGAGGAAGATTAAAAAGAAAACACAAAAAATTTTAATAAGTGATTTAGATGGAACTTTATTAAATTCAAATCAAAAAATTAGTGATGAGAATTTAAATGCAATTTTAAAGTTTGAAAAATCAGGTGGTATTTTTACTTTCGCAACAGGAAGAACGCAGAATTCAGTAGCTAAGTATATTGAAAGATTGAAGATTAAATCTCCTGTAATTCTATATAATGGTGCTATGATTTATGATTCTTTACGAAAAAAACCGATATTGACAGAATATTTAAATAGGCAGACTCCGTATAAAGGATTCTATAAATTTTTATTAAAAATAAAAGATGCGGGAGTTATTTTTTACTCTGAAAAGAAAGCGCTTACTTTAGACCGGAACTACTTGATTACAAGACATGAGAAAAAGGATGGTGTAAATTGTGAAATCATAGAAAGGAACATCATGGATTTCCCACTGATTAAAGTTTTAATAATATCAGATAGTCAGGAAAAATTGATGAAAATTAAAAAATATATAGAAATATTTAATTTTCCATGTAATACAATGTTTTCTGAACAAAATTATTTGGAGATTTTGCCGGATTCTGTTTCAAAAGGAAAAGCTTTAAAAAAATTGGTGAACCTATCTGATAATAATGCTGATATAGAGACAATTTGTGTGGGAGATAATTTAAATGATTTGTCTATGTTAAAAGTAGCGAACAAAGGTTTCATTGTAGAAAATTGTCATGCTTCACTTAAAAAATATGCATATCACAAAACTTTACATCATAACAAACATGCAATTGCGGACATTGTTTACAATTACTTGTAGTAAAAATCATAAAATTATTTTTAAAAATATAGAAAGGAAGAATGTTATGAAAATTAAAAAAATATTTTTTTTACTTTCATTGTTTATAATTGTTTTAGTGATTTCTGCTTGCAGTTCAAACAGTTCAAGCGAGTCGGAAGATAAAGGAGATCTTACAATTTATACAGCATTCCCTGAAGAAGAAGTAATTCAGTACACTGAGAAATTTGAAGAAGAAACAGGAATAAATGTAAAGATGGTTCGATTATCAGCTGGAGAAGCATTAGCTAGACTAAAATCAGAGGAGTCGAATCCTCAAGCTTCAGTGTGGTATGGTGGCCCTTCTGATACATTCGTAGCGGGAGCAGAAGATGGTTTGATTGAATCTTACCAACCAGAGGAAGTTTCAGACCTCCCAGAACAATTTTTAGACGAAGAAGAAACTTGGGTGCCGATATATGTTGGACCTTTAGGATTTGCAGTGAGTGAAGACTGGGCTGAGGAAAATAAAATTCAACCACCTGAAAGCTGGGAGGATTTGTTAAAACCTGAATTTGAAAATGAAATCACCCTAGCTCATCCTTCTTCTTCTGGTACTGCATATAGTGTTTATGCAACACTTGCTCAACTATTAGGAGAAGATGAATCTATAGACTTTATGAAAGACTTAGATAAGAATGTAAGACAATATACTAAATCCGGTTCTGCACCTGCTCAACAAGCTGGAATGGGAGAAACTGGAGTTGGAATTGCGTTTGCACATGATATACTTGCTGCCAAAAATGAGGGTTATCCTATAGAAATTACATTTCCCGAAGAAGGAACAGGTTACGAAGTTGGTGCAGCTGCTTTAGTTAAGGATGGACCCGAAGATGAAAAAGAGAATGCAAAGGAGTTTATAGATTGGGCGATATCAAAAGAGGCTCAAGACTTATACATTTAAAGTGAATCTTTTCGATTGCCAGTAAATACAGAAGCAGAAGTTCCGAAAGGAGCAGTAGAAATTGAAGATTTAGAAACTATTGATTATGATGCTGTGTGGGCAGGAGATAATCGCGATGAATTATTGGATAGATTTAATAAAGAAGTAACAAGTGAAGATGAAGCGGTAGATGATTAAAAGAGTTTTAACGGTAGGGTATGCTTTATAAATACCCTACTGTAGTTAGCCTTCAAATTCACCTTTAGAAAGGAGAGAAAACTTTGAAAGATTCGAATTCTACAATTACTGAATCAAAATTTACAGTTAAAATAAGAGAACTTAAAGAATTAGGCAAAGAACCAATATTATTATGTTTAATAATAATAATTTTTATTTCCTTATTAATATTTGCAGTCTATCCAGTATGGAAAGTTTTAGAAGCCACATTTGTTGGAGAAAACGGTATCGATTTTTCTATTATTTCAAGTCAAATACTTAGTAGTTCTTTTTTACACACGTTATGGAATAGTTTGAAGTTAGGAATGGTAACTGCTTTTTTTTCAACTATTATAGGTTTTATTTTTGCATTTGCAGTAACCAGAACTTCCATGAAAGGAAAGAAATTTTTTCATTTAATCGCTTTACTGCCCATAATATCTCCACCTTTTGTAATTTCACTTTCTGTTATATTGCTTTTTGGTCGTAATGGTGCAATATCTAACGGAATATTAGGTCTTACTGACGTCGATATTTATGGCTTTTCTAGTTTAGTCTTAGTACAAATTCTTGGTTTTTTCCCTTTGGCATATTTAAATTTACGTGGCGTTTTAGAATCTATAGATTCTTCTGTAGAGGACGCTGCTTTAAACTTGGGTGCTTCTAGATGGGATGTATTTAAAACAATTACTTTTCCATTAGCTATCCCAGGTGTTTTAAGCTCATTATTATTGGTTTTTATTAAATCAATAGAAGACTTCGGTAATCCTATGGTAATTGCGGGTAGTTACGATACACTTGCTGTAGAGGCTTACTTACAAATCACTGGAATGTATGATTTAAGATCAGGAGCATTTATAGCTATAGCTCTTTTAGTACCTGCTTTATCAGCATATTTAATACAACAATTTTGGGTGAACAAGAAATCGTATGTCACGGTTACCGGGAAACCTAGCCAAAATAACATAAAAATTAACGAAAAGTATATTGTATACCCTCTGTTTATTATTTGTTGCATATTTGCAGGAGTTATATTCTTATTTTACGGCTCGGTTTTATTTGGTTCTTTAACTAAACTTTGGGGAATCGATAATACTTTGACTTTAGAACATTTTCAGTATATTTTCACTGTAGGTTTTGAATCAATAAAAGATACTTTAATTTTGGCATTAACGGCTACTCCTTTTATTGGAATTTTAGGTATGCTAATATCTTATTTATTAATTCGTAAAAATTTTGTAGGTAAAAAAATGATGGAAATTTTTACTATAATTCCATTTGCGGTCCCTGGTACGGTTATCGGTATTGGATATATCTTAGCATTTAATGATAAGCCGGTAGTGCTTACAGGTACTGCAGTTATTATTATACTTACTTTCATAGTAAGAAATATAACTGTTGGAATAGAATCGGGGACAAACAGTTTAAGACAGGTTGATCCTTCAATTGAAGAAGCCTCTTCAATTTTAGGAGCAAATTCTTTTTATACATTTTGGAAAGTATCTCTTCCTTTGATGAGACCTGCACTTTTCTCAGGTCTTGTTTATGGTTTTGTAAAGTCAATGACTTCAATTAGCTCTGTTATTTTTCTTGTTTCTGCTAGCTGGAATTTAGTCACCGTGTCTATTTTGTCTCAAATAGATTCAAGTAGGATGGGGGCGGCTGCAGCATATTGTATGATTCTAATTGTAACAATTCTAGTTGTTTTGTCAGTGATGGAGATATTAATCAATGGAAAATCAAGAAGACGGGGGAAAGTATAAAATGAATAAACAGCCTATTGAAACACAATCTGTCTCAGTTGAATTGAAACAGCTAGTTAAAAAATTTAATACATTTGATAAAGAAAATGAATTTACAGCTGTTGATCATATTAATTTAAAAATAAACCCTGGAGAATTAATTACTCTTCTAGGCCCTTCTGGATGCGGCAAAACTACAACATTAAGAATGTTAGCGGGTTTTGAATTCCCTACTTCAGGAAATATTTTTGTGGAAGGAAACGACATTGCAAAATTAAGGCCTAATAAGAGAGATATAGGGATGGTATTTCAAAGTTACGCGTTGTTTCCACATTTAACAGTATTTGAAAACGTAATTTATGGATTAAAATTAAAGAAAATTGACAAGAATGAAAGAATAAATCGTGCGAATACAGCTTTGGATATCATGCATTTAAATGAATTGAAAAATCGTTCTCCTGGTCAGTTGTCAGGTGGACAGCAGCAAAGAGTAGCGTTGGCCCGTTCAATTGTTAATGAACCTAAAATACTTCTTTTTGATGAGCCTTTATCAAATTTAGATGCAAAATTAAGAGAATACATGAGAGAAGAACTGAGGAGTATTCAAAAGCGGTTAGGGATTACGAGTCTATACGTAACACATGACCAAATAGAAGCAATGGCCATTTCTGATAAAATAGTGATTATGAATAAAGGGGTTATACAACAAATTGATCCCCCTCATAAAATATATAATAATCCAATAAACCATTTTGTTGCAGAATTTATTGGCAAATCGAACTTTGTTGAAGCGACAGTAAAAAGGATCGATAAAGATAATATAACTCTGTCTATGCTTGACCAGAAAATAACTACATCAAACCACGTTTCTTTCCCAATTAAACAAGAGCAAAAGGTAGATTGTGTAATACGACCTGAGTTTTGGAGAATTGATCATAATGGGAAATTTAAAGGCAAAGTGATTAATACCATGTTTTTGGGAGAATCAGTAGAATATAATATTGAACTAAACGGACAAACAATAACTGTTTCAGATTTTGAGCATTATATAAATGGAATTAAATCTATCGGGGAAGAACTTAATTTATCCGTTAGAGAAAAAAGTGTAAGTCTGCTGGAAAAAAATAAAGAAGAGATGTGAAAATTATGAAAACTGTTGAGCTAGCTGTAAAAATAGCAAAAGAAGCAGGTACGGAATTAGCCAAGCAAATTGATAATTCATTTAATATTGAACAAAAAAAATCTTCATTTGATTTAGTTACTGAATGGGATAAGAACACAGAACACTTTATAAAAGAAAGTATAAAACAAAAATATCCTGACCATGAGGTGATAGGAGAAGAAAGCATATCTAATGAATCTAATATCTCTTTAACAAATAAATTAAATAATAAATCAAATATTTGGGTAATTGATCCAATAGATGGGACAAGTAATTATGTTCATGGACTGCCTGGTTATACAATATCAATAGCTTTATTGAAGAAAGGAGAATTATCATTAGGAGTAGTATACGATCCACATAATGATGAAATGTTTTATGCAGAAAAGAGCAGGGGAGCTTTTTTAAATAATAAAAAAATTAATGTTAGTAATCAAGCAGATTTAATTAGTAGTATTATTGCTACAGGTTTTCCTTCGGAAGTAAGTAAGCATCGGGTCCCCGTTTTGAATCAGATTAAGCAGATAGGCACGTCTTGTCATAATATAAGAGTTTATGGATCTGCAGCGTTGCATTGCGCCTATGTTGCAGCAGGAAGACTTGAAGCTTATTGGGAGCCAGGATTAAATATTTGGGATATTGCAGCTGGAGCTCTTATAGTGAAAGAAGCTGGAGGGAAGGTAAGTGAAATGGATGGTGAAAAATTTTCATATGAATTCGGTAGTTTTCTTTGTACTAATGGTAGAGTAGATAATGAAATGATTAGACACTTCAATTCTATAACCTCGAAGTGAAAAATAACAGAAATTATTAATGGTTTTTTAAAATTATGAAAGAAAAAGTTTTTAAGTGTGAATATCTCTTTTATCTGAATGTTTATCTTGGTCTTGTAGAAAAGCTTTATAAAGTTTTCTAACCAAATTGCTTTCATAAACTGCATGTTTTTGTATGTAAGAAGTATCTATCAGCAAAAAGGTGATATTGTGGGAGTAAATAGGAGGTTTTGAGTTAAGAAGGATTGAATCGCTGTACCGCATTCCTTGTTTTCATTGGACATTTTTTAGGAGGATTCTAAAAACATTTATGTCCTGTTCTCGTTTTCTAAAAATATTGCTTCTTAAAGAAATAAAAGTCGTATAAAATTTAAGAATTTGTTATAATCAAATACGCTTTTCTCATTTAAATACAACAGAAAAAGGTATGCATTTATTTTATAATAAATGCATACCTTTTTTATCTGTATATAGTTATGTCTCAGCTCCTACGAAAAGAAAAATGCAAATAGTAGTCAATTCATTCTATCAATTTAATTATATTGCAATAAGATTTGAAATACTGATACGTTTATTCTTGCATTTAGCTTAAAATGAAAAATTACATATAGACTATAAATCCCCGCTTAAAAATTGAGCAATTCCCTCTCCAAAGCTCCAATGTTCATCTTCATTTTCAGATATAGAAAACATGATATCTTTAGGGTCTATTCCGCATTGGTTATAGAGTGCGTCTGTGGTATTTTTGTAAAACGCTTGGATTTGTCCTTTTGTTCTTTTTCTGGAAATGATATGAATCAGAATAAATTGATTACTTCTTTCATATCCTAACCCAGTATCTTTCATAATCATTTGGTAGCTCTTATGTTCGTGGAC
>Ga0079226_10004762_pt1 | contig 10373 bp, 9 predicted proteins | sample Poulit2014_FD_76345 | JGI IMG/M metagenome (GOLD analysis project Ga0079226, IMG submission 76345) | Agricultural soil microbial communities from Georgia to study Nitrogen management - Poultry litter 2014 | ecosystem: Environmental > Terrestrial > Soil > Agricultural land | place: USA: Georgia...
ATAAGATATTGTTTTACGAGTCTGGCAGCACCGTACATGCCTGCATCGTTTCCGAGTTCAGCCAGGACGATTTCCATATCATCTTCAGCCGGAGGGAATATCAGTGCATCATAATATTTTTGGATTTTATCGGTCAGATACCCCCCAGCCCGGCTGACACCGCCGCCAAATATGAAATAGCCCGGGTTGGTGATTACAGATATGCTGCTCATGGCAGTAGCCAGGTAGCGGGCAGCCTCTTCAACTACGAATTCCGCAAGCGGATCTCCTGTCATCGCCGCATCCACGATTGTTTTTGAAGTCAGAGTACCTTCTCTGATGGATGCTGAGAGGGCTGAAGTTTCATAGGCATCTGAATGATATCCGGCAAGGTTCACCATGCCTGTTGCTGATGCAACGGTTTCAAGACATCCTTTCTTACCGCAGTTGCACTGGAAGCGTTCGTCGAAATCGACTGTAATATGACCAATTTCCCCGCCTGACCCCCCGGTACCGTGTATCAGTCGGCCGCCGGAAATGACGCCGCCCCCTACACCGGTTCCGAGAGTGATCATGACCACTTCGGAGTGCCCGTCACCGGCGCCACTGAACTGTTCCCCGAGCGCCGCCACATTCGCATCATTATCAACGACTGCCGCTGCACCGCTCAGTTCACGGAAGGTTGTGGCGATTGAGCGTTTACCTTTTATATTCAGGTTTATGCAACCGTTGAGTATCCCTGTCTCAAAATCCACCGGGCCCGGCATACCGAGCCCTGCGCCCAGGCTTTCCTCCACTTTGAAACCCAGGACTTTCTCTTTTGAACGGAAGGAATCGTGAACATCCTCGAGTATGTGACTGCCCTCTTCCGATATATCTGTCGGGATCTCCCATTTCTCAATCAGATTGAGTTCTTCATCAAAAATCCCCAATTTGCATGATGTTCCCCCGATATCTGCTGCTAGAATGACATTCATGTACTAACCCCTTTTCCTCAAAATAAGCAATGCTTCTGTAAATTCTTCTCTGGTGAGAAGACCATGCTTGAAAAGCTCCTTTATCTCCATTTCCATCATTGCAAGCTTGTTCTTTTCGTCCTTGTCATAAACGTAGATGCCGTATTTGCGCAGAAGAAGATTAATATCACTCAGATCTTTATTATTCATTATATTCCTCCGCCAGGAGTTTCAACCCTTCATCCTTTATATTTCCTGTGTCCAAATGATTGAAAACATCTTGCATACCTTCATAATCACGCTGTTTTCTCAGCTGAATCAGCTGGTATTCAGCAGCATATTCATTGGAAGGGTCGAGTGCATAGCTTCTGTCATGAAATTTTTCCGCCTGCTCCCTGTCACCGGCATGTTCAGCCAGAACCCCCAGTGCATGGTATGTTGTGGCGGTACCGTTCCCTGACCGGAGTGCCTCATTGGCGATATTGAGCGCCTCTTCATATTCCCCGTTTTCAATATGTTCCATCGCCATATCGTCGAAGGGCTGGCTTGAATCCCTCGATTCCATGACAAAATATGACACCATCGCCAGTATGATCAGCACCGTGAATGACGCAAAGAACCATTTTGGATAAAAGCGGTTCGGGTTGAATATGATACCAAGCAATGCGCCTGATAGAAGACCGCCGATATGTGCAAAATGATTGATATTTGCAAACAACTGGGCAAATACGGATACTAAAATGAATATCAGTGCAATCTGAACTATCAGTTTCGAATTGATGCGGCCGTGTGAAAGCAGATGGACGATGATGATCCCCAGAAGACCGTATACCGCACCGCTCGCCCCGAGGGAGATTCCTTCGATGACGAACATGAGAGAGAACAGACTTGAAAGGATTCCACTCAGACAGTATGCAATAAGCAGATGGAATTTGCCGTACAGACTCTCTGTGAATTTCCCCAGTATATACAGTGCGAATATATTGAAGAGGAAATGATCTATCGTGACATGCAGGAAAGAGCTTGTCAGTAACCTGTAGAACTCCCCTGAAACAACGTTGAAATGGCTCAGGGCAAGACCGTTCGTCAGCAGATAGGAATCAAAAAATCTGACTGCAGCGAAGTTGAACAGGAAGACGATCAGATTGATGCTGATCAGAAGATATGTCATCGGCGTAAACTTGATCATATACTTCTCAAATGGATGCTGCCCCATCAGACGCCTCTGGTAATAGCCGTCATCTTTTGCGTTCTTGTACTTCATATCGAGCCTGAAGAATGGGTTCCGGATGACCTGCCCCATATCTGAAATTCCCCTGTGTACCACCTTGAGACCATCCGCTTTACTTTTTCTGCGGACACCTTCTTCAGCCATGTGGATGCAGTATATTGTGCCGACATCAAAGCCGGCATTCCTTGAAATCATGTCCGCCCTTTCAAAAAGACCGTCTGTGGAATAATCCATTTCTTCTTCCGTCAGGGGAAAATCATTGAGACACATAATGGCATGGTCTTTTGGATTTTTCAGCCAAATTGTACCGTTTCCGCCGTCGTAATTGAAGAACGAATAACCCGTATAACGCACCAGTTCATAGGCAGTGTGCCATTTACTTCTCATTCGCAGGCCTCCTGCTTTTTGCATCGATTGTACGTTCAGGAGTGATAAGAATATCCACAGGAACATCATGCGGTTCCCGGACCGCTTCGCCGATCTGTTCCTCGAACAGCAGCGAGATTTTCAGCCCGCTGTAATCTTTCAGGAAGCGGTCATAGAAACCGCCCCCGTATCCGATCCTGTAGCCAGTCTCTGAATAAATGAGCCCCGGTACTACGATGAGGTCCACCTGGTTGTTTACATCGCTTTGGTCCGAAGGGACGCGAAGATTTTTCTCATCGGTTACAACATCATCAAAAGAGGAGAACCTTGAGAAGTTCATTTCTTTTTCTCTGTAGTCACATACAGGTGTGTAGACTTCACGCCCGGATTGCACCATCCATGAAATGACACCGTCCGTATCAAGTTCATGGGACATGGACAGCACAATGCCGATGGAATGGATATCATGCTCTTTTATGAAATCTATGAGTTTTTTCTTCAGAACTTCCTCTTTTTCATTCTTGGATTTTTCATCCATGGAAGACAAAACCGATATCATATTTTTGCGCAAAGATTTCTTATCCAAAGTATTACCTCTTTCCGTAATCGTCATTAATGGTCATATAGCTTCAATTATACATATTATAATATGTACATGCACAAAGGAAAAGGTTATGCATATAAACTTATAAAATAAAGAACCCCGGTGATATGACCGGAGCTCCGTTGTTACTGCTGTATAATTTTTTCATATTTGTCGCCTGTCAGTATGAAGTATACATGTTCTGCGATATTTTTGATATGATCGCCGATTCTCTCCAGGTACTTGGCTGCAAGCTGGCTCTGTCCTGTGACGAACACGTCCGATTCCTCGATGATATCTGTGGTTGTTATTTGCACGAACAGTGCATCGATATCCTTATCACGTTCAATGATTTCAATGCACAGATCCGTATCTCCTGCTTCATATGCGGCTTTAACATCTTCAAGCATAAGCAGTGCGAGACGTTCCATCGTCGACAGTCTGAGAAGCAGTTTCTCGCTGCCCAGTCTGACCCGTTTCCTGACTTCACCGAGGTTGCTGATGTTATCGCTGATGCGCTCCAGATCGTCGGCAATCTTGATGCTGGAAATGATGAGTCTCAGATCTGTCGCTACCGGCTGCTGGGTCGTTATCAGGTTGACGGCCTGGGTATTGATGTCATATTCCATTGAGTTGATGACCGAGTCCCCTTTTACAAGTGCTCTCGCCCGTTCAGTGTCCGGGTCGGTCAGCACTTCTGTACTCCCGTGCAGTCTTCCGTAGCACTCTTTGCCAAGGGCCATTACATCCTGGTGGAGCGCATCCATCTCAGCCTGAAATTTTCCACGGTAGACCATTTAACCGAACCTGCCCGATACATAATCTTCAGTACGTTTGTCTTTCGGATTTTCGAAGATGACTTTCGTGTCATCATGCTCAACAACATACCCTTGATAGAAGAATGCCGTCTTGTCTGAAATACGTGCAGCCTGCTGCATGTTGTGTGTCACGACGATGATGCTGTATTTTTCTTTGAGCTGCTGCATGAGGTCTTCAATCTTGGTAGTGGATATCGGATCAAGTGCACTTGTCGGTTCGTCCATCAGAATGACATCAGGTTCGATGGCAAGCGCCCTTGCGATGCAAATACGCTGCTGCTGGCCGCCTGAAAGGCCATAGGCGTTCGCATTGAGACGGTCTTTCACTTCATCCCAGATCGCCGCATCCCGGAGGCTCTTTTCAACGATTTCATCAAGGACTTTCTTCTTGCGGATACCGTGGACCCTTGCACCGTATGCAACATTGTCATAGATGGATTTAGGGAACGGGTTCGGCTTCTGAAAGACCATGCCGACTTTCGTCCTCAGTTCCTCAACTGTAAGGGATTTATCGAAAATGTTCTGGTCACGGTAGACGATATCACCTTCCGTACGCACAACGGGAACCAGCTCCACCATCCTGTTCAGTGACTTGATGAAAGTCGATTTACCACATCCGGATGGCCCGATGATTGCGGAAATTTCATTTTCACTGAACGTAAGGTTTACATTCTGGAGTGCATGGTTGTCCCCGTACCAGAGATTGAAGTCTTTTGTTTCGAAAACAGTTCCCGACGACTGTGCAATGCCTGATTTCTGATTCTGCTGCTCAGTTGTGCTTACCGCTTCATTCATAACTGATTCCTCTTTCATTTTTGTTTCTGCCATGATAAAACTCCTCCATTAAAACCTTTTGGAATATTTGTTACGGATAAATATTGCTACAGAGTTCATAAGGAACAGGATGAGCAGGAGAATGATGATTCCTGCTGCAGTCAAGTACTGGAACTCTTCCTGTGGCATTTTGACCCAGTTGTAAATCTGCATCGGCAGTGCCTGGAATGTGTCGAACACACTGTTCGGTGTGACAAGCAGCGACACTGGCACACCTATGACCACTAGCGGTGCCGTTTCCCCGATCGCCCTGGACAGTGCGAGAATGATACCTGTGATTATGCCTGGGATGGCTGCCGGCAGTATGATCCTTGAAACAGTCTGCCATTTGGTGGCTCCCATACCAATTGATGCATCACGTACTGAGCCCGGCACCGCCCGTATCGCTTCCTGGGCGGCAACAACGATTACCGGCATGATCATGAGTGCCAGTGTGAGTCCGGCGGCCATTACTGAGTTGCCGAGAGACAGCTGCCTGACGAAGATCGTAAGACCCAGAAGTCCGAAAACTACTGATGGTACACCCGCAAGGTTTGAAATGTTGACAGTGATGAAATTGGTGATTTTGTTCTTCGGTGCATATTCTTCAAGATAGAGCGCCGTACCGACTGATAGTATGATTGCCACAGGTGCTGTCACAGCCATCAGCCATATGGAGCCGATGATTGCACCGTATATGCCCGCACTTTCAGGACGGCTGGAGCTGAAACTTGTAAGAAATTCCCATGTGATGTGGTCCCAGCCGTCAAGTACCGTATCCACTATCAGTGTAACCAGGACAACCAGGCCGATCATCGTGCACAGGAGGAAAAGGATCTTCATGAATTTGTTTGAGAAAAGTCTGCCGCCCAAAGATTTGGACACTTGATCTTTGTCCACAAGCTGCATATTAATATTCCTCCTTGAATCTTCTGGTAATCCACTGAGCCGCAAGGTTCATGACCAGTGTGAAAATGAACAATGTCATTCCTACAGCATAGAGGCTGTAGTAAAGATCTGTGCCGAATGCTGCATCGCCGGATGTAACCTGAACGATGAACCCTGTCATCGTCTGAAGTGATGTAGTGAGATTGAAATCTGCACCAGGCGTACTGCCCGCTGCGATGGAAACAATCATGGTCTCTCCGATCGCACGTGAAATGCCCAGAACAAATGAGGCGATGATGCCTGAAGCTGCAGCCGGAAGGACGACTTTAAAAACTGTCTCAAGACGGGTTGCACCCAGACCGAGAGAGCCTTCCCTTGTTGACCGGGGCACCGAACTCATCGCATCCTCACTGAGGCTTGCAATCATCGGCACAATCATGATTCCCACAACAACACCAGGTGAAATCGCATTGTAGAGACTAACCCCTGGAAACATCTCCCTGATGAGCGGAGTTACAAACGTGATCGCGAATGTTCCGTATACCACTGTCGGGATTCCTGCAAGTATCTCTAGGATAGGCTTGACTATCCTTCTGATGCGGTCACTCGCATATTCACTCAAGTAGATTGCAGCGCCCAAACCAACAGGTACTGCTACGATGGTGGAAATCACCACGATTTTAAGTGTTCCCATCACCAGTGCGATAATACCGAATGTTGGATCTGTACTGAACGCGTTCCATTCAGTCGCGGTGATGAATTCCACGAACGATACTCTTGTAAAGAAAATGAATGTTTCAGATAGTAAAGTATATAAAATTCCAATGGTAGTAAGAATTGACACAGACGTAATGATGAAAAGTATGGTTGGTACAGCTTTTTCTATGAATTTCGTGCTCTTGTTGTTTTTGTTATTTTGAATCATTTCCCGTATGTTATATTCACTCATATTAAACCTCGCTTAAAAATACTTGAAAAATGGACGGGATCACCCGTCCATTTTCATTGTCATGAGTTATGGCAATTGATCAATCTGCTCCTGATAGTCTTCTTCAGGAAGGGCTACGTAACCTGTTTCTTCTGCAGCTGATGCTGCATTTTCAAGAGTGAATTCCATGAATGTCCTGAAATCTTCATTATTTTCAAGGGATTCATTCTTGGCATAGACATAAAGTGGACGGGATAGTGGGTACTCGTAGCTTTGCACTGTTTCATCTGTAGGTTCTATAGCTTCTTCGCTGTCTGGTCCCTGGACGGGTACAGCTTTAAGAGTATCTTCGTTGTTCAGATAGAAACTGTAGCCGAAGAACCCAATCGAGTTCGAATCAGAAGTGACGGATGAAACAACCTGATTTGTATCCTGAATCAATTCTCCCTGCACATCCTCGTCGTTCATGACTTCTTCTTTGAAGAAATCATGTGTTCCGTGGGACTGGTCAGGACCATATGCCTTAATCGGCTCGTCCGGGAAGTCGTCGCGAACATCGCTCCATGATTCAGCTTCTCCGCTGTAGATGGAGTAGAGCTCATCGAAAGTCAGACTGTCCACGAAATCGTTCTCCTGGCTGACTGCGACTGTCAGACCGTCGGTACCGACAAGGAACTCTGTATATTCAATACCGGCTTCCTCCAAAGCTGCAACCTCTTCTTCTTTAATGTCACGTGAAGCATTTTGGAAGTCCGTTTCGCCTGCAGTGAATCTTTCGAAGCCTGCACCTGTACCGGAAACCCCGATTTCAGCAGCCATATCATGCTCAGCGTTGAATTCCTCGTTGATGATTTCCATTATCGGAAATACTGTGGATGACCCATCCCCGACGATAGTTCCGCCACTTTCGCCCGAAGCTTCGCCGGAACTGTCTTCTTCTCCGGTCGGGTCTGAGGCGTTACCGCCGCCACATGCTGCAAGCATGAACATTATGCCCATTAGCAGTGCTGAAAGAAACATACTTTTTTTCATTCTTCAATTCCTCCAGTAGAAAATATATGTGATTTGCTTACATGTATACTCTAAGCCCTGAATGTAAATCTGAAATGAATGATTTGTAAAGATTGTGTAAATGCAAAAAAACCACCCGGATCGGGTGGTTTAATCATAGCTTCCGTATACAAGTTTCGGGTAGAACTCACTCAGTTCATATTGATATGGTTCTTTTTCTTCGGCACCGTTGACAACTTCATAATATTTGTTGATGATGTCCCGGCCCAGATACTGTGCCGGGAAGAATGGAACGGTATTTGGCATATTCGGGAAAATGACTGAGAAGGCCATTTCTGGATTATCGTAAGGGGCATAGCCTACATAAGTCTGGTTTAGTACTGGATCGCCTTCACTGAATGCCTCGGCTGTACCGGTCTTTCCGGCCGCTTTCGGCTCCAGATTGTGATAGGCATCCCAGCCTGTCCCATATCTGTCAGTCGCTTCGTCATGCGTGTTGAAAGCATCATAGAATCCGGATTGAATCTGGTTCAGCTGCTCTTCGGTGTAAGCGACGTTATTCAGAACTTTGCCGTTAAATGACTGGAGCACGGGACCGTCAGCATTTGAATCGCTGCCCCTCACCTCTTTACCGAGATGAAGCTGCACACGCTGACCGTCATTGGCAATGGTTGATACGTATTGGGAAAGCTGCAGCGCTGAATAGGTATCATATTGACCGATTGCCAGATCGATGTAGTTTCCAGGATTATTCTTAAGCTCGGGGCTCAGCCCTGTTGCTTCATTCGGCAGGTCGATTCCGGTGGAAACGCCAAGTCCAAACTGGTTTAATCCATTTCTCAGTTTATGTCCGGCATCTTCTATATCATTGGGAAGGGGCATACCATCGTAATAGTTCAGACCAGCCATCCGGAGCGCGATTTTAAACATATATACGTTGGATGAAACCATCAATGCCTCCTGATCATCAATCCTGACCCCGCCATCCCTGTTGAAGAATGAACTTTTGCTCGTGCCGTCTGCAAATGTCAGCGGTTCGTCAATCATGAATTCTCCGGCTTCAAGGACATCATTCTGATACCCTGTCGTAACCGTCGCACCTTTGATGGATGACCCGACCACATACGTTGAAGTAAGTGCGCCATAGTTGAAATTGACGATTTCACCTTCCTCATTCAGTTTTTTGCCGACCATAGCGAGTACATCGCCGTTGTTTGGATCCTGTACAACCAGGACGACAGTGTCCATGTGATCCGGAATGATCGTATAATCGACATCACCGTTCTGTGCGTTGCGGTCTGCTGCATCTTCCGCAAGTTTCCTCAATGAGGTGAGATGATGCTCCGCAAGTTCTTCGAGCTCCTGCTGCAATTCTATATCAATAGTGAGATAGAGGTCGTCACCTGCCACACCAGGCTTTGTCACTTCCTGGCTGATGATCTCGCCGGATTTATCCGTAGAGTATTTCACCTGTTCCTTCTCACCGCGGAGTACGTTTTCGTATTGGAATTCCAGGTAGGTCTTACCCACCCTGTCATTCCTTGAGTATCCCCTCGACATATAATAGTCCAGGAGTTCTTTGGGGAGCCCTTCTTCTGAAGATGAAACTTCCCCGAAGATTGTTTTTAGAGTATCATCGTATGGATAATTTCTCTGCCAATCCATCCCTGTAGTAATGCCGTCAAGTTCTTCAAGGGATTCATTCACTTTGGCAAACTCTTCTTCCGTGACGTCACCGCTTTTGACGATGACCGGATTCAGTTCCCTGGCATTAATCATTCTTACATATATCGCCAGTATATTCAGGTCATCTTCTGTCAGAATCTCATCAGCCTGTTCTTCATCCAGCTGGTTGTATACTTCCTGTGTGAATTCGTCCTGGGTGATGTTCCCGTCTTCAAGAAGTGTCACCTGCTCACTCATGATGGATTCAAGCTCATCCGGGTACTGGCTGATGATGTAATCCTGTTTGTCCCTCAGCGTAATCGACTCAGTATCCATATTTATGTAGCCGCTAAGTTCGGCAGCAAGATCCATGATTTCATTTGATTTCATATTCCTGTGCCTCGTAAAATAAATGGCGCGCTGGGATTCGTTCCCAACCAGCAGATTGCCGTTGCGGTCATATATTTCCCCGCGCGGTACACTCTGGTTGATTTCGACATATTGCGCATTCTCCACTTCTTCCTGGTAGGTGTCCCCTTCGACAATCTGGAGATAGCCAAGCCGGAAGATGAGTGTAAGACAGAGCAGGAATACAATGATCAGGATGATATTGATCCTGGACTTCAATATTTGCCTGTTAATGGCTTCAAGGCTTTTGATCTTAGCTCTCTTCAATACAACTCAATCCTTTTTCACATCTCAATCTGTAAAGCTATTCTATCATAAATCCCAGGCGGAAATATTACAATCAAAATCTGTTTTCTGCATTTATAACAGTCATATTTTAACACCATCCAGGGCATGGTTGTAAACAAATGAACTTCAAGCTGTGAAAACATGTCATATTTCCATTATATATAAAGCTGTGCAGCAAAATCGAAGGGATCTATTAAAATAAAAAAAGGACGGGATACAATCCCGTCCAAAAAATTCATACGCTTATTTAGCATTGTTATAAAGTTCGTTGACTTTATCCCAGTTGACAACATTCCAGAATGCTTTGAGGTATTCTGGACGTTTGTTCTGATACTTCAGATAGTAAGCGTGCTCCCAGACATCAACGCCGAGGATTGGAGTTTTACCTTCAGATACAGGGTTGTCCTGGTTAGGAGTAGAAACGATTTCGAGTTCACCG
>Ga0079226_10004763_pt1 | contig 10373 bp, 10 predicted proteins | sample Poulit2014_FD_76345 | JGI IMG/M metagenome (GOLD analysis project Ga0079226, IMG submission 76345) | Agricultural soil microbial communities from Georgia to study Nitrogen management - Poultry litter 2014 | ecosystem: Environmental > Terrestrial > Soil > Agricultural land | place: USA: Georgia...
GTCCACAGCCGCCCGCCCGGCCGGGGCCCGGGGTGCCGGTGGAGCGTGATCATGGGGGTGACGGGGCACGTCCGGGGAGGCGGTCCCGCGACCTCGAAGGGGGAGGGGCCGCGACGATGTTCGAGACCTTTCAGACGGTGGTGGGCACGGTGCTGACCGAGCCGCGCCGCTTGACCACGGCCGGCGGAGACCTGCTGAGCTTCCGGGTGGGCAGCACCGTGCGCTACCGGGAGTCGGCCACGGGCCAGTGGCGGGACGGTCCGCGCCTGTATCTGACGGTGAACTGTTGGCGCCGACTCGCCGCGCCGGTGGCCGCGGTGATCGACAAGGGCAGCGCGGTGATCTGTTACGGGCAGGTGTCCACCGCCGAATACACCGCCCGGGACGGCACCGCGCGCACGGACCTGGAGATGCGGGCGATCGCCGTGGGACCGGATCTGGGCCGGGCCGCAGCGTTGGCGGCCGCGGCCGCGCGCCGCGCCGATCCGGCACCCGCGACCGGGGGCCTCGGCGACGGGGCCGATTCCGTGCCGGGCGGTCATCGCGGCGGCGAGGGTGACCGATTCGACAGCGGCGCGGCTCCGCAGGCCGCCGGGCCGCTCGTCTCGGTGGCCGAGGAGCCGCGCGCGGAACCGTCGCTGACCTGAGCAGACGTCGGACCGGGGACGCGGTGGGCGCGCGGCAGGCGGAGGGCGACGACGGGCCGGTCCACGATCCGGCGAGCGGTGCGCGCGGATGGGATTCGCCACCGGGCGCGGTAGGATCGCGGTTTGGACATCCACCGGATGCGGGGCCGTCCCCATCACGGTCGAGACCGGCAAAGGGAGTTGAGTAGGTGTCGGAGTTCATCTACACCATGAAGAAGGTGCGCAAGGCGCACGGTGACAAGGTCATCCTCGACGACGTCACGATGGCCTTCTATCCGGGAGCCAAGATCGGCGTGGTCGGCCCGAACGGTGCCGGCAAGTCGTCGATCCTGCGGATCATGGCGGGACTCGACCAGCCCAGCAACGGCGAGGCCTTCCTCGACCCGGGCGCGACCGTGGGCATCCTGGAGCAGGAACCTCCGCTGAACGAGGACAAGACGGTCAAGCAGAACGTCGAAGAGGGCCTGGGCGAGATCAAGGTCCAGCTCGATCGGTTCAACGAGATCGCCGAGCAGCTGGCCACCGACTACTCCGATGAGCTCATGGAGGAGATGGGCAAGCTCCAGGAGGCGCTCGACCACGCCGACGCCTGGGACCTGGACTCCCAGATCGAGCAGGCCATGGACGCGCTGCGCTGCCCGCCGGGCGATGAGCCGGTCACCCACCTGTCGGGCGGCGAGCGCCGCCGGGTGGCGCTGTGCAAGCTGCTGCTGTCGGCCCCCGACCTGCTGCTGCTCGATGAGCCGACCAACCACCTGGACGCCGAGTCGGTGCTGTGGCTCGAGCAGCACCTGGCCGAGTACAAGGGCGCCGTGCTGGCCGTGACACACGACCGGTACTTCCTCGACCACGTCGCCGAGTGGATCTGCGAGGTCGACCGCGGCCAGCTGCACCCGTACGAGGGCAACTACTCGACCTACCTGGAGAAGAAGGCCGAGCGCCTCGAGGTCCAGGGCAAGAAGGACCAGAAGCTGCAGAAGCGGCTGCGCGACGAACTCGAGTGGGTGCGTGCCGGGGCCAAGGCCCGCCAGGCCAAGAGCAAGGCGCGCCTGCAGCGGTACGAGGAGATGGCCGCCGAAGCCGAGAAGATGCGCAAGCTCGACTTCGAGGAGATCCAGATCCCGACCCCGCCCCGACTGGGCAACGTGGTCGTCGAGGTGGAGAACCTCACCAAGGGCTTCGGGGACCGGGTGCTGATCAAGGACCTGTCGTTCACCCTGCCGCGCAACGGCATCGTCGGGGTCATCGGCCCCAACGGCGTGGGCAAGACCACCCTGTTCAAGACGATCGTCGGACTCGAACAGCCCGACGACGGCTCGGTGCGCGTGGGCGAGACCGTCCAGCTCAGCTACGTCGACCAGGGACGAGAGAACATCGACCCGGACAAGACCGTGTGGCAGGTCGTCTCCGACGGCCTGGACTACATCGAGGTCGGCCAGAACGAGATGCCCTCGCGCGCCTACGTCAGCGCCTTCGGTTTCAAGGGCCCCGATCAGCAGAAGCCGGCCGGGGTGCTCTCCGGCGGTGAACGCAACCGGCTCAACCTGGCGCTGACCCTGAAAGAGGGCGGCAACCTGATCCTGCTCGATGAGCCGACCAACGACCTGGACGTGGAGACCCTGTCCTCGCTGGAGAACGCGCTGCAGCAGTTCCCGGGCTGCGCCGTGGTCATCTCGCACGACCGCTGGTTCCTCGACCGGACCTGTACCCACATCCTGGCGTGGGAGGGCAACGTCGAAGAGGGGCAGTGGTACTGGTTCGAGGGCAACTTCGACGGGTACGAGAAGAACAAGGTCGAGCGACTCGGTGAAGAGGCCGCACGGCCGACCCGGGTCACCCACCGCAAGCTGACGAGGGACTGATCGAACGATGACCGTGCACAGCTGTGTGCTGGACCTGCGCTGGGGCGACTGCGATCAGCTCGGCCACATCAACAACGTGTATTACCTGGAGTACGCCCAGGAGGCGCGGCTGCGGTACTTCCACGACATGAAGGACCAGGGCGCGGCCCTGGGGCCGGTCGTGGTGCGCCGCACCGACATCACCTTCGACCGGCCGCTGTTCTACGAGTCGCTGGCGATCGAGGTGCGCAGTTCCATCAAGCACGTGGGCAACACCTCGTTCACGATGCGCCAGCAGATCTTCGACCGCGAGGGCGTGCAGTACGCCAGCATCGACGTGGTCATCGTGGTGGTCGACTTGAAGGCCAACGAGCCCAAGCCGATCCCGGAGGAGATCCGCACGATCTTGGAGGAACGTCTGGCCACCTCCTGATGCGATCAGGGGATGCGGATGCGGCCCACGGGGCCGCCAGGCGGACAATGGACGATGTGAGGCGCCGAACGGGCCCTCTCGGAAGGTAGTGGTGATGGCAGGCACGCAGAGCGGAGTCGATGGTCGGGACGTGCTCGTGGGCGACGCGTGGAACGCGAAGCTGACGCAGACCGTCGAGGCGGACGGTGTGGTCGCGGCGGATACCGCCGCGCACTACGCGGCCCAGTTCAGTGAGTCCTACAAGGAGGACTTCACTCCGGCCAACGCGATCGAAGACATCGAACGCATCGAGGCGCTGGTTCCGGGACGCGTCGATGTGGCCTGGCGTCGGGACCCCTACCGCGAGGGCCAGTGGCGGTTCATGATGTACACCGCCGGGGAGGGCGTCGTGCTCAGCGAGGTGCTGCCGACGCTGCAGAGCCTCGGTGTGGGCGTGGTCTTCCAGCGCCCCTACTCGGTGGTCCGCGCGGACGGCACCCCGTGCTGGGTGTACGCGTTCGCGATCATGGTCGTGCCCGACCTGCGTGACCGCCCGGAGATCACCCCCGACAGCGAGGTCGGCCAGCGGTTCATCGACACCTTCCGGGCCGTGTGGGCCGGACGGGCCGAGACCGACCGGTTCAACGAGCTGGTCATGCGGGCCGGTCTGCACTGGCGTGAGGCGATGCTGCTGCGCGCCTACAGCCTGTACCTGCGTCAGATCGGCTTCTCGTACTCCCAGCACCACGTGCAGTCGGTGCTGTGCGGGCACGAGGAGATCGTCACCGACCTGGTGGAGCTGTTCACCGCACGCTTCGATCCGCGCCAGGCCGACGCCGCGCGTGAGGAGGAGCTGGTCGCGCGCCTGGAAGAGGACCTGGCCGCGGTCGCCGGCATCGATGCCGACCGGATCCTGCGTGCCTTCGTGCACCTGATCCGCGGCACGGTGCGCACCAACTTCTACGTGCGCGACGAAGACCAGATGGCGCTGCCGCAGCTTTCGCTCAAGCTGGCGGCCAGCACGATCGCCGAACTGCCCGAGCCGCGCCCGCTGTACGAGATCTACGTGTACTCCCCGCGGGTGGAGGGCGTGCACCTGCGCTTCGGCACCGTCGCGCGCGGCGGGCTGCGCTGGTCCGACCGACTCGACGACTACCGCACCGAGGTGCTCGGCCTGGCCAAGGCGCAGGCGGTCAAGAACGCCGTCATCGTGCCGATGGGCGCCAAGGGCGGCTTCGTGGTCAAGCAGCCGCCGGCGTCGACCGGTGATGCGGCGGCCGACCGGGACGCCCACCGCGCCGAGGGTGTGCGCTGCTACCAGTGGTTCATCGCCGGCATGCTCGATGTCACCGACAACCTCGACCCGCGCACCGGCGAGGTCGTGCCGCCGCGGCAGGTGGTCCGCCACGACGGGGACGACACCTACCTGGTGGTCGCGGCCGACAAGGGCACCGCGGCGTTCTCCGACATCGCCAACGAGGTGTCCGAGCGCTACGGCTTCTGGCTCGCCGATGCCTTCGCCTCCGGCGGGTCGAGCGGCTACGACCACAAGGCCATGGGCATCACCGCCCGGGGTGCCTGGGAGTCGGTGCTGCGGCACTTCCGTGAGCTCGGCATCGATCCGACCGTCGACGACTTCACCGCCGTCGGCGTCGGCGACATGAGCGGTGACGTGTTCGGCAACGGGATGCTGCGCAGCGACCACACGCGCCTGATCGCCGCATTCGACCACCGGCACATCTTCGTCGACCCGAACCCGGACGCCGCCCGCAGCTTCGTCGAGCGCCAGCGCCTGTACGACCTGCCCGGCTCGTCCTGGGCCGACTACGACCCGGAGCTGATCAGCGAGGGCGGTGGGGTCTGGGACCGGTCCCTGAAGTCCATCCCGGTCTCTCCGCAGATGCGGCAGGCGCTCGGCCTGGCCGAGGACACCGAGGAGCTGTCAGCCCCCGATCTGATGCGCGCGGTGATCGCGGCGCCGGTGGACCTGTTCTGGAACGGCGGCATCGGCACCTACATCAAGGCGTCCGGCGAGACCGACGCCGAGGTGGGTGACAAGGCCAACGATGCGGTGCGCGTCGACGCGCGGGACGTGCGCAGTCGGGTGATCGGCGAGGGCGGCAACCTGGGTGTGACCCAGCGCGGCCGCATCGAGTTCGCGCAGGTCGGCGGTCCGGATCGCACGGGCGGGAAGATCAACACCGACGCGATCGACAACTCGGCGGGAGTGGAGAGCTCGGATCTCGAGGTCAACATCAAGATCCTGCTGGAGAAGGCGATCAGCGACGGGGCCCTCGAGCGCGACGACCGCACCGCACTGCTGGCGTCGATGACCGACGAGGTCGCCGAGCTGGTGCTGAACGACAACCGCAGCCAGAACCGCACCCTGGGCAAGGAGCGGGCCCGTGCCCACGCCCTGCTGCGCATCTACGAGCGCATGGTGCAGTCGCTCGAGCTCGAGCACGACCTGAACCGGGAGATCGAGGCGCTGCCGTCGGCGGAGGAGTTCGATCGTCGCGCCGAGGCCGGCGAGCCGCTGACCTCGCCGGAGCTGGCGGTGCTGCTGGCCCACGCGAAGCTGGCGGCCAAGTCCGATCTGCTGGCCGGCGACGCCCTCGAGTCCCAGGCCATGGTCGATCAGCTCGCCGGGTACTTCCCGACGCCGCTGCGTGAACAGTTCCCGGAGCAGATCGCCGAGCACCCGCTGCGTCGCGAAATCATCGCCACGGTGCTGACCAACCGGATGGTCGACGGCGGTGGCATCACCTATGTGCACCGGCTGGCCGAACTGGCCGGCGCCAACGCCGACGATGCGTTGCGCGCATTCACCATCACCACCAGCATCTTCGGTCTGCCGGAGCTGTGGCGCCGGATCGACGAGTCGAACCTGCCGGCGGCGGTGGCCGACGAACTGGTGCTCGAGACCCGTCGTCTACTCGACCGGACCTCACGTTGGCTGCTGGCCAACCGGCCGCAGCCGCTGCAGGTCGACGCGGAGATCGTGCACTTCCGTGAGCTGCTCAGCCGCCTCGAGCCGGTGCTGCCCGACGCACTGATCGGCACGGCACGTGAGCGGTACGACGAGTCGATCGAGCAGGCCGTGGCCTACGGCACCCCGCGGGAGCTCGCCGAGCAGGTGTTCATCCTGCTCGACAAGTTCGCGCTGCTCGACATCTCGGCGATCGTGGAGACCTCCGGGCGCAAGGCCGACGACGTCGCCCGGCTGTACTTCGCGGTGGCGGACTACCTCGACATCGATGACGTGATGTCGGCGGTGACCCGCCTCGAGCGCGGCGACCGGTGGCATGCGCTGGCGCGGATGACCATACGAGAGGACCTGTACACCGCCATGCGGGCGCTGTGCCTGGACGTGCTCGAATCGAGCACCGCGGGTGCACCGGCCGCCGAGGCGATCGCCGAGTGGGAGCAGTCCAACGTCAGACGTCTGACCCGCAGCCGGTCGGCGCTGGCCGAGATCATGGAGATGGGTCTGCAGGATCTGGCCACCCTGTCGGTGGCCGCGCGGCAGTTCCGCTCGATGGTGCACGCGTCCTCGGGGGAGAAGTCGGGGCACTGACGGTCGGTACGGTGGAGCCGTCCGGGGTCGACGGGCGGCTCCACCGTCGTCTTTCGTCTGGTCGGCGGCGAAGCGCCCCGGCCTGCTGCAGGTAGGGAAGGGGCCGATTTGAGCGAGCGCTACGTGCGCGCCGTCGACGAGCAGACCGCGACCGACCTGGGGGTGTTCCTCGGCCGGGTGGTGCGGATCGACGACTCGGCCCTGGTGCGCCTGCGTCGACGCGAGGACGGCATGGTCGCCGCATGGGCGACCACCGCCGGCTTCGACGTGCTCGCCGGTAGGGCCCTGCGGGCCGAGATCTCCCCGTCGGATCTGGCGGTCGGAGCGGCCGGGCTGCGCGACGCCCTCGCCGCCGGATCGGACGATCCGGGTTTCGGCATGGACGCTGCCTGGCGCGGCTCCCTGCCGCCGGACACCGGCTTCGAACACGTCGACGACGTGCCCGCCCGCGCGGTGGTCCAGCTGGCCGCGGACGGTGCCGAACTGGCCGTGGAGAACAGCACCTCGGTCGGTCCGCCGCGCTCGCTGCTCGACCAGACCGTGCTGGAGGTCAGCGGCGGCGGGCACGAGGTCGAGGTCCCGCTGCGGGCACTGTTCGCGCTGACCGCGATGGGCTTCGTGCCCGGCGCCGTACAGGGCGCCGACGGCAAGGCCGACCTGTCCGCCGTGCCGGCCGACGAGCCGGTGCGGGTGCGGGCCACCAAGACCTGGGTGCGGATCGACGGCCGGTTCGGATCGGTGTGCCTGCGCGCCGCAGGCGACATCCCACTGCTGATCGGCTGACCGGCCGGGTGGGTGGGCCCGGGCGCTACGGTGGTCGGGTGGACCAGCGCAGAGAGGGCATGCCCGAAGAACCGATGGACGTCTACGAGGCGATCCGTCGGCGCCGGGACGTGCGGGCGGAATTCACCGGCGACCGGATCGACGACGAGGTGCTGATGCGGCTGCTCGCGGCCGCACACCGGGCGCCGAGCGTGGGCATGACCCAACCCTGGGACTTCGTGGTGGTCCAGGACCGACAGCGGCTCGACACCTTCGCCGCACACGTCGCCCAGGCGCGCCGGGACTTCGCCGATTCGCTGCCGGAAGACCGGCGCGCGACCTTCGATCCGATCAAGATCGACGGGGTGCGCGAATCCGGCACCGGCGTGGTGGTCACCTACGACCCGTCCCGCGGCGGGCGTCACGTGCTCGGCCGGCACACCGTCGACGACACCGGGGTCTTCTCGGCGGTGCTGGCGATCCAGAACCTGTGGCTGGCCGCGGTCGCCGAGGGCATCGGGGTGGGCTGGGTGTCGTTCTACTCGGAGGAGTTCCTCACCGAACTGATCGGCGCTCCCGCTCCGGTACGGCCGATCGCCTGGCTGTGCGTCGGGCCGGTCTCGCGCCCGGCCGAGATCCCCGACCTGGAACGGCACGGCTGGCGGTCCCGACGCCCGCTGGCCGAGGCCGTGCACCGCGAACACTACGGCCGGCGCGACGGCGGGGCACCCGCTTAGCGGGGGCTCACATCGGCTGGTTGACCAGCATGTCGGCCGCGGCGACGATGTAGCGGTCGAACGCCTCCCGATGCTCCCGGCTCATCGTCTCCTCGTCGATCTCGTCGAGGGCGACCCGCATGCAGCGCAGCCAGGCGTCCCGCTCGAGCTCGGAGATGTGGTAGTGCACGTGCCGCATCCGCAGGCGCGGGTGGCCGCGCTGGTCGGAGTAGGTGTGCGGTCCGCCCCAGTACTGCTCGAGGAACATCCGCAGCCGATCCTCGGCCCCGTCCATGTCGTCCTCGGGATACATCGGCATCAGCAGCTCGTCGTTGCGCACCTCCTGATAGAACCGGTGCACCAGGGTGCGGAAGGTCGGTGCACCGCCGACCTGCTCGTAAAAGGTCTTTCCCGTCGTTGCCGTCATACCTCCATCCTGCCCGGTGGCACGCGCGGCGTCAGGACCTGGGCCTGCGGCGCCGATCGGCGGGCTCGGCTACCCTCCGCACCCGCGGTGCGATAACGTACGGGTGTGGAAATCTGGGAGACAGTAGTCATCTTCGGGGTAGCCCCGTTAGCCATCGCGGTGTTCTTCATGATCGCGTTCCTCGAGAAGCATCCGCGCACGCCGCGCTACAAGCTCGGGGAGCAGTGGACCGGCGAGCCGGTCTTCTGGGGTGCCATCGACGAGCAGCAGTGGGATTCGCATGTCGGATCGGCCTCGGTCGAGTCCGTGGGTAACGGAGGTGCCGCAAGTGGCAAGTGGTGAGAACTTCCCGGCCGTCGACCCGTCGACGCTGCCGGTCGGCTATGCCGTGACCTCGTCCGGCCGGGTCTCGGGCGTGCGCGCCGGATACTCCGAGCCGGTCGACATGACGCCGTTCGACGACGTCGAGCGTGTGCGCATGGACCGCACCCTGACCGAGGCCACCCGGCGCACCGACATCCTGTGGACCGTGTACATCGGTGAGCTCGGCGCCGACCCGGCCGCCCGCGCCCGCGAGCTGCAGGCCGCGCTGCCGCAGTCCGCGCGCGGCGTCCTGGTCGCGGTCTCGCCGAACGAGAAGGTCATCGAGATCATCGGCGGCGACGCGGTCGCCGACCGGTTCGACGACCGGGTCGCCCAGCTGGGGGTCTCGGCCGCGCTGGCCTCGTTCAAGCTCGGTGATCTGATCGACGGACTGGTCTCCGCCGTGCGGGTCATGGCGGCCGCCGTCTCCCCGGTCACCGTCTGACACACCCCGTATCGCGGATCCCCGGCGGATCCGCCGCACACCTCCGGCGCCCGGCCACCTGCACAGGTGGTGGGCGCCGGAGGTGTCTTGTCACCCCCGGCGGCCGGCACGGCACTGCCGCCGGCGGTCTGTCCGCGGGTGGGATCGGGGCGGGTATCGAGGCTGCTGACGGGTGAAACGGCGGTGGCGCGGCGCGGCCCGCCCGGCCGGGAGGTTCTCGCCCCGGGATCCCGCCTCCGCGATGCCCGGTGCCCGTCGCGACGTCGATGCTGGCAGGGTTGGTAGGTACGACCGCCGAGCCGCAGCACCGCGTCGGCCGGGACGGTCGGTACGGCCGAGCAGATCAGGAGCATCACCAATGACCCCGCAGACCGCAGACCGTGACCGCGTCGACTTCTGGTTCGATCCGCTGTGCCCCTGGGCGTGGATCACCTCCCGGTGGATCCTGGAGGTCGAGCAGGTCCGTGACATCGACGTGCAGTTCCACGTGATGAGTCTGGTGTTTTTGAACGAGGACAAGGACGTCCCGGCCGAATACGCCGAGCGGCTGCAGAAGGGACTCGGCCCGGTGCGGGTGGCCGTGGCCGCGGCGAAGGCGCACGGCCCGCAGATCCTGGCCCCGCTCTACACCGCCTTCGGCACCCGCATCCACGATCGCGGCTACGAGGACTTCGGCGTGGTGGTGACCGAGTCGCTGGCCGAGCTGGAGCTGGATCCGGCGCTGGCCGAGGCGGCCGGGTCCGACGCCCACGACGCCGAGCTGCGTGCCAGCCACCAGGCCGGCATGGGCAAGGTCGGTGACGATGTGGGCACCCCGACCATCCACGTCAACGACATCGCGTTCTTCGGCCCGGTGCTGTCGCGCATCCCGCGCGGGGAGACCGCCGGGGAGATCTTCGACGGGGTGGTGGCGCTGGCGTCCTACCCGCACTTCTTCGAACTCAAGCGCGGCCGCGACGAGGAGCCGGCGTTCGATTGATCTTCAGGGCGCTCGGCCCCGGGCCGTGGCCCGGAGCCGAGCCGCATATGATCACCCCATGCGCGTTTACCTCGGGGCGGATCACGCCGGATACGAGCTCAAGACCATCCTCATCGAGCACCTGACCGCGGCCGGTCACGAAGCGATCGACTGCGGGGCGTTCGAATACGACGCCGTGGACGACTACCCGGCGTTCTGCATCGA
>Ga0079226_10004764_pt1 | contig 10371 bp, 8 predicted proteins | sample Poulit2014_FD_76345 | JGI IMG/M metagenome (GOLD analysis project Ga0079226, IMG submission 76345) | Agricultural soil microbial communities from Georgia to study Nitrogen management - Poultry litter 2014 | ecosystem: Environmental > Terrestrial > Soil > Agricultural land | place: USA: Georgia...
ATAGCTAATCATAGAAGCTTCCCCGTATGTGGGTGCTAAAATAATACGGCGGACAGGTGGATTAATAACCGCATCTTTGTAATCGGGCCCCAGCCGGTCTCGCAGTAATTTATCACATTTTCGAATATCCTTGTCATCCTGCAAACCTACCGGAATATTAATAAAAATGCGCTCATATTCTTCTAAAAAATCGTAAAGTTGCTCTTCTGTTTCGAGCAGCCAATAACCGCCTTGCCCGGCATCCAAACTAATTGCAATATAACCTGCAGCACAAGTATCAATACCTGCCGTTTTCAATATACTCTGTTTTTGTTTAAGATTTCTTTAGTTCTATATTCAAAACTTCCAATTGTCCCGGATCTACGCTCGAAGGACTTCCGTCCATGCTGTTTTCTGCATTTTTATTTTTGGGGAATGCAATTACATCACGCAGGCTTTGCGCGCCGGCTAAAATCATGGCAATCCGGTCAACGCCCAGCGCAATTCCTCCGTGAGGCGGGGCGCCATATTTAAAAGCTTCGAGCAAAAATCCAAAACGTTTTTCGGCCTCTTTTGCTTTTATTCCCAGCAGTTCAAACATTTTTTCTTGTAAATTATTGTCATGAATCCGTATTGAACCGCCGCCAATTTCGTAGCCGTTTAATACCAAATCATATCCTTTTGATACCGCTTCTTCCGGCTTCGATTCCAATTTATCTACATCTTCATCTTTGGGAGCAGTAAAGGGGTGATGCATGGCTTGATAGCGCTGTTCATCGGCGTTCCATTGCAATAAAGGAAAATCGGTTATCCAGCATAAATTATATTTTGTTTCATCAATAAGCTCAAGCTTGCGGCCCATTATCAGGCGCAACGTTCCCATCTGTTCATAAATGCGGGGTGAAGAACCGGCCAAAATTAAAACTAAATCTTCCTCGCCGGCGCCGGCTTGTTCCACCATTTTATTTACCGTTTTATCCTTTAAAAACTTGCCCACGCTGCATTTTATACCATCTTTTTCATTCAATTTGATGTAAATAAGCCCCGCCGCGCCCGTTTCTTTCTGCACGCGCTCGGTAAGGCGGTCGATAGCACCGCGGCCCATATTTCCCTCACCCGGAACGGTAATGGCTAACACTTCGCCGCCCTTTTTCACGGTATCAGAAAATATGCGGAAGCCCGATTCTGCAACAATATCACTTAAATTTTTAATTTTTAAATCAAAGCGCGTATCCGGTTTATCGCTGCCGTAGGTTTGCATCGCTTCCCAATATTTCATTCGCGGCAGCGGCAGATCGACTTCAATATCCATCACTTCACCAAATACTTTCTGGACCATTGTTTCGGTCATTTGCATTACATCATCTTCATCCACAAATGACATTTCTACATCGATTTGAGTGAACTCCGGCTGCCGATCGGCGCGCAGGTCTTCGTCTCTGAAACATTTTACAATTTGAAAATAACGGTCAAACCCTGAAACCATAAGCAGCTGCTTGTAGGTCTGCGGACTTTGCGGAAGTGCATAAAACTGACCCGGATTTAAGCGGCTCGGCACCAGATAATCGCGCGCTCCCTCCGGTGTGCTTTTCATTAAATAGGGCGTTTCAATTTCAATAAATTCTTGAGCATGAAAATATTGGCGAACCGACTGAAGAAAGCGCGATCGCATCAGTAGTTTTTGCTGCATTTCACTCCGCCGCAAGTCTAAATAGCGATATTTCAGTCGCAGTTCTTCATTCGTTAAAATATCATCTTTAATTTCGAACGGCGGTGTTTTTGCCTCTGAATAGATAATTAAATTATCAGCTTTTACTTCAATTTCACCGGTCGGCATTTTTGCATTTACATTTTCTTCATCGCGCTCCCGCACACGGCCGGTAATGCCTATAACATATTCTGTGCGTAGATTTTCAGCTTTTTTATGCAACGCTTCATCCTGCTCGTCAAAGACAATTTGGGTGATCCCATAGCGATCGCGCAGGTCAATAAAAATAACTCCGCCCAGATCCCGGCGGTTATCCACCCAGCCATTTAAAGTTATTCTATGGCCTACATTTTTTTTACGAAGTTCACCGCTATTGTGCGTTCGAGAAAGAATCATTTATTAAATAAGGTTCAATTTCTTTGAGCAACCTAAAATACTGATTTTAATTGTTTATATGTAATTCTGTTTACAATTCTAAAACGAAATTTATTTCAATTTATAATTCATTATTTCAAAAAGGTAAAGCTCGTTCCATGAGATTAAATGTCATTTTACGCAGCCCTTTAAAGAGGCTTTTAAACCTTTAAATAAAAGATTAAAAAAAATTAATACAATTGTTAAGAAAAACAATTGGATAGCTGCTCCTCAACTGTTAATTTCTCGTTTGCAAATGGGTTAAATACCGTCTGTAGATGATATAAGCAGCCATCCTTGAACCGATGGCTGCTATTTTTTTATTCGAGAAAAATAAGGCAAGTATGCTAACCCAAGCGCTTTTCTTTCTGCAATAAAAAACCTCCAAGGCTTTCAAAACCCCGGAGGTTTATTTCTTCAATAGAATAACTCGTTTACCGGATAGGATGAGCTTTAAAAGTTAAATTAAACTTCAATGCGATAGGCGAGGAGTTGAAACTCCTCGCTATGGAGGTCTCAATAGCGAGGGAATTCATTCCCTCGTAAAGCAAAGCTACTTCATATTTATATTTTACCCGCTAAACGCGTTCGAGTAATAACGAAGAAGATTACTATTAGCAGCCGAAAAAGCTTCCTACGGCATTACTCCTCTTCATCGCTATTTTCTTCCTCTTTCTTGGCTTCTTCTTGCAGTTTTGCTTCCGCTTTTTTGCGCTGTTCGCTCTCCATTTCACGCTGCAAATCGCCCAAGCCAGACATCTCGCCCAAGGTTGGCGTGCCTGTTTCGGGCGCTTCCGGTCGCTCTTGTTTGGGCGCTCTCGACTTGGAACCCGATTTTACCTTGTTGAGATCATCTTCGTTTTGCGTTAAGGTGATATTATGATTGGTCTCGTTAAATTCCATCACAAAGGCCTCCACCTTGTCTCCTTTTTCAAAATACTCGGAAGGATTTTCGCCGGCTTCTGTTTTGCTGGCAGGAACAAAACCTTCAAGTTCGTGCGGCAGCAGCAAGAATACTCCTTTGTCGGTTGTTTTTATAACTTCACCTTCAACTTCTTCTTTTAACGGATATTCTTCAGCAAAAGCTTCCCACGGATTACGTTCTATCTGCTTATGACCCAAGGTAATGCGGCGATTGTCATAATCGATAGAGAGAATAGCTACTTCAATTTCCTCATCTTCGGTCACTACTTCTTTCGGGTGTTTAATCTGTTCCGTCCAACTGAGGTCAGAAATATGGATGAGGCCATCAATTCCCGGTTCGAGCTCTACAAATACACCAAAGTTGGTAAGATTGCGTACCGTACCGGTATGTTTGGAACCGATAGGATAACGCTCTTCAATATCTTTCCACGGATCATTTTCGAGCTGTTTAATACCGAGTGAAATTTTTCGTTCCTCTTCATTCACATTCAGAACCACGCACTCTACAATATCATTCTTATTGACCAATTGCGACGGATGCTGAATATGCTGCGTCCATGACATTTCACTAATATGGATAAGCCCTTCAATGCCTTTTTCAAGTTCAATAAAGGCGCCGTAATCGGCAATGGATACTACGCGGCCCTGCACCTTCATCCCTTCCGGATATTTGATATCAATATCAGTCCACGGCTCGGGTTGAAGCTGTTTTAGGCCAAGTGAAACGCGTTTTTTCTCATCATCGTAATCGATAACCGCCACATTTACGTGCTGATCCAGGCTCAATATTTCGCTTGGGTGATCCACGCGGCCCCAGGAAAGGTCGGTGATATGCAGCAAGCCGTCAACACCGCCAAGGTCGATAAACACACCGAAATCGGTGATATTTTTGACGATACCTTCAAGAACCTGCCCTTCTTCAATCGTCTCCAGAATTTGTTCGCGCTGTTCTTCAAGGTCTGATTCAATAAGCGCCCGGTGCGAAATAACTACATTTTCAACCGGCATATTCAGCTTCACAACTTGAAATTCCATTGTCCGGCCCACATAAGCATCAAAATCGCGAACGGGTCGAACATCAATTTGTGAGCCCGGTAAAAAGGCTTCTATGCCCATTATATTGGCTACCATTCCGCCTTTTATGCGCCGTTCAATATGCCCTTCAAGCACTTCTCCGGTTTCCGAAGCATCCTGGATTGTATTCCAGGCGTGTAAAATATCGGCTTTGCGGCGTGATAAGTTTAGCTGTCCTTCCCGGTCTTCAACTTCATCTAAAAATACATCAATCTCATCGCCGGGCGCCAGATTTTCAAGGGTTTCGGTCGGAAATTCATTTGCGTAAACAACGCCCTCCGATTTAAAACCGATATCAACAATTACATATTCATCATCAGCGGAAACAACCGTACCGGTAACAATTTCTTTTTCATCAATTTCTTTCAGCGTTTTTGAATAGCGGTCTGCCATTTCATGATACTCCTCATCGCTGTAATCTTCTGAGGCTTCCTCTAATTGGTCGTAGGTATAAACTTCTTCATCAACATCGCCTGAAAATACTGCTACTTCCTCTTCTTCCGGCGCTACGCGTACATCTTCTTCGGTAACCGCATCTATACTTTCTTCGTCATTAGATTCATCAGCGGCTGCCTTTTCATTTCCTGCATCAGAATCGGTTTCTTCCGTTACGTTTTCATCGGCGTTTGAATCTGCTGTTTCTTGTTCATCTTGCTGCCCTGTATTTGGATTATTTTGTTCCCCTTCGTTTACTTTCTCTTTCTTTTCAACTTTTTCTTCGGTCGATTGGCTATTTGCTTCTTCTGTTGCTTCTTGTTCTTTTTTTAACTCTTCGGTCATATAGGTTTTAATTAAAAATTACCGCGCTCCAATTTTTGAAGCGGGATTAGTGTTAAGATTTCTGTTTAAAATTAATTTTTGTTTCTGCTTTAATGATTGAACAAATTTTATCAACTTGTTCTTCAAATGACATCTCAGAAGTATCAATTTCGATAGCTTCAGGCGCTTTCTTTAATGGATCATTCGTCCGGCGGCGGTCGCTTCTATCGCGTGATAAAATATTCTCGTAAACTTCTTGAATATTTATATCCGTTTTCGCTTCTTTAAGTTCCAAAAAACGTCTTTTTGCACGTTTTTCAATATCAGCCGTCATAAAAAATTTTACGGCGGCAGCGGGAAAAACAGCCGTGCCGAGATCGCGGCCTTCCGCAATATAAATGCCTTGCTTCACCGTTTCGCGCATCAGTGCATTTACAAATGTTCGCACACGCTTCTTCGCTGCTACTGCACTTACTTGCTTAGAAACGGCCGTCTGCCGAAGCGCTAACGTTACATTTTCATCATTAACAAATACTTCAAATCTTTCATCGACATATTGAAACGAAATATTTGCTTGCTTCAATCGGTCGAAAAAAACTTTCTCATCAGGTGTTTTGATATATATAAGCGCAACCGCTCGATACAGGGCGCCGGAGTCGATGTATTGAATGCCAAGTTTTTTGGCCACCGCCCGGGCTGTTGAACTTTTACCCGAACCGGCCGGCCCGTCTATTACAATAACCATAATGGAAAGTCCGCTAAATTAGGCTTTTTTCAAGATTAATTCAACAATATTACGTAAAAAAATCTTCGTTAGCTTGTATTATATTTGTAAAAAGTTTAAATTTGGAGTCTGTCATTCAAACAGAATGATACTCAGTTTTTAAGTCACAGTTAAGTAAGTATTTTTATGCCACAACACAAGCAAGCCGTTAAACGTGTTCGCCAGAACGAAAAAAACCGAAAGCGTAATAATGCTAAACGGTCAAAACTTTCCACTCTTATTAAAAAAGCGATGCAAGCTACCGATAAGGATGAAGCTCAGGAACATTATCGAAATGCTGTTTCTTATATAGACAAAATGACGGCCAAAGGAATTATCCATCGTAATTATGCGGCTAAAAAGAAATCGAAATTAACCATTCACCTCAACAGCCTGTAAATGTTTTCACAGCGTGGATAAAGCAAATCCAAAGGCTCTGCTGATTATTTTAGACGGCTTCGGCGTGGCTAAAGACCCGGACGTCAGCGCCATAGCTAAGGCGCAAACACCCTTCATTGACACCCTTTTTAATAAATATCCGCATTCAACGCTCTCGGCCAGCGGTGAAAATGTAGGTTTGCCCACCGGACAATTCGGCAATTCGGAAGTGGGCCATATGAATATTGGCGCCGGCCGCATTGTACGCCAGGAGCTTTCCCGCATTAATCAAGATATTAAAACCGGTCGTTTTTTCGAAAATAAAGTGCTGCTGAACGCCATTAATAAGGCTAAAAGCAAAAAGCGCCTTCACTTAATGGGACTCTTTAGCGAAGGCGGAGTTCACAGCCATAATAATCACCTTTTGGCACTGTTAAAATTGGCTGCGCAGCATGAAGTAGAAAATGTTTTTGTGCATGCATTTAGTGACGGCCGTGACTCAGAACCGAATGGCGGGATTGAGAGCGCAAAAAAATTCCAGGAGAAAGCCCGGGCCATTGGCGTCGGACAGCTTGCTTCTATTATTGGCCGCTATTATGCCATGGACCGCGACCAGCGCTGGAATCGTACACAAAAGGCATACGAATTATTAGTAAACGGTACCGGCAAAAAATTTAATTCACCCATAGAAGCGCTCGAAACTTCTTATGCGGAGGGCATAACAGACGAGTTTGTAAAAGCATCCGCGATTGGCCCCGATATTGCCGATTCACGAATAAAAGACGGTGATGTTATCATATTCTATAATATTCGCGGCGATCGGGCACGACAGATTACCCGTGCATTTACTGAAATTAATTTTGACGCTTTTCCAGTCCCGAACCGCCCTGAAATACATTATTTTACCTTCACCCAATACGATGATAACTTCAAAAACGTGGAGATTGCCTATCCGCCTCCCGATATAAAAAACACACTGGGTGAAACGGCGAATCGTCACGGTTTAAGTCAATTGCGAATCGCGGAAACAGAAAAATACGCGCATGTAACTTATTTTTTAAACGGAGGACGGGAAAAACCGTTCAAAGGCGAAGAGCGTATTATCATTCCGAGTCCAAAAGTAGCAACGTATGACCTACAACCCGAAATGAGCGCTCCGGAAGTAGCCCAAAAATTGTGTGAGAAGTTGACAGAAGAGCGTTTTGAGCTCGGCGTGATTAATTTTGCCAATCCCGATATGGTCGGCCACACGGGTGATATGGAAGCGGCAATAAAAGCAGTTGAAACGATTGACGAACAACTGAAAAAAGTGGCTGAAACGGCCCAGAAACATGGATATAAAATGCTGATCATTGCCGACCACGGCAATGCGGATTGCATGATTCAGGAAGATGGCAGTCCGCATACCGCCCACACCACTGCTTTGGTTCCGGCTATTTTAATTGGCGAAACTTCTGTTTCTAAACTAAAAGACGGTATTTTAGCCGATGTAGCTCCTACCCTTTTAAAAATGCTGCATATTGAGCAGCCCGAAGAAATGAGCGGAAAAACGCTTTTCTAATCTAAACTCTTTTCGTATTGCCGCCCCAATGCGAAAACACAGCGCTTTTCAGCCTTTTAGTAGATTTAACTTACTTATTAGAAGAATAAGCTTTAAAAGCTAAATTAAGCTACAATGCAATAGGCGAGGAGTTAAAACGCCTCGCTATGGAGGACTCTATAGCGAGGGAATTCATTCCCTCGCAAAATAAAGCTGCTTATATTTATATTTTAATCGACAAACACGTTAAAGCAAATTCCTTAAACCGCGCTATTCACATACTTATTCACATTGTGTTTATTTAAATTAGTCTATTATCCAAATTTAGAATTCTTTCTTTGCTGCGAAATTTGACTATCGGCGTTAAAATTTAATAATCCCGGCAATCCGATCAATCCTTTGAATCAAGCTTTTTGGGAGAATTTATCATTCCCTCGATTCTTCTTTGTCTATTTAATGTTTATTCCCCTTGCGATAACATTTTAATGTCCGTATTCATTTTATTTTCAGCGCGGCCTCCAATTTTGCGCTTTCGTATTTTAGTGGTAATATTATATCTGTGATGAATGATTCCACGATCCACATTTATGAGGAAAATATCAATCTGTTCTGGGCGCTGCTTGGGCTATTTACTATCGCCTGCGGGGCTTATCTTTTGGCCGATGCATTCTTCGGCCGAAACTGGCATTGGATTGGAATTAAACAAATCAGCAGTCTTATTTTATTTACAATTGGCTTTTTCGCGATTGTTCGGCTGACATCACCCCTTTATAATTTTAAAGTTTATTTAAAGGAAGAGCTGTTATACGTTGAAATTTGGCAGGGTGATGATACGCATCTGCAAACCGAGAAGATAAACATTAATGAAATTTCAGCGCTTAAAATAGCCCCGCATACCCCCAGAAAAGAAGGGGAAGCTTTATTCGATTTCTCCACTGATTATTTACTGCTTTACCAAATCGGAGAAGAACCGGTATGGCAGCCGCTCATTAAGCTCGAAAAGCATGCTTTTACGCTAAAAATTAAAGACATCCGGAAAATAATGCGGTTTTTAAAACGCCGTAACAGCGCTATATCAACCGGCAGATATTTGACCCGCGGTATTCGTTAGATTGTGAGTTAAAGAATTAATTTATTTTTTACAAAAAGAATAGAAATGCCATTTCTTGGTTTCGCTCTAAAGTTCAGTAAATACTCATTTCGTGAATCATGCGGGTTAATACAATAGTAAGTTAACAAAATCACTTTACCAATAGAATTTTTCTATTTGATTGTTCATGCAATCTCGATTTTCATTCAACTTTGTTGCTGCTTATTATTGAATTGATATAAAACTATTCAATCAATAATAAAAAAATAAATTTAACATGATTACTGTAGGACAACGTTTTCCTAAATTTAAAAAACAAGCTTGCATTTCACTAGAAAAGGATAAAGAATTCACTGAAATTGCTGATGATATTCTGGACAACGATGTAGATCAATGGACAACAATGTTCTGGTGGCCCAAAGATTTTACGTTCGTTTGCCCTACCGAAATTGCGGCTTTTAACGATCGGTTCGAAGATTTCCGGGACCGCGACTGCACGCTTATCGGCGCTTCAACCGATTCTGAATTTGTGCACCTGGCGTGGAGAAAAAATCATGAAGACCTGCGCGATTTGAAATTCCCGATGCTTGCCGACACTTCAAAATCGCTGGCGGATGAACTGGGCATTCTGGAACCGAAAGAAAAGGTAGCTTATCGCGCCACTTTCATTATCGATCCCAATGGAATTATTCGCTGGGTGAACGTAAATGACCTGAATGTGGGACGCAATGTAGAAGAAACGATACGCGTGCTTAATGCGCTTCAAACCGATGAACTTTGCCCGTGCAACTGGGAAGAAGGCGAAGAAACACTGAATGCATAACTTCTAAAACCAATTAATTTTATGTTTGCAATAGCAAATACGAAAGACATAAAAGACGATTTGCTTGACGACCTGGGGCTGGATGAGGACTATTCCTCATCCGCTCTCCGGGCTTTGGTTGAAGGCGAATCTCGCTATGTAAAAGACTTAAGAGTGAATTTAAAAAACACACTAAAGTCGGAGCATATTTCAAAAAAAGAGGCCGCCTTAATTGCGCTGGCCATTGCGGTTAATGCTAAAAACGAGGCCTTGAAAAGCTTCTTCACTGATTTGGCGGAAACAAACGAAGCCACCGAAGAAGAGATCGGCGATGCCACCGCCTGCGCTTCATTACTGGCTGCCAATAATGTTTTTTACCGATTCCGTCATTTTGTTAACAAAGACAGTTATAACAAAATGCGTGCCGGTATTAAAATGAACATTATGGCTAAGCCCCAGCTCGAAAAAGAGCTCTTTGAGCTGATAAGCCTGGCCGTATCGGCCGCTAACGGCTGCGAAATGTGTGTGCAATCGCATGAAAAATCACTCCTTAAAATGGAAAGCACCGAAGAACGTATTTTTGATGCCATTCGATTAACTTCGGTAGTGGCGAGCCTGGATAAAGTAGTTACTTAATTTTCCGCAGATATTACCGGCCGTTGAATGCGGCCGGTTTTTTTATTGCAAAAATTAAAAGAATATTCTATTATTCACCCGGTGATGGAGTTCGCCGCTAACCGCCTTTGATATACACAGGTTGATGACTCCTGTTTTTAATAAAAATTACAATAAAACAGGAGTTATCTTTTATGAAAACTTTTCTTCTTGTCGGCTTTGGCGGTTTTATCGGCAGTTACTTGCGCTATTTGCTTACTTTTCAGATCGAGCACAGAATTCTCTTACCCTCCCCTTTCGGTACATTTATTGTTAACATTATCGG
>Ga0079226_10004766_pt1 | contig 10370 bp, 9 predicted proteins | sample Poulit2014_FD_76345 | JGI IMG/M metagenome (GOLD analysis project Ga0079226, IMG submission 76345) | Agricultural soil microbial communities from Georgia to study Nitrogen management - Poultry litter 2014 | ecosystem: Environmental > Terrestrial > Soil > Agricultural land | place: USA: Georgia...
GAATTGCTACGACGTCGTTATGACCATATCGTCGCGCGGGATCCGCGAGATGACGGTCCAGAATTCGGTGCCGAACGGATTCTGTTGCCCACCACACTGGCGATCTTAGACGCGGTCACTCAGCTGGGTCTGGGGCACTTATCCATGGATCACCCAGCTCATACCTTGTCCACCGGGGAGCTGCAGCGGCTCCGCCTGGCATCCCAGGTGCATGAGGGACTCTTCGGAGTGGCCTACGTGCTGGATGAACCATCGGCGGGTCTGCATCCGGCCGAAAAAACACACGCTGTCGAAACTCTTTGCGCGCTTTATCGCCAAGGGGAACTCCGTATTGTTGGTCGAACATGACATGTCCCTGGTCGCCCAGGCCGATTGGGTTGTCGACGTCGGCCCCAAGGCCGGTGTGGAGGAATCCATCACGGCTCGTTTTGTGCACCCCTGGCCGCTGCATCTCAATGATGCGCCGCGCCATCCCGCCCGCAGCGCATTGAAATTCGTGGGCATCACTGCCCGGAACATCGTGGACCAGGACGTGACCATTCCCTTAGGACAGTTCACCGCCGTCACCGGCGTATCTGGTTCGGGTAAATCTACTCTGGTAACGCATGTGATCGGGCGACACGTCCAAAACGCAGTGTCGACCACCGTGACCGATGAACCCGAGGAACCACCTACCAACGACGCCGTCACAGTCACCTCAGTGGAGGGACTGGACCAGATTCAGCGGCTAGCCCACATCACCCAGCGACCAATTGGCCGGACTCCCCGATCCGTGGTGGCAACCTATACCGGGCTATTTGATCGAGTTCGCCGAATCTTTGCCGAAACCGATCAGGCGCGACGACGTGACTGGGGCATCGGCAGGTTCTCGTTCAATGTGGCCGAGGGGCGCTGCCCGGAATGTTCCGGGCTTGGCCAGATCGAGGTGGAACTCATTTTCCTACCGGGGTCCTATGCCACCTGTCCGGTGTGCCACGGGCAACGGTTCAATCAAGAAACACTGAGCATCACCTGGCGCGGTTATACGGTGGCAGATATTCTGGCGTTATCGGTAACCGCAGCGAAGACGGTTTTTGAAGATGAGCCACAGGTTTTGCGGGCACTCCAGGCCCTTGAAGCCATCGGGCTGGGCTACATTACCCTTGGCCAGCGCGCAACAGAGCTTTCTGGCGGTGAGGCCCAACGCATCAAACTGGCCACCGAACTGCAACGCAACACCGCAGCACACACCTTGTACCTCTTCGATGAACCCTCCACAGGATTACACCCGGCTGACGTGGAGTTACTCAACGCACAACTACATCGGCTCGTCGACCAGGGACACACGGTGATTGTGGCAGAACACCATCAGGCGATGATCGCCACGGCAGACCATGTCATCGACCTGGGCCCTGGTGCTGGAGCCGACGGTGGACAAGTTGTTGCCGTCACAACCCCGGCTTGTCTCACCGCGGTTTCCGGTTCGCTCACCGGACAATATCTTGCAGCTGAGGCTGAAGTCATAACAGCGGGTTAGAAATATCACCATTCGGCTCTTAGCGACCCAAAAACGAGGTGTCTCAAAAAGGCAACAGTTGAGAGGCGATTATTTGTTGTGATCGACTTGCGGTGGCCCTGTGACCAATTGGGCAAATTTATCCAGGGGACTGAGTTAAATATGCAAAATATTCGTCCTATCGCATTGTGATGCTTTCGGAGAACCTAGTGCCCCGCTGCACGAAAATGGTGATATTGCAACGAATTTGTAGATTTGCGTCACGGTAGAAACAGGAGGACAGTGGATGCGTCGCAATGAAAGGTGAAACACAGTTATGCGTCCACAGGTCACAAATAGCGCGGGCGGATCGTCTTCACAGCCGAGCCCCAGTGCAAAAGAAATCACCCCGAAAGAACGTCGTCGCGTTCTGACTGGAACCCTGATGGGTACCGTGATCGAATGGTACGACTTTTTCATTTACGCTCTTGCGGCAAATATTGTGCTTGGTCCACTGTTCTTTGCCCCTGCTGGGGAGGATTTCGAGCGCATCGTATCGCTGGTCACCATCGGTCTGTCCTTCCTGTTCCGTCCCTTAGGCGCTGCCATCGCAGGTCGTCTGGGAGACCGTTTCGGACGCAAGCCGCTGCTGGTCGTTACCTTGATCATGATGGGTCTTGCAACCACCACGATGGGCCTTTTGCCTACCTACGATCAGATCGGCCTCTGGGCGCCCTTCTTGCTGTTAGCTCTGCGCATTTTGCAAGGTGTCTCTGCAGGCGGTGAATGGGGTGGCGCAGTCCTGATGTCTGTGGAGTACGCACCGAAAGGTCGCCGTGGCTTCTTCGGCGCTTTTCCGCAGATCGGTGTGCCAACCGGTATGCTGCTGGCCTCTGCGGTATTAGCAGTAGTGAACTGGATCGCACCAGGTCAGGCCTTCTACGACTGGGGGTGGCGTGTTCCATTCCTGTTGTCCCTGGTCTTGGTCATTGTTGGGCTCTTTGTTCGCTCTGCCGTTGACGAATCACCGGTATTCAACGAAATCGCTGAGCTCAAGAGCAACGCGCAGGACGCCGGTCAGGCCAACGTTAAGCCACCGAGCCTGTTCCCGAAGTTCGGCGTCATTGTCCTATTCGGCATCCTGCTGATTGCCGGTAATGGTGCTTCTGGTTATATGATCACCGGCGGCTATGTCCAGGGCATGGCGACACGTCCTATTGATGACGGCGGCCTTGGCTATGACCAGGTGGGTGTCCAGTTGGCCGTGTTGGTAGCTGCTGCGGTCTGGTTGGTTTCCACACTGACTTCCGGCTGGCTGGCTGATACATTTGGTCGCCGTCGGATCATGACGCTGGGCTGGTTCGTTCAGGCCGCCGGTATTATCCCGCTATTCGAATTGATTAAGAACTTCGGTGTCCTGGGTGTTTTGATTAGCACTTCACTGTTGGCCGTTGGTCTGGGTATGACCTACGGTCCGCAAGCCGTCTGGTATGCAGAATTGTTCCCAGCATCCGTGCGCTACTCGGGCGTCTCCATCTCCTACGCGTTGGGGGCAATCCTTGGTGGTGCGTTTGCTCCAACGATTGCCGAGCTGCTGATGAATGGCTTCGGTACCACCTGGTCGATTGTTATCTACCTGCTGGCGATGGCTGGCCTAGGCCTCTTGGGTACCGTAATGCTCAAAGAAACCCGGGATATCCGCCTCGACTACCCGTTCGAAGCAAGCGGTGATTGGGACAAATGGCATAACGGTGAACTGCCGCTGGCCAAGTGCCTAGTGGAAGATGATCTGAAAGCCGCTGCCCCAGCTATGGCTACAGCCAACACCCCGGAACAAACCACGTTGTAACGCACAAAACGTTCCCAGCTAGAAGCTTGGAAGCAGTGAACCTCCCCAAATTCCTCTATCAAAAGGAGACCTTGGGGAGGTTCGTCGTTGCCGTTGCAGTTCTAGGATTTAGTACTGCAGCCCGGCTTCGGGGTAAATCTGGCCGATGGGCAGTTTCTTTTCGGCTTGGAACGTATCTTCGGCGCGACCATAGGCCCAGTAGGCCGATAGCGACATATCGGCGCGCTCGACGCCGCGTTCTTCGTTGAGATAGACGCGCAGGGTTTTCATGATTTCGCGTTCACCGTGGATAAACGCCTGGACGCGGCCTTCACGCCAGGGCACATCTTTGACAGCCTGTTCTAGCACCGTGGATTCGGGGGTGAATGGGCCACCGCGGTGCAACCAGGTGATTTCAATGCCTTCCGGTGCGGTGAGGTCCCATTCGTCGTCGGCGGTAGCAACCTCAATGAGCGCATGACCAACGGCGTCGTCGGGCATAGCTTCCAGGGCGGCTCCGATGGCTGGGATGGCGGCTTCATCACCGGCGAGTAGATGCCAGTCGGCGGTGGGATCGGGCTGGTATTTGCCACCGGGGCCAGAGAATTGCAGCAGATCGCCGACCTGTGCTTGTTCGGCCCAGGGGCCGGCCAGCCCCTCGGCGCCGTGGATCACGAAGTCCATTTTGAGGGTTTTGGTTTCGGGGTTGACCGAGTGGACGGTGTAGGTGCGGCGCAGCGGTAGTTCATCTTTGGGCAGGGTTTTGCGCAGCTCATCCAAGTTGAATGGTGGGACGAGTCCGGATTCCGGGTTCTGCGGCAGCAGGAGTTTGACGTATTTGTCAACGGCTTCGGAATTCTGAAAGAGGTCAAAGTCTTTGCCACCGAATGTGATGCGCTTGAAGGTCGGGGACAGGTCTTCGACCGCCACGACCTCCATGACCATTGGGGACGGACGTGGACGGCGTGGACGAGTACTCGCTGCGCGAGCAGACTGCTGAGTCAAGAAATCTCCTTGAATTAGAACATGTAAGTATTGCCTAATATATTAGGCTAGCCTCAAGGTGCGGGATTGTGAAGAGCGGTCTCGGTGAGCACAATGCTCTCAACTGGTCCAAGTTGAAGAAAAACTGCCATACATAGTACAGGTCCTATCCGGCGCGGTCCCGACGGGTTTACACTGGCATCACAACCACCCCGAGGTGAAGGAGCGCCATGCCTGACCTGACCCGGGATCAGATCACCCACCTGGCCCAATTGGCTCATGTGAATCTGACCGAAGCAGAATTAGACCGGATGTCGCAGGAGGTCAGTAAGATCCTCGATTCGGTTGCCAAGGTACAAGAGGTTGCCACCGAACACGTGATGCCGACCTCGCATCCGATTGCCCTGACAAATGTGTATCGTGAGGACGTCGTCGGGCCGGTACTGAGCCAACATGAGGCGCTATCCGGTGCGCCTGACGCCGAGGCTGGCCGCTTCAAAGTGCCGGCCATTTTGCATGCCGAGGATGACCGATGACCCCCGATCAGATGATTCGACTCACCGCCTTAGCAATGGCCGAGCACCTGCGGGCCGGGACATTGACTTCGGTTGAGCTAACACGCGCGCATTTTGACCGCATCAAAGCAATTGACGGCACAGCCGAAGAAGGCATTCACGCGTTTCTGCATCTCAATGAAGAAGAAGCCATGGCCGTGGCCGGGCAGGTGGATGCGATCCGTGCGGCAGGTGGCCCCGAAGCCGATGAGCTGCACCCATTGGCCGGGGTGCCGATTGCAATCAAAGACAACATTGTGACAATCGGTCAGCCCACCACGGCGGCGTCGAAAATTTTAGCAGGCTGGATGCCGCCCTACGATGCCACCGTGATCCGCACAATCCGGGCGGCGAAACTGCCGATTCTAGGCAAGACGAACCTCGATGAATTCGCGATGGGGTCCACCACCGAATACTCGGCTTACGGGGTGACCCGCAATCCGTGGGATCTGCACCGTGCTCCGGGTGGTTCCGGTGGCGGATCGGCCGCTGCGGTCGGGGCGTTTATGGCACCGCTGGCCTTAGGCAGTGACACGGGTGGGTCAATCCGCGAGCCGGCGGCGTTTACCGGCACCGTGGGTGCTAAGCCCACGTATGGGTCGGTGTCCCGTTACGGTTTGATTGCCATGGCGTCGTCACTGGATCAGATTGGCCCGGTTGCTCGGACCACCGCCGATGCGGCCGCGCTACACGAGCTCATTGCCGGGCATGATCCGAAGGACTCCACATCGCTGCATACCCGGTGGGATACGCTGCTGGAGGCGACCAAGCGTCACGACTTAACTGGGCTGCGCATCGGGGTGCTGCAAGAATTGCAAGGCCCGGGTTTTACCGACGGTATCTGGGAGGCATTCCAGGAAACCTTGGACATGTTGCGCGCGGCGGGCGCTGAGATTACCACGGTCGAATGCCCGCACATGCCCTACGCCCTGCACGCCTATTATTTGATTGTGCCCTCGGAGGTGTCGTCGAATCTGGCGCGCTTTGACGGGGTGCGCTACGGCAAACGGGTGGTCCCCGAGGGTGGTGGCACCGTGGCCGAGGTGATGGCCGCCACGCGCGCCGCGGGTTTTGGTGATGAGGCTAAGCGCCGCATCATCCTGGGCACGTTCGCGCTGTCGGCCGGGTATGTGGATGCCTACTATGGCACCGCGCAACGGGTTCGCACCCTGGTCATCAAGGATCTGCAGCGTGCCTTTGAACACGTTGACGTCATGATTTCCCCGACGACGCCGACGGTGGCCGTGCGCCTGGGTGATCAATTGGAGAACCCGTTGAGTATGTATCTCAACGACGTCGTCACTATTCCGGCCAATCTGGCGGGGATTCCGGCGATCTCGATTCCGGGTGGCACCGCTGAACATGGCCTGCCGGTCGGTTTACACATTCAAGGCCCGGCGAAATCCGATGCCAGGATCTACCGGGTGGCCGCGGCCGTTGAGTCGCTGGTCGAGGCTGATCTTGGCCAACCGTTTTACGACCTCGCCCCCGAGGTTCCGCGCGTACAAGGAGCTCGTTCATGACCGCAACGACCATGCTGCCCTTTACCGATGCTGTGGCGCAATTTGATCCGGTGCTCGGGTTTGAAATCCACGTGGAACTCAATACGGCAACCAAAATGTTCTCGCAAGCCCCCAATGCCTTCGGTGATGAGCCAAATACGAACGTGACCGAGGTGGATCTTGGTATGCCGGGCGTGCTGCCGGTGGTCAATCGCACCGCGGTCGAATCCGCTATTAAACTCGGGTTGGCGTTGCATTGCACCATCGCGCCGCGCTCGGAATTTGCGCGTAAACACTATTTCTATCCGGATCTGCCCAAGAACTTTCAGACCTCCCAGTACGAACAGGCCATCGCTCAGAACGGTTGGGTGGACGTCGAACTGGACGACGGCACCGTATTTCGGGTAGATATCGAACGCGCCCACTTAGAAGAGGACGCCGGCAAGCTGACCCACGTGGGCGAATCCGGCCGTATTCATGCGGCCTCACACGCGCTGGTGGATCTCAACCGTGCCGGGGTGCCCCTCATTGAGATCGTGTCGAAACCGATCCCAGGTGCTGGGGACCGTGCACCGGAACTGGCCCGCGCCTATGTCCAAACCATCCGCGATATTGTGCTAGCCCTGGGGATTTCGGATGCCCGCATGGAACGCGGTAACCTGCGTTGTGATGCCAACGTGTCGTTGATGCCCAAGGGCGCCAAACGCTTTGGGATCCGCACCGAAACTAAAAACGTGAACTCGCTGCGCGCGATCGGCCATGCGGTGGAATACGAAATTCGCCGTCAGGCCGCAATCTTGAGCGCAGGCGAGCCGGTCGTCCAGCAGACCCGGCACTGGCAGGAAGGAACTCGGACGACGACGCCGGGCCGAACCAAATCCGATGCCGATGATTACCGGTACTTCCCCGAACCCGATCTGGTTCCCATCGTGGTGGATCAGGCCTGGCTGGACCGGATGGCCGCCCAACTTCCCGAACTGCCCGCGGATCGTCGTCGCCGGCTCAAAGCTCAATGGGGATTATCGGATGCGGTATTCCGGGATATCGTCAACGCCGATGCCCTGGATATTGTCGAACAGACCATTACCGCCGGGGCTTCGCCAGCGGCCGCCGGGAAATGGTGGCTGGGTGAAATCGCCCGCCTGGCACATGCCGCCGATGTCGGGGTCACCGAGTTGGGTATCACCCCGCAACATGTGGTCGAGATTGAAACCCTGATCACCGCTGGCACGATCAATGACCGCCTGGCCCGCCAGGTGCTCGGGCAGGTGGCCGCCGGCGAGGGCAGTCCGGCCGAGGTGGTCGCCGCGCATTCGCTGGCGGTCGTCTCCGATGACGGCGCACTCACCGCCGCGATTGATGTTGCGATTGCCTCCAACCCGGATGTGGTGGCAAAGGTTCGAGCCGGCAAGACCCAGGCGATTGGTGCGCTCATTGGGCCGGTCATGCAGGCCACCGGTGGTAAGGCCGATGCCGGGCGGGTGCGGCAATTGCTCGCAGAAAAGCTCGGTCTGGATAACACCTAACTCTTGGTCAAGTACAGACAGTACCCAGGCCGGATTCGTAGAGTGGCATCATGAAAATTCTTTCACCTGGCAACACCGTCGATGACCCAATGGCCACCTATCTGGCGGTGGATCGCAGTGCGCCTCGCTATGAGTGCTGGGTCGCCGGGCACATGGTCGCGGGCCTGGATGGTACCGCGGCCATTGGCGGTAAGGTCGGCGCGTTATCCACCGACGTCGACCAAGACCTCTTTCGTCGGATGCGCCAAATCGCCGATGTGGTGCTGGTCGGGGCAGAGACGGTCCGCAAAGAAGGTTACGGGCTGGTGCGATTGTCCGATGAGGCCATGGCCGCACGCCAAGCAGCGGGCAAACCGCCCACTCCCCCGGTGGCGATCGTCAGCGGCAGTCTGGATTTGAATTGGAACCTCAAACTCTTTCGCAAAGCACCGGAGCATGCCAAGACGATGATCATCACCGGCGAGTCGGCCGATCCTGCTGCGCTGGCTGAAGCACAACAGCACGCCGAGATTGTTTTTGCCGGCAAAGATCGTGTTGAGCCCAACACCGCACTGCAGGCTTTTGCACAACGCGGCTATCAGGTTGTGTTGTGTGAAGGTGGGCCGACCCTATTAGGCGAGTTCGTAGCCGCCGACCGGCTCGATGAACTCTTGTTATCGATCGCCCCGGTCATGGGTGGCGATAATTTGCCGGTCAGTCTCAGACCCGATGGCGCGGGCATCACCCGGTTTCAACTCCAACACGTCATGGGCGAAGATCACACCCTGTTCTTACGCTACGAAGCCCTCCGAGATGAGGATCCCAACCATGAGTAATCCCTTTGCCACCCTAATGAGCTCAGAAAACACCTCGTTAATCGTCGTGACAACCGCGGCAGAAAACGTACGCGCCGGGTGCCTGGTGAGCTATCATACCCAGGCCAGCATGAAACCCCAGCACTACAACATCTGGTTATCCAAGGCCAACCACACGTATAAGATCGGACTGCTAGCCAACCGGTTCGCCGTGCACTTCCTGACTCAAGATGACCTCGCATGGGCCGAACACTTTGCGACCATATCCGGCCAACACACCGATAAATTCGCCGGACTCGAAGTCGAGGCGCGGCACGAGGTGCCATTACTCACGGCACTGCTAAATCGCATGGTCGTGGAACAAATTTCCATGCTGGACGACGGCGGCGACCACGTCTGCGTCACCGCACGCGTCATCGCGGCCGAAACCTCCGGGCACTTCACCCCGTTACGTCTCAGCGACATCGGCGAGCTGCGCCCAGCCCACGACATCTCCGAGCGCATCATCGAACCATAAATCCCGCCACGCAGCTGTGGCTTAGTGTGTGCACTGTCAGTTTCAACTGCGCGCAGTGTTTAGACTAAAGACATGACGATTCCTGGTTCCTCCCTGCTGCGTGCCACCGCAATCGGCCTGACCGCCGGTCTCCTGTTGGCCGGTTGTACCTCCAATGACGCCGACTCCCCCAACGGCGGGGGTGACCAATCGGAGCTGGACGTGCCCGAAGCACCCGCAGAAACCCCACAAGAAACCGCACTCGCGGAGACCCTGGAAACCGATTTTGATGTCACCCAGGTGATGACCTTACAAGAGCAGTGGCCGGATATTTACGCGATGGCTTCTGCATTATCCGGTACCGAGGACCCAGACCTGTGTCAGCAAGCCGGTGCTGCACAATATAACCTGCTGCTTGATGCCCAGCCCGCCAGCGTGCGCGCGACGTTCGAGACAGATGCTAACTTGGATGAGCATTCCAGTGGAGAAACGGTCACCGTGTTTTATGCCAATGAGGCGGCCAGCTCCGAAGCACTGCACGAAGCCTACGAACACACTGACACCTCGTGCGTGGAAGAATACGAAAACGCGATCGCACACGACGTCACCTCCGCCGAAGCTGGCGGCCGACCAGTTGAGGTCCACACTTGGCAGGTTGTCACATCCAATCAGCTCACCGGGCGGATGATCGACGTCGTCTCCAATGACATCTTCCTGCGTTACGCGGCCGCCTATCCCCCACAGGTTATTGCTGATGAACTCGAAGACGACGCCGAGCAGCAATTCAACGACGCCGCCACCCAACGCGCGTTGGAGATCTTTACCGCCGCCGTCGCACCCGCAGAATAAAACTCTTACGCGCATTCTCAAGTATTCGTAACGCACACCATCTGCGGGCTATGCTCCGGCGGATTACGATGAAGGTGTGAGTCAAACCCAATACGTGCCATCCGGCAGCGAAGTCGTTCAGTCTCTTGCGTGGAAATGGAATGTCCAGGGCCGCATTTTTATTATCGGTGGCCTGGGTTTCATGTTCGATGCCTGGGATGTTTCCCTCAATGGGATCCTCATCCCATTGTTATCCGAAGCATGGAACCTCACACCGGGCCAAGCGGCCTGGATCGGCACGGCCAACCTGCTGGGCATGGCCCTGGGCGCCTTCGTGTGGGCGACCATTGCCGACCGGATCGGTCGCAAAGCCGCATTTTCGGC
>Ga0079226_10004767_pt1 | contig 10370 bp, 8 predicted proteins | sample Poulit2014_FD_76345 | JGI IMG/M metagenome (GOLD analysis project Ga0079226, IMG submission 76345) | Agricultural soil microbial communities from Georgia to study Nitrogen management - Poultry litter 2014 | ecosystem: Environmental > Terrestrial > Soil > Agricultural land | place: USA: Georgia...
CTGGAGATAATGCTAAGTTTACTATAGAATTAATAACACCAATAGCAATAGAAGAAGGATTAAGATTCTCTATTCGTGAAGGTGGAAGAACGGTAGGATCTGGAGTAGTTACTAAAGTACTTGGGTAAATTAAAAAGACTAGGACTTTTGCCTAGTCTTTTTTAAAGGGGAACTTTTGCAGTAGGCATATTGGCCCATTATGTTTTCATTGACATAATATTTATTTTATGATATTTTATATTAGTAATGTTGTTATAGGTCAGGAGGTGTCTGAAGTGCGCGAAAATGTAACTTTAGCTTGTACAGAATGTAAACAAAGAAATTATACAACTTCTAAAAATAAAAGAAATAATAGTGAAAGAATTGAAATGAAAAAGTATTGTAAGTTTTGTAAGGAGCATACTATTCACAAGGAAACAAGATAATATAGAATACACATAAGTAAGGATGTGAATTAAATGTCTTCTAAGGCTAATAAGAAAAAGAAGGGTAAAGTGGGAACCTATTTTAAAGGTGTAAGGGCAGAGACAAAAAAAGTTTTATGGCCTTCTAAAAGTGATTTAGTAAACTACACAGGGGTTGTAATATTTATTAGTGCAATAGTAGGTATAGTAGTTTGGCTATTAGACGTAGGCATCCATCGTTTATTATCACTCATAATAAAATAATGAAGGAGGTAAGGGCCAGAACCTAGTTGGTCCTGTATTTATGGAAGGAAAAACTGAGAGTAGAGAAGAAAAAGCTAGAAGGGCCAAATGGTATGTAGTTCATACTTATTCTGGCCATGAGAACAAGGTTAAAGCGAATATAGAAAAAATGGTTGAAAACCGTGGTATGATTGATGATATATTTGAAGTAGTAGTACCAACAGAAGAGTATATAGATGCAAAAGGGGGAAAGAAAGAAGTTAAGGAGAGAAAACTTTTCCCAGGGTATGTAATTATTAAAATGATTGTCAATGATGAATCTTGGTATCTTGTAAGAAATACAAGAGGTGTAACTGGCTTTGTAGGGCCAGGGTCTAAACCTGTTCCTCTTAGTCCAGAAGAAGTGTTAGATTTAGGCGTACAAGAAACTAATATACCTTCTGTGGATTTAAAAGAAAATGATTCTATTAGAGTAACTTCTGGACCTTTTCAAAACTTTATGGGGACAGTGGATAGTATTAACCTTGAAAAGAAGAAAATAAAAGTGTATGTTTCTATGTTTGGCAGAGAAACTTTAGTAGAGTTAGATTTTAATCAGATAGAAAAACTTTAATATGCTTATAAGGCTAATTAGCTTTTTAAATAGATTTTAAATTTGTAATTGAAATTAGGAGGTGGAACCATATGGCGAAAAAAGTAATAGCAGTTGTTAAACTACAAATTCCAGCAGGGAAAGCAACTCCAGCGCCACCAGTAGGGACTGCATTAGGACCACATGGAGTAAATATTATGCAATTTACTAAAGAATTTAATGCAAAAACTGCAGATCAAGCTGGAATGTTAATACCAGTTATTTTAACAGTGTATCAAGATAGATCTTTTACATTTATTACAAAGACCCCACCTGTTTCAGTATTATTAAAGAAAGCAGTAGGTCTAGATTTAGGTTCAGGAGAACCAAATAAAACAAAAGTAGCAACAATTTCAAAAGATAAAGTAAAAGAGATAGCTGAGATAAAAATGCCTGATATAAATGCAGGTAGTTTAGAGGCAGCTATGAGTATGGTAGCAGGAACTGCAAGAAGTATGGGAATTGTTGTAGAATAATAAGATTAAATTAAGTGGGAGGATTATCCGTTAAAACCACAAGGAGGTAGTATAATGAAAAAAAGAGGTAGGAGACATCAAGAAAATTTAGACTTAGTAGATAGAGAGAAGTTATATGGACCAGTTGAAGCTATTGAATTGGTAGAAAAAACTGCAAATGCAAAATTTGATGAAACTGTTGAACTTTCAGTGAAGTTAAATGTAGATCCAAAACATGCAGACCAATTAGTACGTGGTGCAATAATACTTCCTCATGGAACAGGAAAAACTAAAAAAGTATTAGCCTTTGTAAAAGGTGATAAAGTTAAAGAAGCAGAAGTAGCAGGTGCTGATTACGTAGGTGGAGAAGAATTAGCTGAGAAAATTCAAAAAGAAAATTGGTTAGATTTCGATGTAGTTGTAGCTACACCAGATATGATGCCCGTTGTAGGAAAACTTGGTAGAATACTTGGACCAAAAGGATTAATGCCAAATCCAAAGTCTGGAACTATTACCTTTGAAATTGAAAAGGCAATAAAAGATATAAAGGCTGGTAAAGTTGAATATAGAGTTGATAAATCTAGTGTTATAAATGTGCCTATTGGAAAAGTTTCTTTTGGAACAAAGAAACTAAGAGAAAATTTTGCAACTATTATGGATGCTATTATAAATGCTAGACCAGCATCGGTAAAAGGTAGATATATTATAAACATTGTATTAGCAAGTACAATGGGGCCAGGTTTAAAAGTGAGTTCTCAAAGAGTTGTTGATGCACTAGTTGACGAAGAAGAATAATAATGATACAATGTTTAAGAAATTGAATATATTTACCGTAGACAGTAGGAACCTGTAAGGTTTAAATCTTTTCCTACCGAGGTGAACCATAAACATACGTAAATATGTATGATATGAATATTATGGTCTCTCCGTGTCTACGGAGAGATTTTTTAATTGCTCAGTCTTCGTCTTAAGGGAGGTGGAACTTAATATGGGAGATGTTCTTCAAGGAAAAAAGGAAATAGTTGAAGAAATAAAAGGAAAAGTAAATAAATCTGAAGCAGTAGTCTTAGTAGACTATAGAGGTCTTAATGTAAGTGAGATAACTGAACTAAGAAAACAATGCAGAGAAGCTGGGGTAGATTATAAAGTATATAAAAATACTTTAATGAAATTTGCATTTAGAGATGCAGGTTTTGAAGAATTTACTGAACATTTAGCAGGACCAAATGCAGTAGCTTTTGGATATGATGATCCTGTTCAAGCAGCTAAAGTAACTTCGGATTTTGCAAAAGGACATGATAAGTTAGAAATTAAAGTAGGAATTGTAGATGGAAAGATAATTGATGTTAAAGAAATAAAATCATTAGCTAGTTTACCATCAAAAGAAGAACTTGTAGCTCAAGCTTTAAGAGGTTTGAATGCACCAATAACAGGATTTGTTAATGTATTACAAGGAAATATTAGAAATCTTGCATATGCATTAAATGCAATTAAAGAAAAAAAAGAAGCTCAAGAAGCGTAAAAATATAATATGGAGGGATTTAGAAATGGCAAGTGAAAAAGTACAAAATTTAATTGAAGAAGTAAAAAACTTAACTGTTTTAGAGTTAGCTGATTTAGTAGAAGCTTTAGAAGAAGAATTTGGAGTTAGTGCTCAAGCACCAGTAGCAGTAGCGGCAGCAGGTGCAGCACCGGCAGATGGTGGCGCAGCAGCTGAAGAAAAAACTGAATTTGATGTTGAACTAACAGAAGTTGGTCAAGAAAAAATTAAAGTTATAAAAGTTGTAAGAGATATTACAGGATTGGGATTAAAAGAAGCTAAAGGATTAGTAGACAGTGCTCCTAAGGCAGTAAAAGAAGGAGCATCAAAAGAAGAAGCAGAGGAAATTAAGACTAAATTAGAAGAAGTAGGAGCAACTGTAGAATTAAAATAGTTTATAAGTAAAAGGCTTTCATTTTAAAGAGAGCCTTTTTTATTGCTTAGGAAACTAAAAGATTGGCTTAAGATTGACGAATATTAACTTGACACCTTAATTGGTATATGGTAGTATATTAAGATGCAATAAACGACTGAAAAATTAAGGGTATAATTTTTTGATTTTTTGTCAATAGTATAGTAGGTATACTATTTTTTACAGGAATAAATTACCGAAAGTGAAAATCACTTTTGGCTACTTCAGTTTTAATAAGGGGTGAATTTTGCATGGTACATCCTGTAACACTTGGCAGGCGTAAAAGAATGAGTTATTCAAGAATTAAGGAAGCGGCTGAATTGCCAGATTTAATTGAGGTACAAAGAAGTTCTTATGAATGGTTTTTAGGTGAAGGACTTAGAGAAGTATTTGAAGACATCTCCCCAATACAAGATTACACAGGAAATATCATACTAGAGTTTGTAGATTACTACTTAGATGAAGAACCAAAATACTCAGAGGTGGAATCTAAGGAGAAAGATGCTAGTTATTCTGCACCATTAAAAGCAAAGATTAGATTAATAAATAAAGAAACGGGAGAGGTAAAAGAACAAGAAGTATTTATGGGTGATTTCCCATTAATGACTCGAAAAGGTACATTTATTATTAATGGTGCTGAAAGAGTTGTTGTAAGCCAGTTAGTTAGATCACCAGGAGTATATTATTCTACAGAAATAGATAAGAGTGGAAAAGATTTATACTCTTCTACAGTAATCCCCAATAGGGGAGCGTGGCTTGAATACGAAACAGATTCAAAAGGCATTGTACATGTAAGAATTGATAGGACTAGGAAGCTAACTATTACAACTCTATTAAGGGCTTTAGGCTATTCTAAAGATGTAGATATTATTGAACTAATCGGAGAGACAGAAGAAGTTTTAAAAACATTGGAAAAAGATAATACAAACACTCAAGAAGAAGCTTTATTGGAAATATATAAAAGATTGAGACCAGGAGAACCACCAACCGTTGAAAATGCAACTACTCTTTTAGACAATTTATTCTTTGATTCTAGACGTTATGATTTAGCGAAAGTTGGAAGATATAAATTTAATAAAAAACTTGCCTTACGCAATAGAATAATAGGTAGAAAATCAGCAGAAAATATTGCTGACCCTGAAACAGGAGAAATTCTTATTGATAAAGGAGAAAATATTACTCGCGAAAAAGCTTTATTAATCGAAGGTTTAGGAATAAATAAGGTAGATATAGAACTTGATAATGGACAAATAATTAGGGTATTAGGAAATAATTTTGTTGACCCTGAAGTTTTTGGACTGCCATTTTCATTAGAAGAATTTGGGTTAAAAGAAAAGGTGTTTTATCCAAAGATGAAAGAGTTAGTTGATAATTTTCAAGACCCTGAGGAATTGAAAGAAGAAATCAAAGAAAGTTCTAGGGAATTATCACCAAAACATATAATAATAGATGATATTATTGCTAGCATAAGCTACGAGTTTAATCTTTTTTATGATGTGGGAAATGTTGACGATATAGATCATTTAGGAAATAGAAGATTACGTTCTGTAGGAGAGCTGTTACAAAACCAATTTAGAATAGGTCTTTCTAGAATGGAAAGAGTAGTAAGGGAAAGAATGACCATACAAGATATTGATGTGGCAACGCCTCAAGCGTTAATTAATATAAGACCAGTAGTTGCGGCTATTAAAGAGTTTTTTGGTAGCAGTCAATTGTCCCAGTTTATGGATCAAACGAATCCTCTTGCAGAATTAACCCATAAAAGAAGAATGTCAGCATTAGGTCCCGGAGGATTAAGTAGAGATAGGGCTGGTTTTGAAGTCAGAGACGTACATCATTCTCACTATGGGAGAATGTGTCCTATTGAAACGCCAGAAGGACCTAATATAGGACTTATAACCTCCTTAACAACTTATGCTAGAATTAATGAATATGGATTTTTAGAGGCACCCTATAGAAAAGTTGATAGAGAAAATAATATTGCTACAGAAGAGATAGAGTATTTGACTGCAGATTTAGAAGATGAGTTTATTATAGCTCAGTCAAATGAAGAATTAGATGAAGAAGGAAAGTTTGTCAACAAAAGAGTAGTGGCAAGGGGAAGAAATGGAATTATTGATATATACCCAAGTGATGAAGTGGATTATATGGATGTTTCGCCAAAGCAAATTGTATCAGTAGGTACATCTATGATTCCGTTCCTTGAAAATGATGATGCTAATAGAGCTCTTATGGGTGCTAACATGCAGCGTCAGGCAGTACCACTACTGAAGGCAGAATCCCCAATTGTAGGTACTGGAATTGAGTATAAGGCAGCAAAAGATTCTGGTGTTATGATACTTGCTAAGAGAAGTGGAGTAGTAGAGAGAGTATGTTCTAATAGAGTATTAGTAAAAAGGGATTCAGACGGACAAATAGATGAATACAAACTATTGAAATTTACTCGTTCTAATCAAGGGACATGTATAAATCATAGACCTATAGTTAGACGAGGAGATAGAATAGAAAAAGGCGATGTTATTGCTGATGGTCCAAGTACAGATATGGGTGAAATAGCTTTAGGTAAAAACCTATTAGTAGCTTTTATGACTTGGGAAGGTTATAACTTTGAAGACGCCATTTTAATAAGTGAGAAATTAGTTAAAAATGATGGATTAACATCTATTCATATAGAAGAATATGAAGCTGAGTCCAGGGATACTAAATTAGGACCTGAAGAAATTACAAGGGATATTCCTAATGTTGGAGACGATATGCTGAAAAATCTAGATGAAAGAGGAATTGTGCATCTAGGTGCTGAGGTTAAAGCAGGCGATATATTAGTAGGAAAAGTAACACCAAAAGGTGAAACTGAATTAACAGCTGAAGAGAGACTTTTAAGAGCCATATTTGGAGAAAAGGCTAGAGAAGTAAGGGATACTTCTTTAAAAGTACCTCATGGGGAAACAGGTATAGTTGTAGATGTAAAAATATTTTCAAGGGAAAATGGAGATGAATTACAACCAGGTGTAAATCAAATGGTAAGAGTGTATGTGGCAACTAAGCGAAAGATAAATGACGGAGATAAAATGTGTGGTCGTCATGGGAATAAAGGTGTTATTTCTAGAATACTTCCAGAAGAAGATATGCCTTATTTACCAGATGGAACGCCTGTAGAAATTGTGTTAAACCCTCTTGGAGTACCTTCTAGAATGAATTTGGGGCAAGTATTAGAAGTCCATTTAGGATTAGCTGCTAAAAAACTTGGATGGAAAGTTGCAACTCCAGTATTTGATGGAGCTAACGAAGAAGATATAGCCAATGCTTTAAAAGATGCAGGTTATCCTCAAGATGGGAAAATTCAACTAAGAGATGGTAGGACAGGAGAGTATTTTAAGAATCCAGTTACTGTAGGCTATATGTATATGTTGAAATTACATCATTTAGTTGATGATAAGATACATGCTAGATCTACTGGACCATATTCTTTAGTTACACAACAACCTTTAGGTGGAAAAGCTCAATTTGGAGGACAAAGGTTTGGAGAAATGGAAGTATGGGCATTAGAAGCTTATGGTGCAGCTCATACATTACAGGAAATATTGACAGTTAAGTCTGATGACGTAGTAGGAAGAGTTAAAACCTATGAGGCTATTGTTAAGGGTGAAAATATACCTGAACCAGGAGTACCCGAATCCTTTAAGGTATTAATAAAAGAGTTACAAAGTTTAGCTTTAGATGTAAAGGTATTTACTGAAGAAGATGGTGAAATAGAAATAATAGAATCAACAGATGATGAAGCTGAAGACATTGAATTAGAAGGAAAAGATATAATTGGCGATTCAAATGTTGGTAAATAAGCCAAGTATTATTAGAATTTTATTATAGGAAGGAGAGAAAGCTCCTTGTTTGAATTAAATAATTTTGATTCCATAAATATTGGCCTTGCTTCTCCAGAAAAAATTAGACAATGGTCAAAGGGAGAAGTGAAAAAGCCTGAAACTATTAACTATAGAACTTTGAAACCAGAAAAAGAAGGACTGTTCTGTGAAAAGATTTTCGGTCCAACAAAAGATTGGGAGTGTCATTGTGGTAAGTATAAAAGGGTAAGATACAAAGGTGTAGTTTGTGACAGATGTGGTGTTGAAGTTACTAAGTCTAAAGTGAGAAGAGAAAGAATGGGACATATAGAGTTGGCTGCACCAGTATCACATATCTGGTACTTTAAGGGTATACCAAGTAGAATGGGACTATTACTAGATATGTCTCCAAGATCTTTGGAAAAAGTCCTTTATTTTGCAGAATACATTGTTGTAGATCCTGGTGAAACCTCTCTTTCTGAAAAGCAACTTCTTACAGAAGCAGAATATAGAGAGGCAAGAGAAAAATATAAAAATGAATTTAAGGCAGCAATGGGAGCAGATGCAATTAGAGAATTACTTGCTAAAATTCATTTAGATAAAGAAGCAAAAGAATTAAGGATGGGATTGAAAGAATCTAGGGGACAAAAGAAAATACGAATAACTAGAAGATTAGAGGTAGTAGAAGCTTTTAGGAAATCAGGTAATAGACCAGAGTGGATGATTCTAGATGCAATACCAGTTATACCACCAGATTTAAGACCCATGGTTCAATTAGATGGTGGAAGGTTTGCAACGTCAGATTTAAATGATTTATACAGAAGAGTAATAAATAGAAATAACAGATTAAAAAGACTTCTAGATTTAGGCGCACCAGATATTATTGTAAGAAATGAAAAAAGAATGTTACAGGAAGCTGTAGATGCTTTAGTTGATAATGGTAGACGAGGAAGGCCTGTAACAGGACCTGGTAATAGACCTTTAAAATCCTTATCCGATATGTTAAAAGGTAAACAAGGTAGGTTTAGACAGAATTTACTAGGAAAAAGGGTAGATTATTCTGGACGTTCCGTAATAGTTGTAGGACCAGAATTAAAGTTTTCTCAATGTGGGTTGCCTAAGAAAATGGCTCTTGAATTATTTAAACCCTTCGTTATGAAAAAATTAGTTGAAGAAGATTATGCTCATAATATAAAAAGTGCAAAAAGGATGGTGGAAAGACCAACTCGTGAAGTTTGGGATGTATTAGATTTTGTAATAAAAGATCATCCTGTACTTTTAAATAGGGCCCCTACCCTCCATAGATTAGGTATTCAAGCTTTTGAACCTGTGCTAGTTGAAGGGAAAGCAATAAAATTGCATCCCCTTGTTTGTACAGCTTATAATGCAGACTTTGATGGGGACCAAATGGCAGTACATCTACCTTTATCTACAGAGGCTCAAGCTGAGGCAAGACTTCTTATGTTATCTGTAAATAATATATTAGCACCAAAAGATGGAAGGCCTATTACTACTCCGACGCAGGATATGGTCTTAGGTAGCTATTATTTGACAGTAGACATACCAGTTGACAGAGGAGAAGGAAAAGTATTTAAAGATTACGAAGAATTGTTGCATGCTTATTATAGTGATGATATAGATTTGCATGCAAGGGTTAAGGTAAGACGTAAACTTAATGAAGAGGATAGGGGTAAATTAGTAGAAAGTACTGTTGGAAGGTTTATATTTAATGAACATATTCCACAAGATTTAGGTTTTGTTAATAGAGAGAAGGATCCTTATTCCTTAGAAGTAGATAAACTAGTAGATAAACAAACTTTGGAAGAAATAGTAGAAAAGTGTTATAGCAAACATGGTAATACTGTAACAGCAGCAGTTTTAGACCATATAAAAGAAGTAGGTTATCATTATTCAACTATAGGTGCAGTAACTATCAGTATGTCAGATGTAGAAGTTCCAGATAAAAAATTAGAACTATTGGCTAAGGCAGAAGAAGAAGTAGATAAATTTGAAAGATCCTATAGAAGAGGACTTATATCAGATGATGAAAGATATGAAAAAGTAATAGAAATCTGGAATAGAACAACAGAGGAAATTACTGAAGCTTTAATGGATAACTTAGACGATATGAATAATATTTATATCATGGCCCGTTCTGGAGCTAGGGGTAGTAAAAACCAAATAAGGCAATTGGCAGGTATGCGGGGGCTTATGGCAAGTGCCTCTGGAAGGACTATAGAGATTCCAATTCAAGCCAATTTTAGGGAAGGTTTAACTGTACTTGAGTTCTTTATTTCAACTCATGGTTCTAGAAAGGGCCTTGCAGATACAGCCCTTAGAACTGCTGACTCAGGATATCTAACTAGAAGATTAGTTGACGTAAGCCAAGATGTTATGGTTAGAGAACAAGATTGTGAAACAGATCAATATATAGTTGCAGAAGCTTTTAAAGATGGAAATGAAGTAATTGAGGAATTAAGGGATAGGATTGCAGGAAGATTTGCCTTTGAAGATATATTAAACCCTGAAACTGGGGGAGTAATAGTAGAGAAAAATGAAATGATAACAGAAAATATAGCTAATGAAATAGAAAAAGTAGGTATTAAAGAAGTAAAAGTTAGATCAGTTTTAGGCTGTAAAACCCGTCACGGGGTTTGTGCAAAGTGTTATGGTAGAAACTTAGCTACTGGATATAGAGTCCATATAGGGGAGGCAGTAGGTACAATAGCTGCTCAATCTATCGGAGAACCAGGAACTCAGCTTACAATGCGTACTTTCCACACTGGTGGAGTTGCTGGTGAGGATATAACACAAGGTTTACCAAGAGTTGAAGAATTATTTGAAGC
>Ga0079226_10004768_pt1 | contig 10369 bp, 8 predicted proteins | sample Poulit2014_FD_76345 | JGI IMG/M metagenome (GOLD analysis project Ga0079226, IMG submission 76345) | Agricultural soil microbial communities from Georgia to study Nitrogen management - Poultry litter 2014 | ecosystem: Environmental > Terrestrial > Soil > Agricultural land | place: USA: Georgia...
AACAGAAAAGACGGTTATTTTGAAGGAAATGGATACATTATTACCTGGGCGTTTGGCCATTTACTCCAACTTTACGACGCAAAGGATTACGATGAAAAAATGGCAAGATGGAACCTAGAGAACTTCCCTTTCATTCCAACTAACTTTCGGTATAAGGTTAAGAGCGATCCACGTAATCGTGGGAAAGAAGATTCTGGTGCTAGAAAGCAGTTAAGAATTATAAATAGTTTAATGAAACGAGACGACGTTGATAAAATTATTTCAGCCTGTGATTTTGATAGAGAAGGTCAAGTTATAGGGGATTCTATTATTTACAATCTCAAACCCCAGAAAAGAGTATTTCGTCTCTTACTAAATGAATGGACGCCCAGCGAGGTATTAAAAGGACTTCAGAACATTAAGCCAAATACCGAAATGAGACCCCTACAAGATGCCGGTGTAAGTCGTCAGTGGGCTGATTGGGTGATTGGTATCAATCTTACGTCAGTAGCGACCTTACAGTATCAGAAAGGGTCTGGACAAGCCTTAAATATCGGGCGAGTATTAATGCCGACGCTAAAAATAATTTATGATCGGGACAAGGAAATCGAAAACTTTATCCCGCAGGACTTTTTTAAGCTTGAAGCAACTTTTAAAACAAATGAAGGCAAGGAATACAAAGGAACCTACTTTGAAAGTAAAATTGAAAAATTCGAACGTAAAGAAACACTAGAACAAATTGAAAAATCCCTTTCAAATCAAACAGCAACCATTAAGGATAAACAAGTAGAGAGAAAGAGAGAATATCCCCCGTACCTGTTTAATCTTTCAAATTTACAGGGCTATATCACAAGTAAATATAAAGGATGGACATCTGATAAAGTTTTAAAGGTTGCTCAATCGCTATATGAAAAAAAATATATTACGTATCCAAGAACAGCAAGTGTCGTATTAGAGGAAAGCCTAGTTGAAAAAACTGCAAAAGTATTAGATAAATTAAAATCAGGACTCCCCTACGAAAATAAAGTTAAATTTACAAAGTCGAAGCGTGTTTTCGACAATTCCAAAGTCGAGAGCCACAGTGCTATTATGCCGACATATTTGATCCCCAAAACCTTAACAAGAGACGAACAGATGGTTTATACAGCCATAAAAAACCGTTTCATTATGCAATTCATGCCTATTGCAGTACACGAAGAGACAAAGATAGTCACGAAAGTTAATAACAACGAAGTCAAAGGATATTTTTTGTCCAAGGGTCGGGTACAATTGACAGAGGGATGGAAAAAAGTTGAGAAGGTTGAATCGAAAGATACGATTTTGCCTCTTGTGAATAACAATGAAATCGTAAGCGTTATTGATCACAACCTGACATCACATGTTACAAAACCACCTAAACATCACACGGAAAAAACATTACTTAGGGTTATGGAAACATGCGGTAGGGGTTATAAAGATGAAGACAGCGAAGAAATGATGGCTGCAATATTAAGTGGTTATAGTATTGGGACCCCTGCTACAAGGGCTGAAACAATAAAAAAACTTAAAGATGTCGGCTACATTGAAAGCCAAAATAAAAATTTAATATGTACTGGACTGGGGAAAAAGCTCGTAGACACATTTCCGATTAAAGAACTTTTTGACTTAGAGTTTACAGGAAGATTAGAAAAAACTTTATCAGATATTGAAAGGCAAAAGTTCACCAAAGAGGAATTCCTTAACTTAATTTTTAAATTTACTACTAATTCCGTTAACCAAATAAAAAAAGATGAAAAAGTAATTATTAACGAGGTCCAGCAAACGAAAAAGCCAAAAGAAATACTGGGTAAATGCCCTCTTTGCGGACATGGAGTAATTGAAGGGTCTAAAGGATACGGATGCAGTAATTGGAGAAATGGCTGTAAATATGTTATTTGGAAAAATGATAGATTTTTGGCTACGATGAAGAAAAAACCTACAAAAACAATGGTGAAAACACTTTTGAAGAATGGTGTAGTAACAGTAAAAGGATTAACTAGTAAAAAAGGTAATAAGTTCAATGCCAATATGAGATATGAAAAAAATCGGGATAACGATTATTTTAGTTGGAAGATGGAATTTAATAAAGATTGATTGACTTCAATTGACGGGCTTATATCAAGAGTTTAAAAATCCAATTAATCGAACAATCGAAGAATATAAAAAAACGTCCCGTAGGCTAATATTTTCTTAGCTTACAGGACATTTTTATTCAATTTTGTAAGAAAATTATTTAGCCGAAAGTTCGCTTTCCGTTACCCACTTATGATTCTTAACTTCTTCCCCGCCAATAGTTGGAGTGTAATCAATCATATAGACAGTAGTTTTTTCGAACGAATCAATTTCAGCTGTTGCACCTTTCATCCCCTTCATGTGGTCTGCCTCCAAAGTGACTTCAGTTCCCGGTTCTAAAGTTTTGCCATCAGCAGTTTTTATTTCTTCTTGAATAACCCATTTATGATTTTCCACTCTTTCCCCGCCAGTAACCGGCGTATAGGAGACAGCGTATGCTGTTGTGTCATAAGCACCCACAATTGTTGCTACAGCACCTTTCATACCTTCCATATGATCAGTTTTAACAATTGCTTCACTCCCAACTTTATATGTCGGATTTTCTGCGACTTCCAAGCTTTCAGGGACTTCACCTGAGCTGGAATGATTCATTTCCATTTCCATGTCTTCTTGTTTCGGTTCATTATTGACATTTGTACTGTTCTCGTTGCTTGTATTATTACCACACCCGCTTAAACCAATAATTGTAGCGATACATAAAAAAAGCAGTTGTTTTTTCATTTGAATCACCCTACCTATTCTGGTAATTATCAATTAAAAGAAGCTTACCAAAGAAAGCCTTTTCAACTTCTCGAAATAGCTCCACTAAAGGTTGCAAATCCTGCATATTGTTTAAGCTGCCATTTTCCTGCATGCCTCTGCACATTTTCGACACGCTTCAGCACAGCGCTGGCAATGGTCGTGATTATGCTTTTCGCACTCCTCCGCGCAGCGTTCACAAACTTCTGCACAAAGTTCTAAAATTTGCTTGGTAAAAGGGCTATTTCGTGTAATGGCTTGTGCAGTAAACGCACATATATCTGCACATTCGCGGTCCAAACGGATACAATCAGCCATCATCTTCATATCTTCCTCTTTCAAGCACGCATCAAAACAGACGTTACATGCCTCAAAACATTCTAACAATGCCTTTAGACATTCTTCGTATTTAGTATTCATAAAATCGCCTCCGAATATAGTTGTTATCGGTAATATTTTTCCCTTCAAAAGCGTTTTAAAACTGAAAAGAAGAAACTCCTTAAAAAATCCTTATTTCCATTAGAATTATTGCGTATAAATTTAAAAGAGCCAGTGTGTACAAATACACGCTGACCCCTTCTTTAGCGAATTTCAGTATTTATCCGTATAAAGCAGACTTTTACACGAATAAATTGAGTTTATTCCACTTTCACTTGCCCCATCATACCATTGTCCTCATGTTCAAGAATATGACAGTGGAACATATACACACCCTTATGCTTAAATTGGATGGCTATTTTCACTCTTTCATCAGGTTTGATGGAAATACTATCCTTCCATCCCCGTTCATTTTCCGGTGGGGCTTCTCCGTCTCTTGAAACGATTTTAAATTGCGCCCCATGAATGTGGAATGGATGAATCATTCCTCCCATCATGTCCGGCTTATTATAAATTTCCCATACTTCAGTGACGCCTTGTTTTTGTGTGAAATCAATTCTTTCCGGATCAAATTTCTTTCCATTTCTCTCGACCATATCCATCATCCCAAAGAGTTCCACTTTCTTTGTAACTGGCAAATTCATCTCTTCTTCTGTCACCGAAAAATCATTCATCTCTCCTGGAATCCCGCTAACCACTCCATTTTCATCAGAAACTTCAAATGGTAAAAGGATAGACCCATCCTCATTGATTAACGCTAGGTCACTTTCGGTATCAAGCTGTAAAAAATCGACAACAATTTCTGCTCTTTCCGAAGGCGTCAGTGTGATTTCATTTAAAGTAACCGGTTCATTCAAAAACCCGCCATCCGTTGCAATTTGAACAAAGGAGTCTCCAGTATTCAATTTAAATGTATAATTTCTTGCATTCGATCCATTTAATAAACGGAGACGCACTTTCTCTTTATTAACAGTCAACTTCGGATTCAATGTCCCATTAATCAATAAAGTATCGCCGATTGTTCCATCATCATTCATTGCGGCCTTATAATTCAACTGATGCTTATCATCAAATGTTTTATCCTGAAAAATCAAAGGAATGTCATTCTTTCCGTAATCGTTTGGCAATCCTAGGCTTTTCGAATTATCGTCCTCAATATAAATTAACCCTGCAAGTCCATTATAGACCTGTTCGGCAGTTTTGCCGTGAGGATGTGGATGGAACCACAATGTTGATGCCTCTTGCGTTACTTCAAATTCAATCACTTTTTCTTCCCCAGGTTGAATCGCATCATGCGGCCCACCATCTGCCTCTGCCGATACTTCCAGTCCATGCCAATGAAAGGTTGTTTCCTCATCCAGTTCATTGATTGTTCTAATTTTAACTTTATCCCCTTTTTCAAAACGAAGCATCGGTCCTAAAAATGAACCATTGTATCCATATGTATTTGTTTCAATACCATTGAATATTTCAGTTTTCCCTTTTTGTGCTCTAACAGTATATACAATTCCCTCTTCATTATCCGGTTCAAGCATTGCAGGGATTTTCAATTCATTTTCTCCTGTTGAGTCGTTTAAAGGCACCACCTCATCATGGCTCATATGACCTTCCATCATGTCATGCATTTCTTCCATATGTTGATTCATAGACGAATTTTCCATTTCCTCGTCAGGCTGCGAATTGTCAATACTGCAACCGCTGATAACCAATATACTTACCACCAATGCGGCAATCTTTATCTTAATTCTCATCAATTCCTTCTCCTTTCCTATGATCTCTTTCTTTTTTAGTATAACAAGAGAATATGAAATAAATATGCAAATTTAGGAGAGTGCGATTTCTGCTCAATGATTATTGTCATAACTTCGTCTTATCTTCTCCATAGATAATTGATATATGAAAGATATCATTATATATAAGAGGGATAAAAAGAAATAAATCCCCAAATATATAGGAGGTATTCATTTTGAGAAAATGGTTAATGTTAACACTACTGTTAAGTGTTTTGGTTGTTCTTGCTGCTTGTAGCGGAAAAGATACAACTGAAACAACCGGACAGGTAGATAATACTGGAGCTTCGGAAGATACCACTGTTAGTAATGAAATCAATATTACCGGGATTAACTTTGAATTCGATCAGGCTGAGTACACAGTCAAAGCTGGCGAAGAGGTTAAAATAACTTATCAAAACGAGGAAGGCATGCACGGAATTGCTATTGACGGCCTCGATGTAGACATTAAAGGCGACGGTGAGGCAACTTTTACACCTACAGAGCCAGGTGAATATACAATCTACTGCAACATTCCATGTGGGGCAGGACATGATGATATGAAATCGACACTAATAGTCACATAATATGATTACCACTGGCTTATATCAAAGTAGGTAAATAAAAAATGAGTAGGATTAGAGATTATCCCCAATCCTACTCATTTTCATTTTCATACTTACATTTTCTGTGCTTCAACCGTACAAATCATATTTATTTATTCAAATTTACTTTCTGTAATCTCAATGCGTTCAACACTACAGATACCGAACTGAAGGCCATCGCAGCACCGGCAACCCATGGTGCTAATAAGCCAATTGCTGCTATTGGAATTCCAATTGTGTTGTAAATGAATGCGAAAAACAAGTTTTCCTTAATATTGCGCATTGTTTTTCGACTCATAATGAATGCATCCGCAACACTATTTAAATCTCCCCGCATCAGCGTAATGTCAGCAGCTTCTATAGCGATATCGGTACCTGTTCCGACTGCCATCCCAACATCGGCCATCGCAAGTGCTGGGGCATCATTAATCCCATCGCCAACCATTGCTACCTTTTTTCCTAGATCTTGAAGCTTTTTAATCTCATCACTTTTCTGTTCAGGTAATACTTCTGCAATAACGTTAGACACGTTAATTTGACGGGCGATAGTCTCAGCAGTACGTTGGTTATCTCCTGTCAGCATGATTACTTCTAAACCTAACTCCTGCATCCTAGCAATTGCTTCTTGTGATGTGTCCTTCAACGTATCAGCTACTGCAACTATGCCTGCAAGTTTATGGTCGACAGCAATGAGCATCGCTGTTTTCCCTTCGTTCTCCAAATTTTCCATTGACGCTTCCGTATCTGAGATTATGATGTTATTCGTCCTCATCAATTTTCTCGTACCAACTAACACTTCCTTACCGCTTACTTGGGCCCGAATTCCAAAACCTGGCAAGGCTTCAAATTCGGTTGCTTCAAGAAGTGTAATACCTTTTTCTTTTACGCCATTAACAATTGCCTGAGCTAAAGGATGCTCAGATTGATTTTCAGCAGTGGCAATCAACTGCAATACTTCTTCTTCCATAAAGTCCGCAGTTACTGTAATATCTGTTAAGGCAGGTTCGCCTTTTGTAATTGTCCCGGTTTTGTCTAAGACTACAGTATCGATTGACTGCGTGTTTTCCAAATGTTCTCCACCCTTGAAGAGCAGTCCCATTTCGGCAGCCCTACCCGAACCTGCCATAATCGATGTCGGGGTCGCCAAACCGAGCGCACATGGACAGGCAATAACTAAAATTGAGATAGTTGGGATTAATGCAGAACGCAAATCACCTGGTGTCACAGCAAAATACCAAATTAGGAATGTCACAATTGCGATTACAACAACTATCGGTACAAATACTCCAGAAATTCGATCCGCCAAACGCTGGATATCAGCCTTGGAACCTTGTGCTTCTTCAACCACTTTTACAATTTGTGCTAACGCTGTATCTTTGCCAACTCTTGTCGCTTTGATTTGCAATGAGCCATTCTTATTAATTGTTGCACCAATTACCGCGTCACCCGCAACTTTATCAATCGGAATACTTTCGCCTGTAATCATCGATTCGTCGATTGCGGAGCGTCCTTCAATAATTTCTCCATCCACCGGGATTTTTTCCCCTGGTCTTACTAGGATTGTATCCCCTGATACAACTTCCTCAATAGGTATTTCTTTTTCAAGCCCGTCTCTCAGGACTCGAGCTGTTTTAGCCTGTAAACCAAGTAGTTTTTGAATCGCCTGACTCGTCTTCCCTTTGGCACGAACCTCGAACAGCTTACCAAGCACAATCAATGTAATAATGACTGCCGCAGCTTCAAAATACAATTCGGGTTCTCCAATACTTCCAGCATTCAGCCACTCAAATGATAAATAGAGACTATAAAAATATGCTGCACTTGTACCAAGGGCAACCAACACATCCATATTTGCACTTTTATTTCTTAATGCATTAAATGCCCCTTTATAAAATCCAGCCCCTACAATAAATTGAACCGGTGTTGCAAGTGCAAGCTGGAGCCATGGGTCCATCAAAATGGCAGGCATATAGATAAACGATAGAAATTCAAAATGCGCAACCATCGTCCATAATAACGTAAAAGTTAATATGGCTGAAAAGATGAACCTTCTTTGCTGTTTCTTAATTTCTTGTTCTTTGTGGTCAATTTTGTGGTTCCCGTCTTGCTGGGGAATTAATTCATACCCCATTTTTTTAACAGCCGCAACCATATCAGCCGTTGCAACTTGTTTATCGTCATATTCAACAGCAATTGTTTCTAGTGCAAAGTTAACGTTGGCGTTAGATACGCCATCCATCTTTTTAATTCGTTTCTCAATTCTTGTCGCACATGCCGCACACGTCATACCGGAGATGTCAAAATTCACTTTTTCCTGGACAACTTGATATCCGAGTTTTTCAACTCTATCTTTAAATTCCTTCACATTCGTTTTTTCTGGATTGTAAACTATTGTAGAGCTTTCCATTGCAAAATTGACATTTGCTTTTTCGACGCCTTCAATTTTTGACAGCCCTTTTTCAATTCGGTTTGCACAAGCTGCACAAGTCATGCCCTTAATTTGCAATGTTTTTTCTTCAGTTGCCATTTATTATCCCTCCAATACGTGGCGGGGGTATATTTTATTGAAAAAGAAAGACCATACCTAAAGGTACAATCTTATCCTTCGCCTTCTACCCCCGTATAGTATAGGCGATTACTAAATCCTCTAGTTTATACTGTCCGAAATCAGACAATGTCATACCCTTGCTCTTCTATTGTTTCTTTGATCTGCTTCAAGGTTATTTTTTCATTGTCAAACCCAACTGAAACTTCACCACTGTCTAGATTTACCTTTACGGAGGATACACCAGTAAGATTGCCAACGCTTCCTTCAATTGAATTAACACAATGATTACAAGACATTCCTTGTACTTTTACTATGTCTTTCATTTTGACAGCCTCCTATATTAATTGTTATTTTTATTTTACTATACCCCCGGGCAGTATGTCAAATGACAAAGTTTCTTTCTAAAGTCTCTTACTTCGTGAGCGTTTTCATTACAGCCATCAATTCATTAATCGCAGCTTCACCATCTTGACCTTTCATTGCTTTAGCCACACAGTGATGTGTGTGGTCTTCTAGCAAAGCCAAAGAAACTTTATTCATCGCAGATTGAATAGCGCTAATCTGATGTAATACATCTACACAGTAACGGTCATTCTCAATCATTTGATGAACACCTCGTACTTGACCCTCAATTCGTTTTAAACGGTTTAGAAGCTGTTGTTTATTTGGCTGAACTGTTTTTTTGTTCGTCTCTTGCATGTTTCCCCCTCCTTAATATTTATACCCCCTACCCCTATAGTATACAGAAATAAACATTTTATGAAAAATATAAAGCACATGCTAACCCAAAAGGAGTTAATAAGCCTTTAAAAGTAAAGTGAACCTTTTTTTATTTGCTTTTCAGATTAATGGCGATGTAAAAGTCACAATACTATTGTTGATCAGGTTCTTGATGTTCATTTATGTGAATAATCCAGTAATATTTCAATATCTTTTTTTATTTAAGTAACACTTCTGAAACAGCTTTTGCAAGTACAGCTGATGTTCGATTAAGTTCTGCTTCATCATTGCCAATTCCACCTATTTCAACAAGAATAAGCCTCTCATGAAGGTCCTGATTATACTTACCGTCCACACCATGACCTGATTTAAATACAATATTTTTAGTTATATTTGGCACTATCTGTTCCATTTCAAAGATCAGCTTCTCCGCTAATTCTTGATTAAATTTGAAATTAGCATGATCTTCACCGATAACAAATACAGCTTGCGCAAAACTTTCCCCTTCATGAGTGATTGTTGTCTTATCAGCTTTAAGCGAATCTCGATGAATGTCGATTATGATGTCGTAATTCACATCGTTCAGTGCTTTTTGAACGTATGGTCTAGCAACATCATACGATTTGTGAAAAGGAATTCCTGACACATTCATTTCTCCTGTAATATCAATGTCGATAATATCTGCCTCTACTCCATTAAAATCTAACTGAGTTTTAACTTGTTCACTAAGCTTCATAATATTTGCTTCCGAATGGTAAACAGCTGTTTTCCCGTCATGCTTGAGCGTAATCGGTTCAAATGCTTCATGTGAATGAGTATTGTATAAAAGTGCACGCATTGCTGGCTGAATTTCAGGGTTGCTTTCGATAATATTTGCTGCATAGACTAATTTTCGCTCCGCGGTTTGAACCACTTCTGCCTCACCTAGTATTGGGCCTGGAATCTTTTCCAAAACGATAGGAAATAAGAAGAGTAGAAAAATGAGTGTGCTCCAGATTTTCAACGATTTTTTCATGGACAACCCTCCTTTTAGCAATATATGAGGCTTAGTCGGGTAAAAGTATTTAACTCACAATAATTCGTCCAATCATCCCTGATTCTTTATGCCCTGGAATCGTACAATAAAATTCATAAACGCCTGATTCAGTTAAAGTAAATGTTATCGTATTCATTTTTGCTGGCATTGCATGTAAATGTAATAAATTTTTATTTCCCCTATGATTATGTTCTGATTTTTGTATCATGTTAAATGAGGTAGTTCGGATTTCGATATCATGTTCAACATTATCTAAATTTGTGAGGGTTAATGTGACTGGATTATCTTTTTCAATCATTATTTCATTTTTTGAATACCTCATTCCATTCGTTTCAACAACAATCACTTGGCTACTATTATTTAGCCCCTCTGGACTAGTTGTTGAGGAGTGAACAGACTGTTGTAATTCCGGATTCGCTAGTTCCTTGTTCTCTTTTGCCAATGAGTGTCCCGCTATCATAAATATCACTATAAATAGTGAAAATGAGAGTGGTTTTAATAACCA
>Ga0079226_10004769_pt1 | contig 10369 bp, 10 predicted proteins | sample Poulit2014_FD_76345 | JGI IMG/M metagenome (GOLD analysis project Ga0079226, IMG submission 76345) | Agricultural soil microbial communities from Georgia to study Nitrogen management - Poultry litter 2014 | ecosystem: Environmental > Terrestrial > Soil > Agricultural land | place: USA: Georgia...
GACTGACGAGCACGGGCCCGGCCGCGGTCTGTGGTTCGGCACCTGCCCGGTCCATCCTGCTGTTTCTCCGCGGCCGGGTCGTGCATCATGGGCCCATGATCAGAGTCGAAGGATTGACCAAGAGGTACGGTCCGACGCTCGCCGTGGACGATCTGACCTTCGCCGTCGAGCCGGGCATCGTGACCGGATTCCTCGGGCCCAACGGGGCGGGTAAGTCCACGACGATGCGGATGATCCTGGGGTTGGACCGGCCGAGCGCGGGCACCGCGACCATCGACGGCAAGCCCTACGCCGCGCTCGATCGCCCCCTGCACACCGTCGGGGCCCTGCTCGACGCGAAGTGGGTGCACCCCAACCGGTCCGCGCGCGCCCACCTGCAGTGGATGGCCGCGGCGGGCGGGATCGACGGGCGCCGGGTCGACGAGGTGCTCGAGCTGGTGGGGCTTTCCTCGCAGGCGAAGAAGAAGGCCGGCGGATTCTCGCTCGGCATGAGCCAGCGGCTCGGCCTGGCCGGGGCGCTGCTGGGCGATCCGCAGGTGCTGCTGTTCGACGAGCCGGTCAACGGTCTGGATCCCGAGGGCATCCACTGGGTGCGCACCTTCATGCAGCAGCTCGCCGCCGAGGGGCGCACCGTGCTGGTGTCGTCCCATCTGCTCTCGGAGATGGCCCAGACCGCCCACCGACTGGTGGTGATCGGGCGGGGCCGGCTGATCGCCGATACCTCGGTGCAGGAGTTCATCGACCAGGCCACCGAGACCGCCACGATCGTGCGCGGCCCCGACCTGGACGGGCTGGCCGCAGCTCTGCGCGCGGCCGGGCTGACCGTGCATCCGCAGCCGGCCGATCGGATCCGCCCGGCCCACCTGGTGGTCGACGGCGCCGAATCGGACCGGATCGGGGAGATCGCCGCCGCGCAGCGCCTGGTGCTGCACGAACTCGCGGGCCGGGTGGGCTCGCTGGAGGACGCCTTCATCAAGCTCACCGCCGAGCACGTCGAATACCAGGCCACGGCGCTGCCGACGGCCGCGCAGACCGAGGAGGTGCGGTGATGGGACTGCTCACCGCCGAACGGATCAAACTGGCCTCGACCCGCTCGCCGTGGTGGTGCAGCGTGATCGTGGTGCTGCTCGGGGTCGCGTTCGCCGCACTGATCGCCGGGGTGTCCACCGACGCCACGGCGGGGGTCGCGCTCGATGTGGAGACCGCGCTCAGCGGTATCGGCGGCCCCGGGCTGATGGTGGTGATGATCATGGCGGCGCTGGCGATCACCACCGAGTACCGGTTCTCCACCATTCGCAGCAGTTTCCTGGCGGCGCCGGGACGGTTCGGACTGCTCGGCGCCAAGGCCGTCGTGGTGTCGGCGGTCTCGGTGGTGGTCGTCGCGCTCGCCGCCGCACTGTCGTACCTGGTGGCGAAGGTCGTGGCCGGTTCGGGCGACCAGGTCCAGCTCGCGCTCGACTCGGCCGAGCGGTGGCGCAACGCCTACGGGCTGTTGATCGTCACTCCACTGCTGGTGGTGCTCGCGCTGGCGGTCGGTGTGCTGCTGCGGCAGTCCGCCGGGGTGATCGCGGTCGTGGTGCTGTGGCCGAACGTGATCGAGCCGATCATCTCCTCGGTCGGTCAGACCGGGCGGGACATCTACGCCTGGCTGCCGTTCGCGAACATGAACCACTTCCTCGGCTACGAAGGGTTCGACTTCCACTGGGGGCCGTGGGGCGGATTGATCTACTTCGCGGTGTTCACCGTGATCGTCGCCGGCGCGGGACTCTATGTCGTCCACCGCCGCGACGCCTGACCGTTTCGCCCGCGGTCGCCTAGGCTTGGCGGCGTGAGCGTCGACGACGGCCCGCTGGGCGCCGAGCGTGCCCGCCGCGGTCTGACCCGGGCCGGGCGGCGCCTGCGCGCCTGGAACCGGTCCGACGGAGCGATCGGCGCGGCCCGGCGGCTGCGCCGGATCCTGCCCGGTGACGAAGGCTTCGGCGATCCGCTGTCCACGGCCGGGGAGGGCCGGGTGCGGGCACTGGCCCGGGCCGCCGACCGGGTGCTGCCCGACCAGGAGGCGGCCAGCCGGGAGATCGGTTTCGCCACCCTGCAGGTCTGGCAGGCGATGCTCGAACGTTTCGGCGGCGGCGACGGCGACGACGAGGTCACCCTGGCCTTCACCGACCTGGTCGACTTCTCCACCTGGGCGCTGGCCGCCGGCGACGAACAGACCGTCGCCCTGCTGCGCGCGGTCTCCGGCGCGGTCGAACCGGCCGTGCTCGATGCGGGGGGACGGGTGATCAAACGGATGGGCGACGGGCTGATGGCCGAGTTCCGCTCGCCCGAACGGGCCGTGCACGGCATGCGCGCCGCCCAGCGCCGTCTGGCCGAGGTCGAGATCGACGGCTACCGCCCGCGCATGCGCGCCGGACTACATGTGGGCCGCCCGCGCCGGATCGGCGACGACCGGATCGGGGTAGATGTCAACATCGCGGCCCGGATGATGGAGGCCGCCGGTGGCGGACAGCTCGTCGTCTCCGCCGATGTGCTCGACCGGCTCGACCCGCAGTGGCTGGCCGACAACGAGATCGAGGTGCGCGACCACCGCCGCTTCTTCCTGCACCGCCCCCGCGGGGTACCCGCCGACCTGCGGATGTTCCTGCTCGACTGAGCAGGAACATCCGCGTCGCCGACCGGGTCAGTCGGCCAGGTCGATGATCACCGGGGCGTGATCGCTGGCGCCCTTGCCCTTGCGCTGCTCCCGATCGATCTCGGCGCCGGTCACGCGCTTGGCGACAGCCGGTGAGCACAGCGCGAAGTCGATGCGCATGCCCTGCCGCTTCGGGAAGCGCAGCTGCGTGTAGTCCCAGTAGGTGTAGACGCCGGGGCCGGGGGTGTGCTCCCGGGTGACCTCGGTGAAACCGGTCTGCTCGATCGCGGCGATCGCGGCGCGCTCCGGCGCCGAGGTGTGGGTCTTGCCGACGAAGAACTCCGGATCCCACACGTCCTCGTCCCGGACCGCGACGTTCCAGTCCGCACCCAGCAGCACCTCGGCGTCGGGGTCCTCGGCCAGCCAGGCCGCGGCCTGATCGCGCAGGGCGGCCAGCCAGTCGAGCTTGTAGGTGTAGTGGCGGTCCCCGAGCTCACGGCCGTTGGGCACATACAGGCTCCACACCCGGATCCCGCCGCAGGTCGCGCCGATCGCGCGCGCCTCGATCGGCTGTTCGGCGGCCGGATCCTTGGCGAAGCCGGGCTGACCGGCGAAGGAGGTCTCGACGTCCTCCAGACCCACCCGGGAGACGATCGCCACCCCGTTCCATTGACTGAAACCGAAATGCGCCACCTCGTAGCCGGCTTCGGCGAAGCGGACGAAGGGGAACTGTTCGTCCTTGCACTTGGTCTCCTGCATCAGCAGGACGTCGGTGCCCGAGGCCTCCAACCACTCGATGATCCGATCGATCCGGGCACGGACCGAGTTCACGTTCCAGGTCGCGATACGCATGACGGCGAGGCTAGCCGACCAGGCCGACCCCGCGCCCGTCGTGGCGACCGGCTTCCTACCGGGTGTGCGCGGCCTCACCGCCGAGCGCCTCGAGCAGCGCGGCCACCGGCCCCGCGGCCCGCTCCCGATCGGCGGCGACCAACCCGATCCGGGTGCGCCGATCGAGCACGTCGTCCACCCCGGCCGCACCCTCGTAGCGCGCGGCGAAGACCACCTCGGCACCGGTGACGTCCAGACCTTCAACGATCGGGGCGAGCGGATCGGCAAGCCCTGCGGCCCGCCCGGTGGCGACGACCGCAGCCGATTCGGCGCCGAACCGGGCGCGCAGGGCCGGCGGGATCGCCGGATCCGCCGGCCCGGCAGGACTCGCCGGATGCCCGGGAGCACCGACCAGCGGCAGATCCCGGGTGCGCCGCGGCCCGGCCGCGATGCGGTGGCGGGCCAGGGCCGCGTCCACGGCCTGCTCGGCCATGAGCCGGTATTCGGTGAGCTTGCCGCCGACGATCGAGATCGGCCCGCCGTCGGGGGTGAGCAGCGCGTGCTCGCGGGACAGATCGGCGGTTCCGCCTGTGTCACCGCTGTCGATCAGCGGGCGCAGCCCGGCGAACGCCCCGCACACATCGGCCCGGGTCAGCGCGCGCGACAGCGCCGTGTTGGCGGTATCGAGCAGGAAGTCGATCTCGGCCTCGGTCGGTTCGGGCACGTCCGGCACCTCACCGGGCGCCTCCTCATCGGTCAGACCCAGATAGATCCGGTCGTGCTGGGCGGGCAGGGCGAAGACGAACCGGTTGACCGTCCCCGGGATCGGGACCGTCAGTGCGCCCGCCGGCCGGCCGAGCGCGGCGGCATCGAGCACCAGGTGGGTGCCCCGGCTCGGGCGCAGCCGGATCGACGGATCGATTCGGTCGGCCCACACCCCGGCCGCGGCGATCACCGCGCGCGCCCGCACCTCACCGCTCTGTCCGGTGACCCGGTCGGTGAGCCGGGCCGAGGTGTCGGTGACCTGATCCGCCCGCACCCGGGTGAGCACGCGCGCCCCCAGCCCGGCCGCGGTGCGGGCGAGCGCCACGACCAGACGCGCATCGTCGATCAGCTGCCCGTCGTAGTTCAGATACGCACCGTCCAGCCCGTCGCGCAGCACACCCGGCACCAGCGCCCCGGTCATCCCCGGCGAGATCCGGCGCGGGGGAGGCAGCACCTCAGGCGGGGTGCCGGCCGCCCGGCGCAGTCCGTCGCCGAGCGCGAAACCGGTGCGCACCAGCGCGCGCGAGGTGCGCGCCATTCCGGGCAGCAGCGGGACGACCTGGCCGAGCGGGCGGGCCAGGTGCGGGGCGGTGCGGGTGAGCAGCAGGTGGCGTTCGACCGCGCTGCGGTAGGCGATGCCCACCTGGCCGGAGGCCAGATAGCGCAGCCCGCCGTGCGCGAGCTTCGACGACCACCGGCTGGTGCCGTGCGCCAGATCGTGGGCCTCGACCAGTGCCACGGTGAGCCCGCGGGCGGCCGCGTCGAGGGCGATGCCCGCCCCGGTGACCCCGCCGCCGATCACCAGCAGATCGAGCCCGTCACCGTCGGCGAGATCGCGCAGTTCCCGGTCGCGGCGGGCGGTGGTCAAGGCGGTGTCGGCGGCGCTCATGGCACCCAGTATCCCGACATGCCGAGCGGGCGCGGCCATACTGGTGCCATGTCCGACGCCCAAGCCCGTGCGCCCCATGAGCCCCGCCTGCCGCAGCCGCCGATGCTGTGGGACGGCTGGGGCGACCCGCTCGAACAGTCCGATCTGCCGGAGAAGATCACCGCGCTGCTCTCCGCGGCGCTGGGCACCACCGATCCGGTGCCGCGCATCGACCGCGATGCGGTGCGGCTGCGGCCGAGCCGGCTGACCGATGAGCAGCTGGCCGCGCTCACCGATGTGGTGGGCCCGGACCACCTGTCGACCGCCGATGCGGACCGGCTGCTGCGCGCCGGCGGCAAATCCACCCCCGATCTGCTGGCCCGCCGCGACCCCGGCGTGCAGGACGCCCCCGATGCGGTGGTCTCGCCGGGCGATGAGTTCGAGATCGCCGAACTGCTCGAGATGTGCGCACGCCGCTCGGTCGCGATCGTGCCCTTCGGCGGCGGCACCTCCGTGGTCGGCGGCCTGGATCCCGAGCCCGGCGCCCACAGCGCGGTGATCAGCCTGGACATGCGGCGCTTCGACTGGATCAACGAGCTCGACGAGACCTCCCAGATCGCCGAGTTCGGCGCCGGGGTGACCGGCCCGCGCGCCGAGGTGCTGCTCTCCCAGGCCGGGTTCTCGCTGGGGCACTTCCCGCAGAGCTTCGAATACGCCACCCTCGGCGGCTTCGCGGCCACCCGCTCGTCGGGCCAGGCCTCGGCCGGGCACGGACGCTTCGACGACATGGTGACCGGGATCCGCATGATCACCCCCGCGGGCACGCTCGATCTGGGCCGCGCCCCGGCCTCGGCGGCCGGCCCCGACCTGCGCGAGTTGGTGCTCGGCTCCGAGGGGGTGTTCGGGGTGATCACCGCGGTGCGGGTGCGCGTGCACCCCACCCCGGAGACGGTGCTGCACCGCGCCTGGGCGTTCGACGACTTCGCGGCCGGCGCCGCGGCGCTGCGCGCGGTCGCGCAGACCGGCACCTCCCCGACGGTGATCCGGCTGTCCGACGAGGTGGAGACCGGTATCAACCTGGCCACCACCGACGCGATCGGCGACGAGCAGGTCACCGCCGGCTGCCTGGCGGTGACCACCTTCGAAGGCCCCACCGCGGTCGCCGAGGCCCACGCCGGGCTCACCGCCGCCGCCCTCACGGCGGCCGGCGGACGCGACCTGGGCGAGGCGCCGGCGAAGGCGTGGCGGGCGGGCCGGTTCTCCGCGCCCTACTTACGCGACGGACTGCTCAGCGCCGGCGCGCTGGTCGAGACGCTGGAGACGGCGACCGTGTGGTCGAACGTCGATGCGCTCAAGGCGGCCGTGACCGCGGCGCTGACCGAATCGCTCGGCGCACCCGCGCTGGTGATGTGCCACATCTCGCACATCTATCCCACGGGCTGCTCGCTGTACTTCACCGTCGTCGCCGGTCCCGACGGCGCAGGCGATCCGGCCGCCCAGTGGGGCCGGGCGAAGGACGCGGCGACCACCGCGATCTGCGATCACGGAGGGACGATCACCCACCACCACGCCGTGGGCGCCGACCACCGGCCGTGGCTGACCCGCGAGGTCGGGCAGGTGGGCGTGCGGATGCTGCGCGCGGTGAAAGAGGCCCTCGATCCGGCCGGGATCATGAACCCGGGCGCGCTGATCCCGTGACCGCCGCGGCGCCGCGGCGGGTGGCGATGCTGATCAACCCCCGTGCCGGACGGGGACGGGCGGCGGCCGCGGCCGTGACCGCGGCCGACCGGCTCACCCGCGCCGGGGTGGTGGTCGAGCAGATCATCGGCGCCGATGCGGCCGGCTCGGCCGCGCGCGCTCGGGCCGCACTCGATACCGGCCCCGATGCGCTCGTGGTGGTCGGCGGGGACGGGGCGGTGCATCAGGGCCTGCAGCTGCTGCGCGGCCGCGACATCCCGCTCGGGATCGTGCCGGCCGGCACCGGGGACGATCACGCACGCGCCTACGGGCTGCCGCGCGGCGATGCGGCCGCGGCAGCCGACGTGGTGCTCGGCGGGAAGGTCCGCCGGGTGGACCTGGGCCGGGTGCGCGCGGACGGCGGGGTCGACACCGTCTTCGGCACCGTGCTGGCCACCGGTTTCGACTCGCTGGTCACCGACCGCACCAACCGGATGCGGTGGCCGCGCGGCCGGATGCGCTACAACCTGGCGGTCGTCGCCGAACTGGCGAACTTGAGGCCCCTGGACTTCCGCCTGGAGACCGGGGACGGCCGGGTCTTCCGCCGACAGGTGGTGCTGGTCGCCGCCGGGATCACGGACAGTTACGGCGGCGGCATGCGCATCACCCCCGGCGCGGACCCGGCCGACGGGCTGCTGCAGGTCACCGTGATCGGACACGTGCCGCGCCGCCGACTGCTCCGGGTGTTCCCACAGGTGTTCACCGGCGCCCATGTGCACCACCCGCAGGTGGAGACGCTGCGCACCGATCGGCTGCGCATCAGCGCACGCGGGATCACCGCCTATGCGGACGGCGAACGCATCGCACCGCTGCCGGTGGAGGTGACCGCCGAGCGCGGCGCGCTCGCGCTGCTGGTGCCCTGAAGAGCCCTCCGCGTGGACCCCGACGGTGCTAGAACTGGAGGGGGAGTGAGACCCCGGGCACACCGGGGCCGCGCCGAGGCGAGGGAGGTCCGATGGCCGCGAACGGTACGACCACCGGTGGGGGTGTGCGCACGGGCGACGCCCCGCACATGATCGACAATCCGGCGCAGAACCGCTTCGAGCTCTACTTGGGCGACGACCTGGTGGGCATCCTGGGCTATCACGGCCGCGGCGACGACGAATCGCTCGGGCCCGGCGCGCAGGTCGGTTTCATGCACACCGTGATCGTCGAAGACCACTGGCGCCGCGGCCTGGCCGGCAGGCTCGTCGGATACGGCCTGGACACCGCCCGTGAGCGCGGCTGGCGGGTGCGCCCGGTGTGCACCTATGTCCAGCGTTTCGTGAACCTCAATCCGCAGTACGCGGACCTGATCGAAAACTGACCCGGCCGGTCGGCGGCCGGGTACGCGAAGGGTGGCTGCTCTGGGGCGGTCAGAGTACGTCCGCGGCCGCGATCTGAAACACCCGGTGGTGCAGCCACAGCCCCGCCGCCGTCAACTCGTCGGCACGGCCCGGCGGGCACTGGAGGACCAGTCGCGCCTGCGCGGCGTCGCTGCCGCCGGTGCGGGCTGTGGTGATCATCTGCCCGAGGTGATCGGGGTCGACGTCGGAATCGGACGGGCCGATGACGGACGGATCGAGGGCGATCACCGGGGCGGCGGCCGCCTTCGCCGGGGCGAGCCCGTCGGGGTCGTGGGCGAGCACCGCGGCGACCGGATCGCCGATCGGCCAGTCGGCGGGCGGGCGGGTGACCCGCTCGGGCAGCCGCAGCCGGGCCGTGTGGCCGCGCTCGCGATACCAGGCGGCGACCTCCGCGACCGCGGGCGGGCGCAGCACCTCACCGAAGTACTGGCCGCCGTCCTCCTCCGGGGTGGCCACCGGCACCGCCGGGTGTGCGGGGTGCACCCACCAGCCGGCCACCGGCTCCCACGCGTCTTCGCCGGCGCGCGACCGGGCCAGGGCGCGTTCGATCCAGCGCACCGCACGCACGGTCACCGGACGCTGCGGGACCGCCTTGATCACGGTCACGTCCGCCGGATCGATGTGCACGGCGCGCCCGTCCGCGGTGCGCACCTTAAGCTGCGGTGTGGTCTGTTCGAGGATCCCGAGCGCATCGGTCAGCGCAGGCACCGAACCGGGCGGGCGCCGATAGCGCACCACCACCCGGGTGCCGATGCGGACCTCGCGCGCGGGCATCGTCAGTCGTCGTGGCCGAAGGGGTCTTCGCCCTCGCCGGGGGTCCACTGATTGCCGGGCACGCCCCAGCCTGCGCGCTTGACCATCTTCTTCGCGGCCCGCTTGTGCCGGCCGATCAGCCGATCCAGATACAGGTAGCCGTCCAGGTGGCCGACCTCGTGCTGCAGGCAGCGGGCGAAGAAGTCGGTGCCCTCGATCTCGATCTCGTTGCCGTCGGCGTCCAATCCGGTGACCTTCGCCCAGTCGGCCCGCCCGGTCGGATACTGCTCGCCGGGCACCGACAGGCAACCCTCGACGTCGTCGTCCTCATCGGGCATGGTCTCGGGGATCTCGGAGGTCTGAAGCACCGGGTTGATCACCACGCCGCGACGTCGCTCGGTGCGCCCGTCCTTGGTGTCGGGGCAGTCGTAGACGAAGATGCGCAGATCGGACCCGATCTGGTTGGCGGCCAGACCGACGCCGTTGGCGGCGTCCATGGTGTCGTACATGTCCTGGATCAGATCCTGGACCGCGGCGAGATCGTCGACCTCACGGGTGGGGGTGTGCAGCACCGGGTCGCCGACGATGCGGATGGGAACGATGGCCATGGCTCCATACGATAGCGCTCACCGCGGTGGGCCCGGCCCGCCGCCCGGGGCGCCTCCGGCCCGCCGCGCCCGCCGTCTCGGGTCCGCCGATCGGCCCGCCGTGCGTGGTTCAATGACCCGAGCGTGAACCACACGGATGTGATTCGTCGGTCCGTCCGGCATTCCGGCCCCGCGACGGGGCGGATACCGGCCCGGATCGGACAGGTCCGCGCAGGTGGTCGAGCAGTGAAGGTGGAGGGATCCAGCGGTGACGATGGACGGCGCGGCGGCGCAGCAGCGGCAGGACGACGCCCATGTGGTCGGTGCGGACGGCCTGACCGGGCGCGAGCACGCCATCTTGGACTTCGAACGGCAGTGGTGGAAGTTCGCCGGGGCGAAGGAAGAGGCCATCAAGACCGAGTTCGACCTGTCGGCGACCCGGTACTACCAGCTGCTCAACATCCTGCTGGACAAACCGGAGGCGCTGCGGGCCGATCCGCTGCTGGTCAAGCGGCTGCGGCGACTGCGTGCCGGACGGCAGAAGGCCCGAGCGGCCCGCAAGCTCGGCATCCAGATCCCTTAGACTGGGCCGAGTGAGCACCCCTGAACCCGAATCCTCGGGCCTGCCGCTGCGCGCACTGGCCATGGTCCTGCTGTCCGCGGCCATCGTCTTCGCGGGCATCGGCTGGCTGACCCTCGGCTCGGACGACGCGGATCCGGCGCAGCCGGACTCCGGCCCGGCCGGCGTGGTCGCGACCGAACGCACCCCGTCCGCCCCCGACCGTTCGGCGGCCCCGCAGGAACCGGGCGACGACGACGCGGACGACGGCGACACCGACGCCGACGCCGA
>Ga0079226_10004770_pt1 | contig 10369 bp, 18 predicted proteins | sample Poulit2014_FD_76345 | JGI IMG/M metagenome (GOLD analysis project Ga0079226, IMG submission 76345) | Agricultural soil microbial communities from Georgia to study Nitrogen management - Poultry litter 2014 | ecosystem: Environmental > Terrestrial > Soil > Agricultural land | place: USA: Georgia...
AACCAAAGGTTGAAGAAAAGAAACCAAAGGTTGAAGAAAAGAAATAAATAATAAATAAAATAACCTATATTTGTATATAGGTTATTTTATTGTTTGTATATGGAGAAGAAAAGGAAAAGGAAAGGGTTCTTAAAGTTTCACGACGTTGTTACTAGGATAATAGAATATGTCAAGTCAGATGATATTTATATTAATGGTGCGGACAACTTATACCCTAACACCGTTCAGAATGTTCTATATCAAAGTAATACAGCTTCACTCGCTATTAGAGCGTTATCTGATTTCATATCGGGCAAAGGCGTCGAAAATGATTTCATAGTAAATAAAAAAGGGCAGTATTTATCTGAATTAATAGCGGATATTTCTACAGATATAGCCGTACAAAATGGTTATTGGCTGCACGTTAGTTATGAATTAGACGAGAACTTAAAATACAAGCCTATTAACCCTATTCTATTACCTTATATTGATTGTAGAAAATCGAAGGAAGATGATGCAAAAAATGACGGCAAAATATACGTTGGTGACTGGTCAAACTCTTCAAATAACTTCTTTTCAAATATTTTCAAAAAAGAAAAAACTGATTGGTATTATCCCCTCAATACAAAACAAGAAGTCGTACATGCACAAGTGCTAGCCGATGGAGGTATTGAAAAATATAGAGGGCAAGTTATGTATGTTAATTTAACTCCCCATTTTGAGTACGCTTTAAGTTTGTTTAATGCAGTTATTAACGATGCGGATAGCGAGAATAGAGTTGGGATGTACACCAATGCTCAGTTGCGTGGTGGCTTCATGGGCAAGACATTAGCAGTTACAAATGGATTAGATGAAAGTTTCGAGGACGTTGTGTATGAATGGATAGGTGCTGAAGGCGCTAGCGGTGTGGCAGTTGTTAACCTAGAAAAAACAGAAGATATAAAAGATGCTATACATTTGATTCAAGTTAAATCCCAATACGATGAGAAGCAGTTTTCTGAAACGAAACAAGCATTAAGGGAAAATATTTTGGGTGCGGCTAAAAATCTACCTAAACAATTGGTTATAGATGGTGGAGGTATTTTTTCACAAAGTGGTGAAGCTATTCAGCAACTAAAGGAGTTTTATAGCGAGCAGACGCAAAATGAAAGAAATGCAATAGAAAAAGCATTTAAAAAAATAGGAATTAAATGTAAAATAATACCACTAGTATAATGAAATATCTAACAATAGAAGATTTAAAAGAGATCGGGCAAATTTCCAGAAACTGCGATATTGAGAAATTAAATATAGCGGAGATGGAAGCATTTAATTTCGATTTGACTCCGCTCATAGACTGCTATTCTATAGAGATTTCTAATAATTGGAAAAGTGAAGATGGCATTTGGAATAATGTAATTAATCCAAAAAACTTCGATACTAAGGATTGCAAAAACTGCGGGTATCACAAAGGTTTAAAATCTGTACTTGCTTACTTCACTTTTGCTAGATATATGATTTTGAACGAATTTAACGACACACCAAACGGCAATGTTTCAAAGTCTAACGACTTCTCATTTCCGACAAATTATAAGGCATTAAAAGACAGGGCAGATATGTACAGGGAGATGGCTAAGTATACGATGGAAGGTGTTGTTAATTACATGCGAGTAAACAAAGAAGATTACCCTTTATTTTTCCCTAAAAATAGCGTTGCAAAAGGTTACGGTGTGAAAATTAAAAACGTATGGTAAATTTCTGTGATACATTGCGTAATGACTTTATTCTATGCAATGCTAAGAACTTATATAATGTCCAGCGGATTGTTTTTGTAAATAAAGACGATTTGGAGGATTACAATATAGTCGCAAGTAACAATAGAAACAGCATATCATTCAAACTAAAAGATGGTAAACGTGGCTTTCTATTCCAATACAATGGTGGGGAGGTTGTTTCATCTTCTTTTTCTAAAGTAAATAATAGGGGCGTATCTTATTATAGAAATAGTATAAGTGCTTACATCCAAGGTGTGGAGGAGAGAGAAATCTCAATATTAAAGCAATTAGACAAATCAAACTATTTCGGTGCAGTGCTATTTAATTCTGGCGATGTTTGGATATATGGATTTGAATATGGATTAAAATTAAGTGATTATACGTACACTACTGAGAGCGATATAACATTAGAAAGCAAGGTTACGGAGAATTACCCTCCTTTAATTTATATTTCTGAAAATCCTAAATCTGATTTTGATGATTTATTTGAGAATAACAATGACGTCGTTAGGCTAGGAGATTTTAATAACGACTTCAATAACGATTTTTATTAGTATGAGTTATCAAAGTGCATTAGATGCAATTAACGTAAATATAAAATTCAACGGAAACGAAGAGATAACGGGAGTTATTTTGAACGGTGTTCTGGTTGAAATGCTGGATTATGCTAGAAATGTAATCGGAGATGAGGATGACTTAGTTAGCTATGCTAATCTAATACAAGCCGTTGAAAATCTTAGTAATGAAATAGGTAGCATAGGTGCGCAAGACCTTGACTCTGTTGCAATAGAAGGTAATGTAACAAGCGTTAAGCTTGTAGGTAGCAGTTTTTTTGAGGATAAGGATGTTAACGACTTTGCGCAAATTGGAGATATTCAAAATGCAATATCTGGAGTTAGCTATTTCGGCTCTTTTGATTCTGTAGATGATATTGAGCTTATAAATGGTAATGTAGGGGATTTTGCGACGCTTAATTTTGGAGTTGAGCAGTATTTATATCAATTAACCGATGCTGGGTGGCGTGCGGTTAATGGGCTTTTTGTACAGGGCTTGAAAGTCAAGAAAAGACCTAATAATTTAGATATTAAAATAATCCAAAACTTAGATTTCTGCGAGGGTTGGATTTCGCCTAATTTATTTATAAAAGGACTTTGGAAGGGAGGAGATGACCCTACATTATTACAACTGCAAGATAAAAATAACTGGAGTGAATTTATAGAAATAGAATAAATAAATATAGTTATGGCTATAATTACAAACTTAGATAAGTTAAAAATAAATGATATAGATGAGGATTTGGAATTTAACAACATTCTTACTATAGATAAAAACGGCTTGGTGCTAAAAGGCAAGAGGGAGCGAGATGGAATCTTAATATATAACATAAGCAAGGGCTGTTATGTTATACAGTCGAATGACGGGAAGGTGTACATGGTGGATGCTGGCGAGGAGTATATGGGATATGACGCTGTAGATTTCATAGAAAACGTTCTGGGCAAAGAAAAGGTGGAAAAAATATTCATAACGCATTATCATTTTAATCACGTTGGGGGAGTTGCGCCTGTAATCAACTCTATGACCGTTAAATCTGTACATTCAAACGGCACTTATAGTGAAGACCCGAGAGAACCTTATGCGACATTAGACCCGATAGCTAGAACAGCTATGCTAGATGCTATAAGCTCCAATAATGTAACATACACTTACAACGAGCTAGGTGATTCTTTCATAGAAGGAGATTTGAAATTTACTTTTTGGTCGCCGCTTCCTCAATATGCAACACAAGGTGGTTACACTGAAGACCCAAACGGGCTTTCAGGAGCTATGATAAGAATGGATTTTGGGGATTTCTCTATCCTTTTTGGAGGGGATATAAATAGAAGGGATGAGGTTTTAGAGGTTTTTTCAGAGCAAAATAACTTAGAAACTACTGCGTTCGCATGGCCGCATCATGGCGACCCAAATACTGCGAAGGATGAAATCATAAACCCGATGAATTTAAAATTTGCTTTTATTGAGGATTTAAGCCGATCAGCTAGCGTTGTAGGTTATTTAGAAGCAAAAGGTATTGATTATGGTTGGTTAATTGGAAATGAATATACTGGAATAAAAGCCTTTAACGACTCTAGTTATAAAAAAATAGTTAAAGAAGATTTGGAATATGATGTGCTTGAGTTATCTTGTGAAAATCAAACTGAGCTAGAGCTAGGAATAGTCACTTACGATAACTCAGGATGGATAGTAGACTATGGAGATGGGGTTAAGGAAACGGGGTTAAGCTCAGATAGGAATTCTTATAACTTAAAACACACATATTCAGAGCCGTTTACTGGAAATGTTAAAATATTAATGAAGAAAGGAGGTCTTAAGCAAATTAAAGAGATAAGAAGTTTTGCTAATAGTTTTACTTTTGATATTTCAGTCCTTCCTAACAGCATAAGAGTTTTAAACTTCCAGACTTCTACGCAACAAGCAATAACGGGAGAATTTAAAGATTTTCCTCGTGACTTAGAGTTTGCCCATTTCACTGGGGTTAATAATATTAGCGGAGACATAGGCAACGCACCGTCAAACTTAGAGACGCTCTATATTAGAGGAAGTGGTTATAAATCAGGCTTAATAGACGATGCTCCTAGAAGTTTGAAGTATTTAAGGTTGGAGGGAAATACAAGCATTGGCGGAGACATAGGCAATGCACCGCCAAACTTAGATTATATCTTTATTAGTGGAGATGATATAGGTGGATTAATAGACAATGCTCCTAGAAGTTTGAAGTATTTAAGGTTGGGGGGAAATACAAGCATTGGCGGAGACATAGGCAATGCACCGCCAAACTTAGAGACGCTCTATATATTTTATCAAAATATAGGTGGATTAATAGACAATGCTCCTAGAAGTTTGAAGTATTTAAGACTTCTAGAAAATAATTCAGTTTCTGGAGATTTAGGGAAGTCACCGGATGATGTTACTTATTTGCAAGTCATTAATGGCACCCCAATGCGATTTTACTCTAGAAAAACATGGAGTGACGATATGCAGAGAATTGCGGTTAATACTGATTTTACTGCGTTGGAGTTAGATAATTTGTTAATAGATCTGTCAGAAACATCTTGGAGGAGTGGGAGTGAGGTTGTTATTAAAGCTACAATCGAGAGGACAAGTGCATCGGATCAAGCCGTTTCCGATCTTTCTGCAAAAGGAGTTGATGTAAAATTTAATATCTAAATTTCATGAACAATAAACCTGAAATATTTAACCTAGCTGAGTTTTTTGAGACACGGCTAGGAATTCCGCTAGCTATTTATCAAAGTATCAAAATGTTATTGTATTCTATGTTCGCTTTTTTAGCTATAGATATTAACATTATAATTCTATTGAAATGGCTTATAATGCTAGACATGGCAACGGGTATAATTAAGACTTTACGCATTCCAGAAGCAAAATTTTCGATGAAACGTTTTTGGTCGGGGTTATTAGCAAAATGCGTGCTTATATTCATTCCAATAACCGTTGCTTTGGTTTTAAAGGCATTCACAGAGGATGCTAGTAATTTTGTAGATGGGGTGTTGAAGCTTATAATTTTAACCGAAGGAATAAGCGTTTTTGTAAATCTAATGAGCATTCACAGGCGTGAAGAAATTGAAAGTCAAGATTATCTTTACTTAATTATGAAAATGATACGTAGGTTTTTCGACAAGCATTTCCAGAGAATTCTAAAAAAATATGATGATGATAAGTAGATTATTAATAATTGCATTACTACTTGGCTTAGCTAGTTGCAAATCGTACGAGTTCAAGGCGCAAAATAAGTCGGAGCTAGCAAAGGTTTGTCTGGCTGAATTCCCACCAAACTATGAGCCTACAGATATGACCACAAATACTATTTATGAAGACAGAATAGAGTGGGTAGAGGTAGATTGCGATACTATAGGAAAGAAAGAAGTACCTCACGTTTGTAAGGAAAAAATAGTAAAGGAAACTATCTATACAGCCGATCCGAGACAGGCGTATTTAATCCAAAATCTTGAAGGTAAGTTAGAGTTATCGGAGGAACGTATAAAACAAAAAGACAAGCTACATAGGGAAGAACTAGAGAATATAAATAGACAGCACAAAGAAGAAAAAGAAAGTCTTAAAACTAAGTATAAGAACGAAACAGAAAGCATTAGAAAAGACCGAAATAAATGGCGATGGATAGTTATATTAATGGGGGCTATTCTAGGGATTGGTGTAATTAGAAAACTTAAAATTATATGAAACAGCTAACAAAGAATTTCCATAGATCCGAATTTGATTGTAAAGATGGTACAGTAGTGCCACTTAAGTACAAAAACAACTTAATCAAACTAGCTACTAACCTGCAAGTGATTAGGGATGACTTGAATGCGCCTATAACGATAAGCAGTGGTTATCGCACCGAAGCGCATAACACCGCAATAGGTGGCGCTAAGAGTAGCCAACATCTAACTGCATCTGCTGGTGATTTACATCAATCAAAAGAAAGTCCTAGGGATTTGTATTTTCGTATAAAATGTTTGATTAGGCTTGGCTTGGTAGATGAAGGTGGGGTATTCTTGTATGATTGGGGAGTTCATTACGATATAAGGGGAGTAAAAGCAAGGGGTAATTATAGTAATTTGTACAGAATATAATGTATATTTGTAACAGTTGTGTTCTTCATATTTATTTAGTTTTAAACCCTTACTATTAATTTAGTAAGGGTTTTTTGATTGTGGCGTATATACATATGTTAGCCACCATTTAGGAGGACGTAGCCTTAACGATGTCACGTTCTTTTGTCATTTCAAATGCGTAATGCCAACTTTCATCTGTGCCACAACTAACAGCGTAACTAATCCCACTTTCACGGATATTTATTCCAGTCACTAACCTTTCGCATTGCTCATTATCTGTTTTTAAATAAACACTATCCCCAATATCAAAATGAAGTATATGCTTTTCAAAAACGGTGGCTAACAATGTATAATCGTCAGGCTTAATTCCTGCTTGTTTTGATACTTTAGTATTTAATTCTTTAGGTTGTTTCATTTTTATTATTTTTAGTTATTATTCACGCCCAAACGGTTATACTCGTCCGTTAGGGTGCAATAAAAATTACTACTGTATTGCCATTACAACAAAACCTTTTTCCAATCCAAAAGAACCACCTTCAAAAACGTAGGTTACTGTTCTCGCTAATTTTCTACCAGTAAAGGTTTCTCTAAAGTTATCCCACTCTTTCAATATAAGTGTATCACCCTTTTTAAAGTCTCGGTCATTTTTTCTAACCTCAAAGGTTTTGTGACCCATAAATACTGCTTCAAAGTATTCGTTCCAAGTTTTTAATTCGTGTATCATTTCCGTAATTTTAAAAGCGCACAACATTGTATAAAGTTAATACGCTTGTGATGGTCAGTACTTTAATTTAAATGTTTGTGCAAAGCGTACTAACCTTATACCTTGCCGTTGTGGTGCATTAGGAAATATCAGTAATTCTAAGACCTTTTGTATAACTATAATAGTTAATAGCTTTTTCAGGCGCATCAAGATTTTCGTAATACCAATCAATAATTTGCCCTTTAGGTTGTTTTGAATTAATATCCCAAACAATATCGTGCAAGTTGAAATAAAAGTCAGAACATAAAGCTATACCACCAACATCATTATTTACCCATCCTTCGTTGGTCATTTCTTGTTTGTTACAAAACTTTTGCACATATTCATTACAGGCAAATTTATAAGTTTTTTTTAACTGTTTAATCTTCATTGTCCCCATTGAAATAACGCACCACAACAATTTGTATAAGTAATAGCCGTTGCAGTGCTTGTTTTTAAAGCTATTACTGTTTATTAAGTTAATTTATAATTCGATACATAGAGCTTTTAATCGGCTACTACTCATACAATAGCCGTTTGTACGTAATATATCATTTACTTTTCTATTTCCTCAATTTGCTGTATTAGCTTAAATTTCCGTTGCGCTAACCCCTCACGCTTCTTCATTACGTGTCCGAGCCTTTGCGTGCCTCTACCTAGAGTTAATGCAGAAGATATAGGCATCTCATCTAATTCCCTCTCTACTTTAGCTAATTCAGCTTTTAGTTTTTTCAATTCTTTATTAATTACTTTAGTCGCAAATTCGCCATTTTCATACAAATAACCGTTTCTATTAAATACACTTATCTCGCCATTTGGTCGCGTTATAATAACTAGATTACCTTTAAGAGTTAATCCGTTGCGATGCTTAGAGTGCTTAGCATGCACACTGCCAAGTTTTGAAACAGGACAATCAAAAATATTTTCTAGTTCTTTTAAAATTTCAATTAGTGTCATGTTATAGTTTATTTATTTGTTTCTGGAATGTTTTAAAGTCATCTTCTGGTATTGCGATCAGTAAGCTTCTCAAATAAGAGTCTCTCTCATAATCATCATCACCGATGTACAATTTAATTGCGTCCGCTCTAGTGTCCGCTTGTACCGTTCCTTTCCTTGTGCCTAATGCACAAATAATAATATAGGTGTTCATATTTATTTAGTTATTAGTTTATTAATTAATTCTTTAAATTCATCTACTCCCCTAATCATATACCAATTATCGCCAAAACCGCACATTTCAAGCATCAGTTTAAACCTTTTTTGCGACTTACTTAGAGTGCCTGTAGACGTCTTCAATTCTACAAAGTACACTTTGCCATTATGTATCATTATAAGGTCGGTAACTCCAGCTAGCACTCCAGTGGCTTGCATAACTGCACCTGTCAAACCATCCCTCCGCCCTCCATTTGGAACTGCAAAAATTACGGCAAATGGATTGCTATCTTTTCGGCTGTATTTTTGCCTGAACCAAAATACGCACTCTCTTTGAATTTGGTCTTCTGTCATGTTATTAGGTGGAAATGTTCTGTTATATCTTCTTTCAATTCAAATGCAAAGTCTCCGTCTTTGTAAACTTTTGCAGAATGTACCTCTATAGATTCGTTTACTGAAACATATTCATATTGATGTCTTCCGGTCTCGTCTGTAATCGCTACTTGTCGCCCATAATTGCAATGTGCAATTACCATAAATTCCAAGTCTATATTTTCAGAAAGCTCTAATAATCTTTCCTCCTCTATGTAGTTTTCAGTCGGGGTTAAATATACAGCCCGATCCGATTCGGGAAGGGACTGTAATAACTTTATTATTTTTTTTTGTAGTTTCATAGTTATATTTTATTTTAAAATAATTTAGTTTGAACTTGAGTTTTTAGCAATGTTTTTGCTGACTTATAAAAATCCCTGTCTATCTCAAAGCCGAATGATCTTCGCCCTAAATTAGCAGCAGCAAGTAAGGTACTTCCACTTCCTGCACATGGATCTATCACTACATCACCCTCATCTGTGAATATCCTAATAAGATGTTCCAGTACTTTTATAGGCTTTTGAGTTGGATGTATTTTTGGCGTGTCGTTATCTCGAACCCAATCGATGCAATTAAACATCATTTTGCCTTCATTATTGAACTTTGGAAGCTTATCACGATAAAACACAAGTGCGTATTCACAATTACCCACAATTCGCATATTTGCCTTTAATACTTGACTGGAAAAATTCTTTCTAAATACTAAATTTATATAGTTTGGGAACCCGTATTTTTTAGCCAATTCTATTAAATCAAATTGTTGCTCGAATGCGCAGAAAACAATCATTGCAGGAGCTTTTCCGACCGCCTTTGGTTCTTTTATGAGTAGGTTAGAACAGAAATGCATGAACTCATGTACGTTGAAATTTTCATCCGTATTGAAAAAGCTTTTCCCCGCTTTTTCGCTCTCTCCATTCTTCCTGTCTCCACCCTTGTACCAACTTGGATTTGATCCATACGCAAAATTGCCGATATTATAAGGTATATCCGCAATTACCAACTGCGCTCTAGGTATTTGATATCTTTTAAAATTCTGGAAATTGTCTCTAAATAATTTTGGTGTATTCATTTGATTGTTTTTCATAATATTTAGTTTAGTTTGTATATTACAAATATATAATATGCTTTTTAATATACCAAAACTATTGCATCAATTTATTTTTTCTAAGGCTGTTTATCCATTTAAACCTGCTGTGAGTGTGCAACTTACCCGTATCTAAGTTTTTGAAAGTATCGAAAGTGTTGTGATCATTACCCGTGTTATTAGTCTCGCAGGTAGTACTTGTTAACCTATATGTATTACCATTTATTTTGAAAGGATGGATAATCCAATTAGGGTATGGTGTTGTTTTCATTTATTTATTTTTTATATTCGTCCATTATGTTATCCCAGAAAGACTCAACTTCACCAAAATTGTATTCTTTTATCGCCCACTCTAATTCATATTTAGCTTGCTTTGCATCCTCTATGAAAGAATGCTTGTTTCTATCCATAAAGTCTTTTTTTGAGTTTCTATTAAGATGGCGATCAGGTGGCATCTTATGACCTTCTTTTATTAGGTTTCTTATAAGTGCTAGCTTAGTCTTATAGTTGTGAGCTAGTCTTGCTATGCTTTCTGCCTTATTTTCATCATCTCTTTCTATTTCTTTTGTCATATCTATATCTTTTATTCCCCCTTATTCGAGGGCTTTAGATTTTTTTTGTTATGGCGTATATACATATGTTAGACACAATT
>Ga0079226_10004771_pt1 | contig 10369 bp, 11 predicted proteins | sample Poulit2014_FD_76345 | JGI IMG/M metagenome (GOLD analysis project Ga0079226, IMG submission 76345) | Agricultural soil microbial communities from Georgia to study Nitrogen management - Poultry litter 2014 | ecosystem: Environmental > Terrestrial > Soil > Agricultural land | place: USA: Georgia...
ACATCTCGTTCATTGAAAACTAGATATAGTATAAGGTTCGATAGTCTAAGTCATGCTATCGGTAAAACTATATATGTCGTCATGCAAAAGACGCTAAAACATTCGGACGAAAAAACTGTATACAACGGTAATAGTAGTATAGCCATATCTGCTATATGCACTGGATATGGAGGGGCAATGGGATACCCCAATCTTGAAGGCTGTTCAAAACAGAAATGGACTGCGAACGCATAGTCATTCAAGAATCCCACTGGCGATAGCCAGCTTGCCCGTTTACGGGTGGGAGTCTCAAAGCCAACTTTACTTTGCTTCATCCAGATCACTAAGGCCCACTTTCATTTCACTTGGCAACTCAAAAAAAGGTTGAATATCTTGAACATATTCCATTATCCCCAGATATTCGCCGTTTTCATCAAAAATAGCTTTGAAAGACACATAAACGTATTGATCTTTTTTCTTAAACCACATACTTTCAATATGACGCTTTCCAGACTTTAAATCACGAACCAATGGCATCACCTTTCCGTGACTTTTAGAGGGATGACTCCTCCCCACATCGTCTCCAATCATGTCTGATGTCCGGACAAACATCATCTCGGAAGCTTCCAATTCTTCATTAAAATATTTAAAAATATCATTTTTGTCAATAAACGATATTTCCAGTGGAAGATTATTGAGAAGATGATTCGCCTCATGTGCTGTCAAGTATCCTTCTCCAAAACGCAATTGTTTCGTATACATCTGTTCTTTAATATCAATGGGTGATTCGGATAAGAACGCAATTTTATTTGACAAACGTTTTATTTCATTGGTAAGTCGTTCATTTTCTGCAATTAACGCTTCAACTTCAGTCGGTTTGATCTTTTCTTCTTTTATACTCATTTCAGCAACTCCTCCTTGATTCACTTTCACGAAAACTACGTGATAGCAAGCTAAACGGATCGTATCAGTACTTTTTACATGGCCAGTTCTCGTGATAGCCATTTTATCTCTTTGATTATTTGTTTTTTTAACCATTAAAATTTTATCATAACGAAAAAAGATTGTGATTCGTTTCACATTATAATCGTTTACATGATTATTATCAAATAATTCTATGTCATTTACTATCGGATTTTCTGTTTTTTTCAATTTGCCTAATCCTTTCCAATAAATAATTTCCCAATAACACTCAGTGTAAATTTGATTTATAAGATACATAGTTAAAAAGTTCTATTTCAATCTTTCTTTCATCATTACTTCTTTAGAGGTTTAACATTCTATTAGCAACAAAGTTTTTATATTAATTATTATAATTCCAATTTTCTATCAATTCATTGACTTAGATTATTAATTATGATAAAGTTCTTTTAATCGTTTCTTATATCGAACAACTCATATTAATTTGTTCGTTATCAAGAACAATAATGTCAAAACTAACGCAATATACCTTTAAAGAGAGGAGACTAGTTTTAGGAAAGAGACAAAAAAAGCACAAGGGAGGAAATACAATAATGAGCATGAAGAAAAAAGTAGGATTAGGAATCGCATCAGCCCTATTAGGTGGTTCTCTAATTACAGGAGGAACGTTTGCTTATTTTAGCGATCAAGTGGAAACAAACAATACATTTGCAGCAGGAACGTTGGATTTATCGATGAATCCAGAGACTGTTATTAACATTGATAATATAAAGCCAGGCGATTCTTTATTTCGTGAGTTCACCTTAAATAACGAGGGAACTTTAGATATCGAAAGTATCCATCTTGAAACTGACTATACGGTAAATGGTGTCGATGGCGAAGGAAATGATGACTTTGGAAAGCATATAAGAGTAAATTTTCTTTGGAACTGGGACAAAGAAAATGAACCAATTTTTGAAACAACATTATACGAATTAAAGAATATGGATCCTGATGTTGTAGAGGCAAGTGTCTTTGAACCATTAATGGAAGATGGAATTGAGTCAGGCGATACTAATGAACTTTGGGTTGAATTTGAATTTGTTGATAATGAAGAAGATCAAAACCAATTCCAAGGTGCTGGTCTTGAACTAAACTGGACCTTCAATGCAACTCAGGGTGAAGGAGAAGAATATTAATTTAAATGGAGGTGGATATAATGAAAGTCAAATTAAAAGTTAATAAAAAAGTCTATTCATCCATATTAGCTTTATCAATCGGTTTCGGAGCGTTTGCTGTTGATGGTGAGGCTATACATGCTCAAGATACCAAAGTCCAATTTAATGAAGAATATCAAACACCATCCTATATTATCGATAACTGGGAAGCACCGGATGAAATGAATAAACAAGAAATTGCCCTATCCTATTTACAAGAAAAATTAGGTGAAGTAAATGGTAATTTTAAAATAATTAAAGCAGAAGAAGATGAACAAACGGAAACTTATCACTTTAAGCTTCAGCAATTATATAATGGAATTCCTGTTTATGGAGCCGAACAAACTCTAGCAATGGATAAGAACAACACAATTACATCCTATTTCGGTACAGTGGTGCCTAATGTAGATATTAAGAGTACTAGTAAAGATACCGTCCAATCCAAAAAACTAGCAAAAAAGAGAGCGATACAAGCTATTGAACATAATATTGGTAAAGTAGAAGAATTTGACGGCGAAATTAATGCTGAGCCATATATCTATGAGTATGAAGATAAATTCTATCAAACCTATCTCGTGACAGCTTCGACAACGGAACCCGAGGTTGGATTTTGGCATTATTTCATTGATCCTGCAAACGGTAGAATCATTGATCACTTTAACGCAGCAGTAGATGTTACAGCCTTTGGTAAAGGAGTATTTGGAAATAAACAAAAATTTGAAGCCTTGCTGACAGATAACCTGTATGGAATGGAAGATACCACACGTGGGCAAGGAGTCCTAACTTACGATGCAAGCGAAGAGGATATGCCTCTTGTAACAAGTGTAAGTAAAATGTTTAAAGATGGGGCAGCCGTTGATGCACATGCCAATGCACAGAAAACATATGACTACTATGAAAAGACATTTAATCGTGATTCTGTTGACGATAATGGACAACCTCTATTATCTCGCGTGCATGTTGGGGATAACTGGAATAATGCATCATGGAATGGTACGTATATGTCATATGGTGACGGTGATGGTGAACGATTCCACAACTTAGCTGGCGCATTAGATGTTGCTGCACATGAAATGACCCATGGCGTTGTACAGCATACGTCCGGTCTCGTTTATAGAAATGAGCCTGGTGCATTAAATGAATCTCTTGCTGATATTTTTGGCGTTATGGTTCAACGAGAAAACTGGCTTATGGGAGAAGATATTATCGCCGATGGTACACATGCCCTACGTTCCCTTGAAGATCCTGCCTCTCTCATAGAAAGTCGAACGCAAAAGCCATACCCTGATCACTATAGCAAACTATATACGGGTGAATTAGACAATGGTGGGGTCCACATCAACAGCAGCATCAATAACAAAGCTGCACACCTGACTTCTGAAGGTGGCGAGCATTATGGTGTAGAAGTAGAAGGTGTTGGCCGTGAAGCTACAGAGCAAATTTATTACTACGCTACTAGTCACTATTTAACGCCAAATTCAGATTTTAGTGCAATGAAACAAGCTGCAATTCAATCCGCGGTTAATTTATATGGTGAAGATTCTGCAGAGAAAAATGCTGTTGAACAGGCTTATAACGCTGTTGGGATTCAGTAATATACTAGCCAACGTATTATTCAAAACTTGCGTTGCAATTGCAAATACATCGATTCATTCAGACTGCCACTTAACTTAACGAATCATCGATAGGCTGAATTCTGTAAAACAAAAGCCGGTTTAAAAATCCATCTCCACCTTGCATTCATAGAAAAAGGAACATCCTGTCCTGAAAAGTCAGGACTAACGAATGCGATTGAACATGATCAGAGTCAGCTGCAAGTTCTGGTCAATACGCCGAGGAAATTTCAGAGATGACAAAAAAGTATAGTCCCCCTGTCTCAAAGCAAGGTGGCTATACTTTTTGATATTTATAATTGAATTGCCACTTACTCACATGCTGCGAACTTTTTAAAAAGTATTGCATTATAACTCTTGTTTTACATCTGCAAGCCTTTCCTCTAAAACATCTACATCTTCCGCATCCTTAGTAATAGCTATCCCTTTTTCGTATAGTTCCACGGCTTTAGGATAGTCTTTCTTTTGCCTAAGGAAAAACATATCCCACCATCCAATATAACTCCATGGGTTTTTGGGATTATCATGATTTTGTCATCCTTTTAATGTATAAGATTTTTATCATGTATAACTAAAAAAGCTGATAAGTAGAAGATATTTCTGACATTTTAAAAGTCACGAACCGTGTATGCTTTGACATTTTTCACTACGACGGCTCGTCCCCACCCTCGAAAAATGCCTGCCACCATTTGAATCAATGTTCTGTTAGATTTCCATATGCGTCTTCAGCCTGTACTATGCGCTGTTATATCTTCCTATGCGTCCCCACCCTCCTCTATGCGCCTTTAAATCCTCCTATGCGCTTTCACCTCGTTCTATGCGTTACGATAGTGGAACCAAAACCACTAGCATTAAATCATTCCAAAAAAGCCAGAGAAACTGAAATTTCTCTGGCTTTAATAAATACTGTTTTTGCGGTTATTTTACTTGACTAGCGAATCGTTCAGTAATTTGTTTTGGTCTGGTAATTGCACCACCTACTACGACTGCATGTACGCCTAATTCAAAAGCGCGAGCGAGCATGTCTGGAGTTTGGATATTTCCCTCCGCAATGACTGGAGCATTGACTGCTTTTATCACGTCTTTTAGAAATTGAAAGTCATTTTCAAATAACTTTTCCCCTTTTGTATCTTCAGTATATCCATGTAGTGTTGTTCCGATATAATCAAATCCTAATTCTTCTGCTTTTACTGCTTCTTGGACTGTTGCGATATCTGCCATCAATTCAACATTTGGTGCATGTTCGCGTACATAGTTGACGAAGTCGTTGAGGGATTTCTCCGGGCGTGCGCTTGCTGTTGCGTCCATCGCAATGACCTCACAGCCACTTTCAATTAATTCATCAATTTCTTTTGTCGTGGCAGTGATATACACATTTGAATTGGAATAGTCTCGTTTAACAATCCCAATGATGGGTAGATCCACTTCCTGTTTTATCGCGAGAATATCATCTTTTGAATTAGCACGAATTCCTTTTGCTCCGCCCTGTTCGGCAGCTAATGCCATTTTCCCCATAATAAAGGAAGAATGTAGCGGTTCATCCTCTAGTGCCTGACAAGATACAATTAAATCGTTTGGTAATAGCATATAACCACTCCTTGTTCTAACATTGATTGATGTTCTTAATATATATTCTTATTTTTTAAAAAAGGATAAACTGCTCCGTATAATGCTGCATGATTACATAATTCTGCAACCTTAATCTCCGTTTTCATAAATGATTCAGGTAAAAATTCTTCTACATGGTCACCAATAATTTCAATTAAAAAGTCCCCTTGTTGGGATACACCTCCACCGATAATAATCATTTCAGGGTCTTTAAGTAAAATAATTTGAGCTAGTCCAGCTGCAACCTCTCGGCCCCAGGCATGAATAATATCTAAGCACGTATCGTCACCTACTTTTGCCTGGTGGAATACCTCTCGTGTTGACCAGTTACTTCCCAGCCGCTCCAAAATCCTTGCATTCAAAGCTGAAGTCGAGGCACGTTGTTCGTAAGTTGTGCCTGTCGCTGGATCATATAATAGATAACCAACCGAATTTGCTTGCAGATGGGAACCGCTGACTAATCCGTTATGATAGTAAGCACCACCAATCCCGGTTCCAAGAGTGACACAGAAAAAGTTTTCACTGGCTCTGCCAGCCCCTTTCCAGCGTTCTCCTAATAAAGCGGAATTGACATCATTTTCAACATGAATCGGCAAATTAGTATCTGCCAACAATTGTTTAAAATTAGTACCCTTATAATCTTGGATAGTTGGCCCGGCGTAAATGATTTCACCTTTTTCCCGGTTGACGATGCCGGCCGTGCTGATCCCCACACCACTCACTGCAAATTGTTCTTTATATTTAATGATAATCGATTTTACTTCAGAAACGATCGCATTGTTTTGGTTGACCGGGGTATGAACTTTTCCATGATGAGTTAAATTTACCTTGTCATCTAACAAAGCATATTTAATATATGTGCCGCCAATATCAATGGATAGATAAGACATGAGCACCTAACCTCCTACGCTTTAGCTTGCTTGATATGACGTGCCAGAACTGCTTTTGCTTCGCTTGCATCTTGTTTTTCCAAAGCTTCCACGATTTGCATATGATCATTCGTGAGTGCTTTATATTCATCCAATGTCAGTTCAATATGTTCAATTTGAAAGAAATAACTGGTGATAACGTTTGTCAATTGAATGAATAACTGATTATTCGTTGCCTGTAACAATTCTTTATGAAAAGCAATATCCGCATTGCGAAATTCAGTCAGCGTCTTTGCGCGCATGTTTTCTTCAACTATTTTTCTTAACTTTCCAATAGCCAACTGATTGTTTTCCGACACGATGTCATCAATCGCGCTCGATTCAAAAATTAACCGAAGACCTAGTATTTCCCGAATGTCTCCTTTATTAACTTGCCAAAGGAAAAAGAAGTTATCTAACAATTTATCAATATTTGATTCATTTAAAAAGGCACCCTGCCCTTGACGAACGCGGATTACGCCAGTGTTTTCCAGATAACTCATCGCTTCACGAATGACGGACCTACTGACACCGAACATCTCCGCTAATTTTCGTTCCGTCGGCAATTTATCGCCAGCCTTCACTTCTTCATCAACAATATACTGTTTAACCGCCTGAATGACTTGTTGCTTTAAGGACATTCTTTCAGTTGTTTGAATCGGTTTCATGATTGGCATCCCTCTAACTGATTAATGTAATCATTGATTGGCTGCATATGTCTTATCATCACATCTTGAGCCTTTATTAAATCACGTTTCTCTATCATATCAATCAACTCATCATGTTCTTGAACAGACTTCAACATGGCGGTTTTATTTTGAACTAAATTAATTTTGGTCATGGCAAAATAATCATTAATAATTTCACTAAAATTAAAGTATGTCTCGTTTTCAGTTGCTTTCATCAGTTGTTGGTGAAAGTTTCGATCTGTTTCACGAGTATCTTGATCATTCATAATTGCTTCGTGGTAAGCCTGATTAATTTTACGAAACATCTTCAAATCGACAGCTGTATTTTTTTCAATAATTAACCGTATGGCTCCCAGTTCAATAATCTGCCGGATTTCAATGAGTTCTTTTATTTTGACGCCGTGCGTATCATAGTGGTGTTGTAAAATTTGTTTAATTGCATCGAAGTTTTGATTATTAATATAGATTCCACCACCACGCTTAATCGTCAACAGGCCGATTGATTGTAGTGAAATCAACGCTTCTCGAATGACCGTCCGACTTACTTGCAAATTCTCGGTCAGTTCTTTTTCAGAAAGATACCTGTCACCAGGTTTGTATTCATTTTCAGCGATATGCTGTTTAATCCGGGCAATGGCAATATCAACTAGCGATTCTTTTTGCATAAGCATTAAAAACACCTCTTTACCGTTATTAAGCTATTTATATTCTACCATAGTTGGGTACGCCATTAGATAGGAATCCAATATAGCATTCACTTAAAAAGTCTTTTTTTGAAACCTCTTACAAAAATCGGTTGACAATTAAAGAAAACGGTTTTATGATTAAGGTGCAAATGAAAATTGGTCTGACCATATTATAACTTTTTAAAATACAGGAAGCAACATCAAGGAGGAAACTTTAATGAAAGGTTTATATTCAGCATTACTCGTTCCATATGACGAAAATGGCCAAATAAAAGAACAAGGTTTACGTGAAATTGTCAATCAAAATATTGAAGATCAACAAGTGGATGGTTTATATGTCAACGGAAGCTCAGGCGAAAACTTCATGTTATCGACTGAACAGAAGAAAACCATCTTCCGTATTGTTCAAGAAGAAAATAATGGCAGAGTTAAATTAATCGCTCAAGTGGGATCAGTGAATCTTGATGAAGCTGTTGAACTTGGTAAATATGCAACAGAACTTGGATACGATAGTTTATCAGCGGTCACACCGTTCTACTATCAATTCAGTTTCCCAGAAATCAAGTCTTACTATGAAACTATTATCGAAGAAACAAATAATAATATGATTATTTATGCGATTCCTGCCTTAACTGGTGTCACCATCGATATGTCTCAATTCGATGAGCTGTTCCAAAATGAAAAAATCATCGGAGTCAAATATACTGATGGTAATTTCTTCACCCTTGAAAGACTAAGAAAACGTTTCCCAAATAAGTTAATTTTCTCAGGCTTTGACGAAATGCTTATTTATGGACTCATTTCAGGTGTTGACGGTGCAATCGGCAGTACGTTTAACGTTAACGGAAAACGCGCTAAAGAAATTATGTCACTCGTCGAACAAGGTAAAGTTCCGGAAGCATACGAAGTTCAGCACACCACCAATGATTTAATTGAACAAATTCTTAATCTAGGGCTCTACCAAACATTAAAAGAAATCCTAAATCAAAAGGGCATCGACGCCGGTACTTGTAAAAAACCTATGAGTGGCTTGGATCCAAACAAAATCGATGAAGTTAAAAAACTCGTACAAAATTTTAATTTGTAAATAAAATAATTCACTGTGCTTTTTTAAGCTCAAAGGGGCTGAAACAAAACTCAGTATTGGTTTTAAAATGTCAAATGACTTTAAGTGAGCGCTATTCGCTTCGGAAAAATACTTCGCTTTCCGTGGGCGACTGATGAGCCTCCGAATGCTACGCATTTCGGGGTCTCACCTAGGTCTCAACTCCCACTGGAGTCTACGTATTTTTCCTCCGCTGACTTGAAAAGGTGGATATTAATAGAAATATACTTTGGAACGTTCATTTTTACACTAGCTTAAATACTTATGTCAAGTCCTTTGAGTGAATATTTCTAAGTAACCATTTTCTGGTTACATAATGTAAACGTTTTAAAACCTGTGTCTAGTTAAAAGGAGTGTTTAATTATGGAAAAAGTAGGGTTCGGTACGATAAACTGGATTGTTCTATCTGTTTATCTGCTTGCGATGCTTGCGGTTGGTGTTTACTTCACGAAACGTTCAGGTAAAAACACCGATGCGTTTTTCACGGCGAGCGGTAAAATCCCAGCTTGGGCAGCGGGGTTTAGTATTTACGCCACAACACTTAGTGCGATTACGTTTATGTCCACACCAGAGCAAGCCTTTTTAACCGATTGGTCATATGCTGCTGGTAACTTGGCTATTTTCGCAATCATCCCAATTTTGATCTACTTCTACATTCCATTTTTCAGAAAATTGAATGTAACAACAGCTTATGAATATTTAGAAGAACGATTTGGCGTCTCAATGCGCTCGATCAGCAGTTTATTGTTTGTCTTATTCCATATTGGACGTATAGCCATCGTTATTTATTTGCCAACACTCGCGATTACATCAGTTTCTAATATCAACCCGATTGTTATCACCGCAGCAGTTGGAATCTTATGTATCATTTATACTTTCCTAGGAGGTATAGAAGGGGTCATTTGGAGTGATGTCATCCAAGGTATTCTTTTACTTGGTGGAGCACTTTTAATTGTGTTTATGGGTATTAATTTGATTGACGGAGGTTTCGCTTCTATTATCAAAGATGCGTCCAGTCAAGGAAAACTTCTCACTGCTGATAACTTTAAATTTGGTACCGCTTCAGCAGCCATTCCAATCATTTTCCTTGGATCTATCTTTAATAACTTACATCAATATACAGCGAGCCAAGATGTTGTCCAGCGTTATCAAACGACAACATCCATTAAGGAAACAAATAAATCACTATGGACGAACGGGGTCTTAGCTTTAATCACTATCCCGATTTTCTATGGCATGGGAACCATTCTATATATGTATTACTCAAGCGCAGGTACGCTTCCAGAAGGATTTAATACATCAGCTGTCGTTCCATACTTCATTGTAACGAGCTTACCTGTTGGGGTGGCTGGTCTGTTGATCGCTGCTATATTCGCAGCATGTCAATCAACAATTTCTTCTAGTCTAAACAGTATTTCAGCTTGTATTGTCGTTGACTTTAAACAGCGTTTCTTTGGAAAAAATCACGGAAAAGGCGACGTTCTTTTAGCAAGAATCACAATTATCATTGCGGGTTTACTCGGCGTAGCCGCTGCCTTGTACCTCGTCGCAACAAACCGTGCTGAAACTTGGAATCTATTCTTAGATATTACTGGTCTATTCGGTGTACCAATTGCAGGTATTTTCGCATTAGGTATTTTTACAAAACGTGCCAATACACCAGG
>Ga0079226_10004772_pt1 | contig 10369 bp, 8 predicted proteins | sample Poulit2014_FD_76345 | JGI IMG/M metagenome (GOLD analysis project Ga0079226, IMG submission 76345) | Agricultural soil microbial communities from Georgia to study Nitrogen management - Poultry litter 2014 | ecosystem: Environmental > Terrestrial > Soil > Agricultural land | place: USA: Georgia...
AAAAAAGCATGAGATGCAATTCATCTCATGATCTGTTCACTGCGATATTTTTATATGCCCCTTATAACTGCTATCCCATACTACTTGTACTTGTTTATCTCTTCAACGCTGAGTCTATGTCAATCTCCTACTCTTGAAGATACCCCCAACCCTAATCACCTTAGCTCTAATTCATACGTATATCTATTACACTCAGCTAATTCCTCTTTGTTCCCAATCTACCACTATCCCATACCTGCTACTCCACTGACTACCTCAATCAATCCATAAAAAAAAGAGATGATTAGTTTCCTAACCACCTCTTTAAACATTCATAGATTTATACTTAAACACACTTCCAAACCAAATCCACATCTTTATTCTACCGCATTCAAAAGGCTTGTCAAGTAGGTAAAAGCGGATTGTGACAATGTTTAGCCAATTTGTCACAAATAGAACTTTTATAAAATAAACATCGTAAAACATGTATAATATTCTACTTTTTGCATATTCTATAAAGTTTAGAAGTATATCGATGTGCTATTTTAACATCGCATCTTGATTATCGTAAATTTACTATTTATTCACTTATCAATTTCTTCGTATAAGCAAGTAGCTCTTCTATTCTTGCTACAATACGTTTTTGCTCTTCCAACGGTGGGAGAGGTATTAACGTTCTTCCAAATTCAGCACCCGAGATTTCCTTAAAAGTTGTTCCAGATCCTCTAGACTGAATTTCTTTTGTCCTAGATATTAAACAATAATAAAGATAATTATTTGTAGCTTCTATTGCAGGAACTAACGATTTAAATCCTTGGTTTGTAGATAATGAATTTTCAGCTATCGCTATATGACCAATAGGAGCTCGACTCGAATAAACAATTGTACCTTTCGGCATAAGTTTAGCAGATGACTCTGCCAATCCTGTCTCTGTAATCATCCTAGAACCCTTTGATATATACTTGCCATTTGCATTTCGCATATCCGCTGGTGTTAACCAAGCGATCGTACCATCATCCCAATATTTATTTACAGCTGTCTTGGGTGTTCCGCCGCCTATGACAACTCCTAACTGTGATAATCTTACCCAATTCCAATTATGAGGTATGTCAAAAGGCTTTTCATTGTCTGAAATGCACTCATCATTTTTTTGTCCTCTAACTTTCATTTCTTTTATTAAATGATTTCTTTTGTTTATAATCTCTTTTAGCAATTCTTCAGCTGTTCCTCCTTCTTCTCGTTGTTCAACTAATTTACCTTGTATAGCATACTGTAAAATAGACTTCTCCATTTCAGTAGGGAACTGTTTATTTAACGTCGTTACTTTCTCATACGCATCACCATATTGTTCTATATATGGCATTAACTCTTCTATTTTTTCAATAATACGTTTTTGTTCTTCTAAGGGAGGTAAAGATATAATGTAATTTATTATTTTAGTACGTGATATATTAGGTTGAGCACCTCCAGCACCCATTTTTATAAAATTACTTCTCTGAGCCATAAGATAGTAAAATAAATATTTATTATATATTCCGTCATAAGTAACACAAGCACAACATGCCTGATTAGTTGTAGATTCAATGTTTAGTATTCCTAATTTTCCGATTGTTGCCCCATACATTGCCATCAATACCGAGCCGACAGGGTTTATTTTTAATGATGTCTCCTTTAAAGCCACATCTGTCACATGTTCAGATACAGAATCTATATAGCCATCGGTTAAATCACCTGTTTTTAACCACGGAATGTCACCATCATAATAATTAGGATTCGATCTTAATGGGGTCGATCCAGCACCCCATTCACCCACTTCACCAAGTCTAACCCACTTCCATGTCTCAGGGATGTCAAATGGAAGTTCATCTTCAGTTATTTTAGCTGGCTTTTTTTGTTTTCTAATTGTACCTTCATCTATTAACCTTTGTTTTTCATCTTGTATCTGCTCATATAATTCTTCTGCTGTTCCCTCTTCTTCTCTTTGCTCTACTAACTTACCTTGTATAGCATACTGTAAAATACTGTTCTTTAAACTTTCTGCATTCATGAATTACTTCCCTCCAATAATAGAAGTAATTTCTTTTAATACATGATCAATATTATCATTTAATGATGCCCGCTTTTCTTGGTACTGCTGTATTAAATCCATCGGCTCTAAAATAATCTCTTCCTCTTGAGGTACACCGCACAAATCAATGTTATATCCATTCTCTTCTATTTCTTCCAAGGTATATCGCTTTGCTTTCGGATGATCATCAACTTCTATTTCTTCTCGATTGTCCCACCAATTTATCGCATCATTAAAATGCTCAATTAACATCGGTCTTGTTTTAGAAAAATTCTTATATCCCTCAGGCATATCGACTCGGTAAAACCACGTTTCTTTCGTTGGTTCGGTATTATCAAAAAAGAGTATATTCGTTCGAATGGATGTATAAGGTGCAAATACACTATGTGGCAACCTTACAATCGTGTGGACATTAAACTCATTAAATAATTTTTTCTTAATATTAAACTTGGCATTATCTGTTCCAAACAAAAATCCGTCTGGTAAAATAACTGCTGCTCTTCCATGTCTTTTTAAACGATACATAATGACATTCATAAATAAATCCGCTGTTTCAGAACTTCGTAATTCCATTGGGAAATTGACTTGTACACTATCCTTTTCACTACCACCGTAGGGAGGGTTCATTAAAATTAAATCATACGGTTCCATCTTACGTAAGTCACGATAGTTAATTTCCAATGAGTTATCATGTAATATATACGGTTCATCAATGTCATGGATCAACATATTTGTTACCGCCAATAAGAAAGGTAATGACTTCTTTTCCACCCCATGCACTGACTTATTATACAGCTCACGGTTTTCTAAAGAATTACCAATTTGACCTTCTAACTCACTTAATGCTGAAGTTAAGAATCCTCCTGTACCACAGGCGAAATCGGCTATTTTTTCACCTAAAACAGGCTTTGTTACCTTCACTATAAAGTCTGTTACTGCTCTTGGTGTATAAAATTCTCCTGCATTCCCAGCACTTTGTAAGTCTTTTAAAAATGACTCATAAATCGTTCCAAACTCGTGACGTTCTTTATATTCTGTAAAGTCAATCTCATCAATAATGTTTACAACTTGTCTAAGTAATACTCCGTCCTTTTGGTAGTTATTAGCATCATCAAAAGCTGTCTTTACAATTGCTTTATGGATCGGTGTCTTTTCATCTATGTCTAAACCCTTTAATGTTGGAAATAACTTGTTATTCACATAATCAAGTAAGGCCTCACCTGTTAACGCTTCACCATCTTTTTCGTCAACTGCCCAATCTCTCCACTTAAAGCCTTTAGGAATAATAGATGTGTAATCATCGTCATACAATTCCCATATCTGTTCTTTCGCATCATAAATTTTCAGAAATAAAATCCAAACTATTTGTTCAATACGTTGTGCATCTCCATTTACTCCCGAATCATTTCTCATCACATTTTGTATTCGTTTTACAAATCCACTAATCGTCATTGTCTTAATCTCCATCTCTTATGCATAATATAATTCATTTGTTAACTCTTTAATTGCTGCTTCGTACCCTTGTACACCACCAAACTCTTTTACAATAGCTATCGGGCTCGCGATTTGCGTAAACTCTTGTAGCTGAAGCACACGCCTGTCTTCTATTTCTCTGATACCATCATCTGCATACTTATCTAATAAAGCTTTTATAACCTTCTGTGCTACATCAGAATACTGATACAAATAGTGACGCTTCTTAACACTCTCTACTCGTTCCTTCTTTGTTAAAGGTGGCTTGTCATAAGCCAAATGACAAATTAAATCGAAGTCATCTAAGTCTTCTTGTCCTGTCTCTTCTCTGACTGCATCTAAAAAGACGCCATTTGCTTCTAACTCATCAATAATAGCCCGTTTCTTCTCCGCCTCTGTCCAAGTTCTTAAAAACTCATCTAGCTTTGCATACTGTTTCACGATATTCTTTTTCGTATAATCAACTAAACTTTCCGTAATTAGCTTACCATCACTATCTAAGTATTGAACCCTTTCTGATATAACATTTACTTGTACATCATCTACATAATATTTTCTTGGTTCATCATCACCATCATAATCATCTTCACCATAGAATGAATCATTTATGACATCTTCATTTTCGTCATACCCATAATCCACATCTAGATTATCCGTAGGTTCTGTAACAGGATCATTTTCTGTAATTTCCATTACTGCCTCAGGCATACCATCAAAAGCAGGATCCGCAAAATGCCTACTAACATTTCTAAAATCCATAATTGTAAAGTACGTTTTTCCATACTCTTCTAATAATCTTGTTCCACGTCCTATAATTTGTTTGAACTCAGTCATGCTATTAATATTATTTTCTAGTACAATCAATTTACACATTTTAGCATCGACACCTGTTGTCATTAACTTGCTCGTTACTGCAATAACTGGATATGTACTATCTTCATCAATGAAACTCTCTAACTGTGCTTTTCCTTCTTGGTTATCTCCTGTAATCCGCATAATATATCGATCATTTTCTTTATACAAGTCTTTGTTTTCATTGATTAATGCCTGTCGCATTCTCTCGGCATGCTCAATATCTACACAGAATACAATGGTCTTATTAAAACGATTTGTATTCTTTAGAAATTCTGTTATTTTCTTTGCCACTGTTCTTGTTCGTCCATCAATGACAATGTTTCTGTCGAAGTCTTTTACATTATACTCTCGATCTTCTATTTCGTAACCATATCTATCTGTCTTACCCACTTCTGGTCGATAGCCTTCTAAATCTTTGTCTAATCCAATCCTAATTACTTTATAAGGAGCTAAGAATCCATCTTCAATCCCTTGTTTCAAAGAATACTCATAAATAGGTTCACCAAAATAAGTAACACTCGAAGCCTCTTCTGTTTCAATCGGGGTTGCTGTTAGTCCAATATGAGTCGCCTCTGAAAAGTATTCTAGTATTTTTCTCCATGCAGAATCTTCTCTTGCACTCCCACGATGACACTCATCTATAACAATCAAGTCAAAGAAACTTGGTTGAAACGTTCTAAAAATTTCTTCTCCATCATTACCTACTAACTGATGATATAAAGCCATATATATTTCATAAGAGCTATCTAACTTCCTCTTCTGAATTTTAGTCATACTACCTTCAAATGGTCTAAAATCACCTGACATTGTTTGATCAATCAATATATTTCTGTCTGCCAGAAATAGTATTCGCCTTTTTTGTCCTGACTTCCATAGTCTATGTATAATTTGGTATGCCATAAATGTTTTTCCTGTTCCTGTTGCAGATACTAACAATACCCTATCTTGCCCACTTGCAACAGCATTGACCACTCTATTGATTGCATTCCTTTGATAATACCTAGGCTCTTTATATCCTGGCACATAATAATATGGTTCTAACATTACTTCTTCTTCTGTCTCTGTAAGTTGTTTGTCTTGTTTAAACCTGTTATATAATTCATCTGGTGAAGGAAACATTTCTAATGGAATTTCGGACACCTGTCCCGTAAGTAAATTTTGCTCTACGAAGGCATCTCCATTAGATGAATAAACATACTGAACATCTAGTGCCTTAGCGTAATCTATAGCTTGTTGTAACCCCGCACCAACAGAATGATTATTATCTTTAGCCTCTATAACCGCTAATGGTATATTACTCTTATAGAACAATACATAGTCAGCTCTTTTCCTGTTACCACGAGCTGTTACATTACCACGGACAATTATTCTCCCTGCGGTAAAAGCATATTCGAATCGTATTTGTTCTAACTCCCATCCTGCATCCGTAACTGCTGGTGTAATATATCTAGCCTTTATATCCTCTTCAGACAACTTTCGTTTACCCATGTCCATTCCCTCGCCCTCATTAATTAGTTAAATAAAAACAGGACTTTTGCCTATCACCAGTGTAGCATAAAAGACACTTAAAAACCCTTACATATATAAGGGTTCAAGTATTTGTTACATGTTATATAATTAACCCCCTTCTTCTGATCTCGCGATACAAGGTCGGCTTCGATATTCCAGTTTTGTCTTCCACTTGTCTATAAGTATGATTCTTTTTTAACTCGATAGCATGATTCATCTGTTGTTTACTAAATTTTCTTGGTCTACCTTCCCTAAAGTTAGGATCTTGCCTCGCTATCATCTTACCTTCTTGTGTTCTCTCCACAATCATGTCTCTTTCAAATTCCGCAAAAGACATCATGATGTTGAATATTAATCTTCCAGTAGGTGAATTTTCTATCATACCCATGTTTAAAACATGTACCTTAACTCCAAGTTCAAATAACTCTCTAATTACTTCTATTCCAGCACGAACACTTCTGGCAAACCTGTCCAACTTGGTAACAACTAAAGTATCTCCTGCTTTAAGATTTCCTACTAATTTATTGAACTCCTCTCTCTCCATTCTTGTTCCAGTAAACTTTTCTTTATAGATTACCTCACATCCTTCTTTTTTAAGTACATCAACTTGTGCATCCAATTCCTGTCCAATTGTCGAGACTCTTGCATATCCGTATTTCATACCCATTTCTCCTTTCAGCTTATGAGACTAAGTTATGAACCTCTATAAACCTTAATGTACCGCGCCTCGCTATAAAAGGCCAATTCTTAACAGTTATGTTTCCTTTATATATAACAAAAACCCACTTTTACAAGTGAGTTTAGTAATTCGTTATTTATTATTCGTGTTCAAATATTTAACTTTGGAATATAGTAATACTCATGTCGACAGCTAAAATTACGTATCCACCAATCCCTTTTCAATACGATTTAATAACTTTTTTTTCTCCATTTTTGAGCTTATCTCTACATAAGCTTCCTTTAATAGTGAATCATCTAGATTTTTATTACAACTTACATCACCTAATTGCTGCCACTTATTGTAGGCTTCTAATATCGCTATTATGTATTCTCTATTACTCACTAATATCTCGACTAAATAATCCATCACGTTATTCGCTTGTACTCCATCAAGTTCTAATTCATGGATTACTTCTAAATAGGATTCTACTAATTTCTTACTTATACCTACCTTGTCTGCCAACTCTTTCTCGTGCACTACACCATAAGATTTATTTTTTTCTTGACTACGGATTTCACCAAACATTTCTAACAAGCGTTGCCCTTCTGCTAACTCTTCGTATCCTGCCATTTCTAATAAATTCGAATATGGTTCATTTAACGCTTCGGAAAGATCTTTTAATAAATGTATTGTAAGTGGATTTCTTTTACGATTCTTTTCAATTTGGGAAAGGTAGGCATCCGAATAACCTATCTTTTCTCCTAATTCAACTAAAGTATATCCATATGATTCTCTGAGTTCTTTCAAATAATCCCCAAATCTTTGTTCATATTCCTTCACTAACATCACCTCTTTATTTACTAACTACAAGTATATATTAACTAATAATTAACTTCAATGAGGATAAAATATAAGCTAAAAATTATAAATCCTTATACTATCATTAAGTTAATCCTAGGAAACATCATAAATTTTTTAAGGAAGGAGAGATATTTATGGAAAACAATTTAGCAGTAAACAATTATCCTTATTTACTTACACGTAAGGAGGCAGCCACCTTTCTAGGAATTGATCCTAAGTCATTCGATAAACATTTTAGGTCACATAATGACTTTAAACGTTTTATGATTGGTGGTCACGAGAGATACACAATAAGCTTCATGATGGAATTTATAAACAAAAATCATGTATAACATGTAAAAACACACCTAAACTACTAAAATTTAAAAGAGGAGAATTATAATATGGGAACAATTATTAAAAGAAACAAATCTTATCAAGTACAAATTTCGAACTACAAAAATGGTAAACAAAATAGGATTACTAAAACATTTAAAAGCAAGTCAGCGGCTAAACATTGGAAACGGGAAATGGAACTAATGAAAGGTAAAGGTGCCCAGTTAGCTCATTGGAACACTCCATTTCCGAAATTTTACTCCGATTGGGTATATTTTGTAAAGAGATCTGAAGTGCAAGAAAGTACATTTCAGAATTACGAACGATCAATTAAAATAATAAATAACTTATTTAAAAATATCGAACTTAGAAACTTAAATGATTTTATAGTACAAAGTAAAATTGATGAATATGCTTCAACTCGTATCTATAAAACTCTCCATAGTAATGAGATTTCTACACGCTCTTACCAAACTGTCAATGATTTATTGGCTAAAATTAAAAGTGCGTTAAGATATGCATTTGCACGTGGTTATATTTTCTTTGATTTTACAAAGCTATTAAAGGCTAGAGGCCATAGATTAGAAAACTATAATAGAGTACTATCTCTACAAGAATATAAAACACTTAGGGACTATCTAGTAAATAATATGATAGATAAATTCCACGTTTATGTATATCTTGTTTTAGAAACTGGCTTACGAAGAGGAGAAGCATTGGGTGTTCGTTCTATTGATGTTTTACCTAATTGCATTCGAGTACGTGAATCTATTAGTCCAACAAGCGATGATCGAACATTAAAAACAGCTACTTCTAATCGTGACATTACAATTTCTAAAGAAATGTACAATATATTGAAGTCTACGCCGATTGAGAGTAACGGGTATATATTTGAACGAAACTTTAACCAATCATCACGTCTAGAAAAGTTATTAAATTCTTTAAATATCCCTAAAACAACTATCCAAGGTTTACGTAGAACACATGCATCTATTGCATATGCATACTCAAAAGATGACCTACATGTATCAGATCGTTTAGGGCATAGTTCTATCCATACTACCCACCAATATTATTTAGAATTAATACCTGAAACAAAAGCCCAAAAAGATGGAGAGTTATTACACCATCTCGCAAATATATGAATCTTTTTCCTTCTCCTCTCCTTCTTTTCCCTTATACCTCTTTACCACCTTTTTTATAAAACTTTTTAACACCTTGATTATTAGAGGTGTTTTTTATTTTACAAATTAACGATTTACATATATTCTTTGTTTATATCTAACTAACACTATCATCACCTTATAATGAAAGGATTTGATAGTGTGGGGTACATCACTAAAAGAGGTCCATCATATTTTGCTCAGGTATCTATTTATAACAAAGGTAAGCATAAAAGACTTTCGAAATCATTTACAAGTAAATTAGATGCTGAACGTTGGGTACTTGAAAATGAGTTATCTAAAGCTAGAGGAAAGGAACTTGCAAACACATTAACACCTTTCTCTGAGTTTTTTTATAACTGGATTTACATCGTTAAACAAAAAGACGTTAAAGAAACAACGTTCCAGAATTATGAACATACTGCTGCTATTATCGAAAGACTGTTCGGAGATACCCAGCTGAAAGACCTAAATGATATCGTGGTACAACAAAAAATAGATGAGTATGCTGAAACCCATTCTCGTAAAACTACTCATGAAGTGCTCTCAAAGATTAAGACTGCTTTACGAGATGCTTATGCTCGTGGGTATATAGCCAATGACTTTACTCGTCTTATTAAAACGAGAGGTATTAATCCACCTAAACGTAATCGAGCTTTATCTATTAGTGAATTTCGAAAATTACGTAATTACGTTTTAAATCATCCGAAAGACGAGTTTAATATACTCGTTTTATTAGCATTAGAAACTGGCATGCGTAGAGGTGAATTATTAGGTACTAAACCAGCATATGTTTATAAAGTAGATACTGTTGGTGAAACTGAGTATGGCATCAAGGTAAGGGAATCTATAAGTCCAACATCAGACGACACTTCACTAAAAACAGATGGAGCAAGACGAAATATCTCTATTAACAAAGAAGTATATCAACTTATAACAGCTATCCCTGTAAAGAAAAATGGTTACATTTTTAGAAGAAATGGTTTTAATCAATCTGAACAATTACAAAAATTATTAACCAAAATAGATATTTCTAAAACAACATTTCACGGGTTACGTGATACTCATGCTTCATTTCTGTTTTCTCAAGACATCGATATCGTCTATGTTTCTGAACGCTTAGGACATGATAATATTCAAACGACGCAAAACTATTATTTACAGTTAATGCCGGAAAAGAAACACGAGCAAGACGGAGATGCATTGAACTTGCTCGGTTCTCTTTAAAATTAGGAATACAAAAAACACCGACATCACTGCCGGTGTTTAAGTAACTCTTTATTGTTGTATCAAAATTTGCATCAAGTTGCATCAAATAGTGCATGCAAACCATTGATATAACAACATTTGTCTTAACGCTTCGAGAATTGTCCTTTACGACGTGCTGAGCGAAGACCGTATTTCTTACGTTCTTTCATTCTGTCATCACGAGTTAAGAATCCTTCTGATTTTAATGTTGCACGGTAATCAGGATCAGCTTCTAAT
>Ga0079226_10004773_pt1 | contig 10369 bp, 8 predicted proteins | sample Poulit2014_FD_76345 | JGI IMG/M metagenome (GOLD analysis project Ga0079226, IMG submission 76345) | Agricultural soil microbial communities from Georgia to study Nitrogen management - Poultry litter 2014 | ecosystem: Environmental > Terrestrial > Soil > Agricultural land | place: USA: Georgia...
ATGGCATCAATTTTTAGCACGCTGTTGAGTTCTCAAGAAACCGGTACGCACCACCACAAAACCAAACAAACGATCCCGCGACAGGGCACCACCAAACACCCCACACAAGCAGAATGTTTGAAATATTACCGAATCGAATCAGACTGAAAGCTAGAGACTCAATCTCTAAAAACTTTCTGACCCGCTTAGCAAGTTTAGACTCTACCCGATCTCATCTTCCCAGTCAACTTCAGGTGACTGTTCCGAATGACCGACTAGCGGAGACCGGCCACAAGACTGTGTCCGTCACTCTCAACTATGTTTAGCTGCCTGAACTCTTGGAGGCAAACTCAATTAATAGGGCCGCACTACTTGGCTCTTCAGACCTGCATGCAAGACCGGCCACTTTCGTGTCCGTGCCTCTCGCTCGGCAACATGGAATACATTACGCACACCACCATCCCCACGTCAAACCACCCCCCACTTAAGAAACAAAAAGAACATCTTTCCGCTCAAACACACGGTTTACTCGATCTGGTTGAGCAGCAGGAACCGGTGCGCACAGGAACATGACGAAGGTCGATAGAAAACAAAGAAGCCCGCCAGGATTCCCTGACGGGCTTCTTCTACTTGGTAGCGGGGGACGGATTTGAACCGCCGACCTCTGGGTTATGAGCCCAGCGAGCTACCGAACTGCTCCACCCCGCGGCGACAAATACACACTACGACACCGACTCCGCAGATGCAAACTCACCCCCGGAGCCGGCGCCAATAGCGCTAATCCTCAGTAGAGTTCGAGATTTCCTCATCCGCTGCAATCGCGTCTTCCAACGCTTTTTGCAACGCATCTTGCGCTTCACCGTAGGCAGCGAAGTCGTTGTCCTTCAAAGCCTCCTGGCCATCGCGCATCGCGGCACTGGCCCGATCCAAAGCCTCAGCAAGCTCTTGCTGGGCTCCTTCAAGTTCGGGAGATTCTGGCTCGTCGGGCTCTTCGCTCGGCGTATCTTCAGGTTCGTCTTCTCCGTTCTCACCTTCAGGCACGTCTTCATCAGGTAAATCGACGTCGGGGATTCCCTCGGCGTCACCACCACCTGTGTCATCAGCCTCGATACCCGAGTCACCACCGAAGACTTGGTCCAAGGCTTCGTCCAACGTCGGCGCGAACCCGACATCTTCACCGAAGGCAACCAGCACGCGCTGTAGCAGCGGGAACTTCGTTCCCTGGGAACTTTGCACATAGACGGGCTGCACGTACAACAGACCGTCACCAACCGGCAAGGTCAGCAAATTACCCTTCAAAACGTTCGAGTTACCGCGGTTCAACAAGTTCAACGTCTCCGAAACCTTGGAATTCGCGTCGAAGTTATTCTGCACCTGTCCCGGTCCTGGAACGGTTAGATCTCGAGGTAATTCGAGTAATCGTAACTTGCCGTAGCCCTCACGAGGTTTACCAGCTTCGCCACCCGCTTCTGCGTCAGCGGCCAAGAAGCCAGTCAGAACGTTGCGTTCACCGCCGGTAATAAATGAAGAGGTCAGGGAAAACTCGGGCTGATCTTGACCCGGCATCTGCATGGTTAAGTAGTACGGGGGCTGCAGCACATTGGAATTACCACTCTGAGTTGGGTCTTCCGGCTGCAACCAGAAGTCTTGACCAGAGTAGAAGGCGTCGGCGTCAGACACGTGGTACTTGGTCAGCAGTTGACGTTGAATCTTGAACAGGTCTTCTGGGTACCGGATATGCGACATCAAATCCCCAGAAATCTCATCCATCGGTTTCACCGCCTCTGGATAGACATTTTCCCACGTCTTCAATACCGGATCATCCGGCTCCCAGGCATATAAACTGACCTCGCCTGAGTACGCATCCACGGTCGCTTTCACCGAGTTCTTAACGTAATTAGCACGCTGTGGCGCTAATGCCTCCAGGGTGTTGGAGTTCTCCGTTAGCGCATCCTGGGTGGCTGAATCCAAATTAGTATTAGCGGCGTACGGGAATTGGTCAGTTGTGGTGTAACCATCAACAATCCACACCACGCGCTCGTCAACGACCGCCGGGTAAACACGCCCATCGAGCGTCAACCACGGTGCAACCTTCTCCACGCGGGTAGCCGGATCACGGTCAAAGAGAATCTGAGATTCTTCATTCACACGATCAGAGAACAGAATCTTCTCGTCCGCGAACTTAATGGCGAACATCAACTGGTTCCACAGGTTGTTTACCTTGGGCCCGCCATCCCCAGTGTAGGTGGTGTTGACCTGCCCAGTGGGCGCGTCATCGTCTGGATAATCCAGTTCCCACGGAGTGGACCCTTCAGGTGCGCCCACGATCGAATACTCAGGTGAGCGCTGGCCGAAATAAATCCTGGGCTCGTAGTCACCCAATTCACCAGTTGAGGGGATTCCTCGCTGATAGAAGGATGGGCGGCCGTCTTCCGACGTGGTATTTCCATATGCGGCCACTACCCCGTACCCGTGGGTAAAGACAGTGCGTTCGTTAACCCACGTACGTTGATTGGGTTCCAAGCCGTTGAGGTCCAACTCACGCACCGCGATGACAGTATCCCGCTTCTCGTCACCCACCGTGTAACGGTCAACGGCGAGAGTGTCTGGGAAGTTGTAGTACTGCTTATTTTGCTGCAACTGCCTAAACGATGGGCTAACAATCGTGGGATCGAGCAACCGAATCGATGCTGCCGTTTCGGCGTCCTTGCGTAGAGCACCTTCTTCGGCATCGGTCTCAGCTTCATAACGCGTGACTTCGATGTCCTCCATGCCATAAGCATTTTGGGTGGCATCGATATTGCGCTGAATATATTCCTTTTCCAGTTGCTGAGCGTTCGGCTCAACCTGGAAACGCTGAATAAGTGCTGGATAAGCGGCACCTACGACGATGCCAGAAAGGACCATCAGCCCCACGCCCAACGCCGGCAGTTTCCAGTCCCCACGGAAAGCTGCAGCGATAAACAAAGCTGCAACTAAAACGGCTACACCGGCTAAAATCCCCTTGGCAGGCAGCACGGCATGGATGTCAGTGTAGGAGGCGCCATCAAACTTTCCACCACTTTGTGACAGCAACTCATAACGGCCCAGCCAATAGTTGGCACCGATCAGCAGGGTAAACACGGCGGCGAGAATTGCAGAGTGCAACCGCGCTGTGCGAGTGAGCAGGTCACCAGACCCACCAACACGGATACCGCCATATAAGTAGTGCGTCGCGCCACCAGCAATAGCGGCTAAAACCACCACCGCCATCAGGTAAAAAACAACAAATTTCAGCCACGGCAGAGTGAAAACGAAGAACCCGATATCAATCCCAAACTCGGGATCGGTCTCCCCAAAGGACTCACCGTTCCACCACAGCAGTGCCGTCTCCCACTGATTTGAAGTTGAGACGCCTGCGAAAATACCGATCAAGATCGGTGCGCCAATCATGACTAGTTTGCGCAGCGGTTCAATAGATGCGCGATAGCGATCAAGGACCACCTGTTGAGGAGTGCTGGGCGCATAGACCGGTCGATTCCGCCACGCAATCCACATGGAAAGCCAAACTGCTCCCCCCATGACAGCCCCACCGGCAATGAAGAGCAGGGCCTTCATTACCCATCGAGTCCGCAGCACCTGAATGAACCCGCTTTGATCAAACCAGAGCCATTCAGTCCAAAATTGCGCAGAAATAACGACAATAACTGCCAGTACGGCTAACACCACAAGCGTGGGAATGAGCGCTCCGCGCCGTCTTTGTGGGCGAGGCCCCTGGGGACCGCCCGCCGCCGGACGGGGCGCACTAGTTTGCGACACGTTTTAGCACCTCAACATAGGAACGATGGTCTCGGCGCCAGACATTTTGCGCCGCATCCACTTTCGTTAACGTTTATAACCTCCTCTAGGTTCCCACACATGTTGCAAGTGGGAGGATTTACCTGGGAGTTTTGGGACCAACATAACTAACAGATGGAATTTTCATGGCTACCGAATCAAAAAATCCGAGTGAAGAACGCCTTGCTGAGGCAGTCGCCGAGGTCGAACGTCACGCCGCAACAGCTGGTTGGGACGGCCCTACTCGGGTTTTTGCCCTGGTTAAAACTCAGCGAGCAATCAATACAGACCCATCCATGACTGCCGTACTGTCCCCGGACGTTCTAGCGCGCGCGAAGTTTGATGAGCATCACCTCACATCCATCGAGCAAGAAAACCTCCCGTCCGCCACTTCTCTCGAGGAACTCCTGGCTCGACTGGCGTGGCCCGACGCTGTTGACGGCGCAGCCGTAGTCACTGAACACATCACGGTGCCTCCGGAAGCAGAAGAAAATCTGCCCTCGGACCCGGACGAAGCTACCCAAATGCTCCTCGACCACCCCGAGCGTCGAGATTTACGCATGGCCGCAGGTGTTTTACGAACCGGAGAGTCCTGGTGCGCTATTCGCGCTAAAACAACTGACGACGACGCAGCAGTAGCTCAAGGGTCTGATCTCATTCCCGAACTGGCGCAGGCGCTACTAGCCACCTTCGCCAGCGACTAAACACAAGCGAACCTCCAAACAACTCGCCAACTGTTGGCGCGCAATCAACCCGAGCCCTACGGAGCCTCGTCGGCGTCCTCAATAGTGCTTTCGCATGTGGGCAACGAATCGCCCTGCCCGCTAGCAATTGACTCCACAGCCAACTGAGCGTTATCGAAAGTATCGACAGGGATGACCGTTAAACCATCGGGCTGATTTTCAATCTCAGCACAGTTGGCTTCAGGCGCTAAGAACCAGTCAGACCCGGCCTCATCTGCACCAAAAAGTTTCTGCTCAATCCCACCGATCGGCCCCACATTCCCGGCCAGATCTATCGTGCCAGTGCCAGAAATACTCTCACCACCCGTGAGCGATCCGGGCGTTAATAAATCAACAATCCCCAGCGAGAAAATCAAACCAGCACTGGGGCCACCAATGTCCTGCGCATTGATATCGACATCAAACGGATAATCAATTTCAGGATCAATCAAGACCCCTAAAGCCGTCTTCCCATGCTGGGCAGAAGTCGTGACCTGCAGGTCCTCCTCCTGGCCGGCACGCTCAACTGTGATCGTGACCTCATCGCCACCCTCAATAGAGTTCAGGTAGTCGTCTAACGCAGCGAAGTTCTCCAAGTCCTGACCGTCTATTGCCACAAGTACATCGTCTTGCTTTAAAACCCCATCCGACCCCGTGCCGGGAACCGTACCCGCAATACGCAAAGTCGTCGGCAAGTCATATCCCAAAGACTCCAACGCCACAACTACGGCGCGGTCTTGCGACGACTGCATCTCCAACTGGTTTTCTTCAGCAATTTCTTCTTGAGACAAATCCGGAGGGAAGATTACTTCAGCAGGGAGCACTCGGGAATTTTTGCTGAAGTAACCGCCCAAAATATTGGCTGCGAAAGTTGGAAAACCCTCCCCGCCGGTGACGGACACCGTCGTCAGACGTAACTCACCATCGGGTATCTCTACATCCTCATCGGAAATATTGATGGGATTCTGGTCAGAATCCTCACCGTCATGGGCCAGAACGTTCAACGTCTTCCCCGGGGACTGCACCACGTACGGAGTTGGCAATACGACCAGTGTCACCAGCGCGATACCTAAAACGGTCCACGAAAACAACTGGGTCAATTCGCGAGGCGATGACTTACGACGTTTCACGTCACCATCATCGCGGATGCTTTGTCCTTTAATGACGACGACCCCCACGGGCTTGACGCCACACCGCAGCCGTACCCAACAGAGCCACAGCTGCACCCGCGGCGCTCAACGCCGCGACATCTTTCCCCTTAAATCGACGGCCCGCCACCGCATGATGACCGCGAGTTTGTTCCATAAGTACATCAAGGCACTCTTCGTTGGCATACTCAGAACGCCAACCGCTTTCACGCAGTTTGCGCGATGAGACCGCCCACGACTGCGTCACGTAATAAACATCCGTCGCCGGCATCGGCAACGCTCCCACTTGGCGCAACTTCTCAGCAGTCGCCATCGCCATAGATTCCGGGACCTCCACGCGCCGCATCCCAGTCAAACGCTCAGTAGTGACCTGATCAATCGTCCCCGGGCATCCCACATTAACCGGGCCCACCAGACTCTGTTCCACCGAATGCAACAGAGCACCCGCAACATCTTCAATATGGGCGAACTGCCACGAGGCCGCCGTATTACGAAGAACAAGCAACCGCGGAGCTTCAAAATGTCGAGACACTGCCGTGTCAACCCCCGGCCCCACCAACGCCGCCGGACGCATAATCGTCAAATCAGGAACATCATCAGTCCCAACAAGCGCCTTCCACTGCGCGAACGTATGACGCACAACCCGCTCCACAGCGAGCGCATCCCCCACCAATCCGTCATCATCAGGGGCCATGAGTGGAGCTTCGTCATCTAGAAGCGGCTGGCGCGAAGCAGCCCCATAAACCATCGCTGTAGTGACCACCACCAAATGTTCAACGCCAGCCAGTCGCGCCGCCTCTAACGTCTTTTCCGTTAACGATAAAAGCCGTTCCCTTCGATGTGGTCCAGCTGAAATGGCCGCTGCCCAGTCATCGAAATTAGGGACATAAAACAAAGTTGCCCGCTGGGGAATTTCCGCTGCTAGCGCACAAGACGATAACGATTCGCTGGCAGCATCAACGCCCACGTGCACACCGTGGTAGGCCTGGTCATCCGTAATTTTCCGCATCACCACGCGCACTAAGGCTCCCGTGCCCACCACCACGATGGGTCGCTGTGAAGAACCTTTAAGTGAACGCTGGGCAGAACGAGAAGATTCTCGCGCCACACTCACCTCCTTACCGGGCATACACACAGTCTAAAGACCGTTACCGTATTACAGAGCGTATTTTTACTTGTGACATTTATTATGTCGCGAAAAACCCCAATGTGGAGGATAGAAACCACGATGACTGAACATGAGGACAAATCCGGCGGCTCAGATGACGATATTTTTGAGTTGCTGGCCTCACTTTTTGGTGGTGACAGCGAAGAACTTAAACGCTCCCTTTCGCAAAGCGGCACCGATCTCGAAGGACTGGAAGCCTTGGGAGGCCAATTGCCGCCCGGATTCACCCAAATGTTTTCGCAATTCGCCACGGGTTCCATCTTCCCCACCTCGTCAGAATCGGATACCTCAGTTAACTGGGAATTGGCCCATAACCTCGCCAGACAGAGCGCAGTAGCTGACGGCGACCCGTCGGTTGGCCCACGCGCCGAACGCGAGAGCCAAGATGCCCTGCATGCGGCAGAGTTATGGCTCGATGCCAGCACTGCTCTCCCCGCATCTGGAGCAACCACTCACGTCTGGTCACGCTCTGAATGGGTGGAAGCTACGCTGCCTCAGTGGCGTAACCTCACAGAATCCATCGCGGATTCCATGGCGGAAGCCATGAGCGAAGTGATGCGAGAATCCGGCGCACAGATGCCAGAAGGCGCCATGCCATTCGGCGTCGACCCCAGTCAAATGCTCCGCCACTTCGGTGGAACCGTCTTCGGTATGCAGGTTGGCTCCGCGGTAGGCACACTGGCAGGTGAAGTTTTAGGTGCCGGAGACATTGGTGTGTGCTTAACCTCTGACCCGGTGGCGGCGTTGCTCCCAGTAAACATCTCCGCTTTGGCAGAGAGCTTCGACGAGCCAGAAGCAGAGTTGCGTTTGTTCATTGCGCTACGCGAAGCCGCTTTATCTCGTCTTTACACTCACGCATCATGGCTGCGATCACGCCTGGATACGATCATTGAACGCTACGCCCAAGAAATCAGGATCGACATGGAACAGCTAGAAGAAACAGTGCGATCCATCGATCCGGCTAACCCAGAAGAGTTGCAAGACGCCCTATCCGGAGGAGTCTTCGAAGTCAGCAAAACCCCCGAACAGCAGCGGCTTTTAACGCAACTCGAAACGCTCTTGGCGCTCATCGATGGCTGGGTGGACGTCGTGGTAGCTCACGCAGCAGGCAAGAACCTGCCGAGGAGTGCTGCTTTGCGAGAAATTATGACCCGTCGCCGAGCCGTAGGCGGCCCGGCAGAGCAAACATTCATGGGCCTCGTTGGTTTAGAACTTCGCCCTCGGCGGCTGCGGGAAGCCTCCGAACTATGGCAGGTCATCACCGACGAATGGGGTGCCGATAAACGCGATGAACTCTGGTCTCATCCGGATTTTCTACCTGAAGATACCGACCTTGATGACGCCCAAAATTTCCTAACACGGCATGCTAAATCTGCCTCTGAGCATCAGGATCTTGACCAAGTGCTGAGCGAAATCTTAAACGAACACGATGAAGACTCGGGTAATGAATAAACAGCCAGGTAAACAGTTTTAATACTGGTTGGGGCCGGCCGCGCCATCACGTTCAAAACCCACGCCTTCCAAAAAGCCGCGTGCACGCTCCGTTTTTTCAAAAGAAGCGAGTAGAGCCCAAAATTGGGGCCCGTGGCTCGGGATAATCAGATGCGCAAGTTCGTGCAGCAGTACATAGTCCACCACCCACGAAGGCATGCCCTTCAAACGATCTGAAATACGAATCGTGCCATCAGCAGGTGTGCACGACCCCCAGCGCCGCTCCTGACTCGCAGACCACACGACGGAGGCCGGTTGCGCCTGACCACCCAAGTACTGCTCCGATAGTTTTACCGCCCGGGCCAACAACTCCTCATCGCTGGGGCGACGGCGACGCTCTTGATTTTCCAATTTGGTCAACATCTTTGTGACCCATTCCCGTTCTTGAACCTTGGTAAAACGCGCAGGTATCGCTACCACGGTGACGTTTCCATCCCGGTAAGCGCTCACGGTTCGTCGGCGACGAGTGCTTCTTCGCACATCGACCTCAACCGCATTGTTTTGGTCTTTCACGCCTTAACTCTATCGCGACCAGTTATACATAACGCTAATTATCCACAGGTTGCGCGGGTTCTTTCTTTTTCCTTCTCGTTACTGTCAAGATCTTTCTAAACGGTCATCCTGGTGCCAAGGGGGTTAAATGCGGGTGCGGTTACGCTCGGGGGTGCATCTGCTGTGGCGTGGAGATGATGGGGCGCAAGTCGGTTTTTTAGACACCTCCCCACTGGTGTTTTCCGGACTATCCACAACCCAAAAACAGTACTTAGCGGACCTGGCAGCCCGACACGGCGTCCTAGCTCATCGCAATGATCGAATTTGCGCAGCACTGAGGGAAGCCGGATACCTCATTTCCTATGACGAGCCCGTCGCTACGGATGAACTTCAATCCACGTTGGACAGCGCTCACGTCGGAATATTGGGGCTTGGCTTAACCGGAGCAACTTTCGCCTTAAATCTAGTTAAATGCGGGCTGAAAGTCCTCACAATAATGGACGACGCCCCCGTGCTGACCAGTGACGTTTCAATAGGTAGTTACAACCCAAAACACGTTGGCATGCCTCGACACAGAGCACTGGAGAAACTTGTTACGGCACAGGCTCCAGGATGCACTCTTTTACCACCTACTGAGTCGCGACCAGATCTGGTTGTCATCGTCGATCAGTACGTCGCGCATCCGCGACTCACGTCAACTTTCATGCGTCACGATGTCCCGCATCTATCAGTCGTATTGACCGAGCGCCGCAGTGTCATCGGCCCCTATGTCGTCCCTGGCCAAAGTTGTTGTGTGCGCTGCCTCGATTTGCATCGCGCAGATCACGACAAGTACTGGCCAGCAGTAGCAACCCAACTAGCCGCCCTGGGCCAGCACCACCCATTAACTGAAGATCCAGGTTTGGCGCTGGCCACGGCGTCCACCATGAGTAATCAAATACTTGCTGTCCTGTCACGAACCACACCCACAACACGGGGAGCAACACTGGAAATAACCCTTCCTGAGGCACTTCCTAATGTGCGGACGTGGCCAATTCATCCGCACTGCGGCTGTGATGCAGTGGGTATTCCCTAAGATCTCGATATCGCTCTCCCAATAAGTCATCCACACACCGCGCAACGGCACGTTGCAACTGCTCCTGAGCCTGCTGCGAATCCTTACGTGGGCGACCCCGAGACCTCTTCGCGCGCTGAATTTCGCCATTTTGCAGCACTTCTCCGCCCCAGATTCCCCAGGGCTCTTCACCCTCCAGCGCTAAATCCAGGCACCGCTGACGTAGCGGGCAGGTATGGCATAAAGAACGTGCGACTTCTCGCTCGAACTGATTTTCCGAAAACCACCATTCCGCATCAAAAACCATGCACGGAATGCTCTGTGAAAATAAATGAAACAACGATCGTCCTTGAAAAACACAAAACTTTTCAGCACAAAATGCTGACGAATAACTACAGTTCGCCAAATAGAACTGTTTACAACGCAAAAACCCGGAACGCCATTAAGGTGGCGCAGACTCTTAGCAGCGAGTCACATACCGCAACGGGGCCGGAACGAC
>Ga0079226_10004774_pt1 | contig 10369 bp, 8 predicted proteins | sample Poulit2014_FD_76345 | JGI IMG/M metagenome (GOLD analysis project Ga0079226, IMG submission 76345) | Agricultural soil microbial communities from Georgia to study Nitrogen management - Poultry litter 2014 | ecosystem: Environmental > Terrestrial > Soil > Agricultural land | place: USA: Georgia...
CGCGTTGGGTGGTCACTGTGGGCGGTGGAATCATGGTGGTGCTCGGGTTGGTTCCATGGCTGGGCCAAGTAGTTGCTGCCATTCCAATGCCGGTCCTTGGTGGTGCCGGTATCGTACTATTCGGCACGGTTGCCGCTTCAGGTATCCGGAGCCTGTCAACCGTCAAATACGACGGTAATATGAACCTGGTCATTGTTGCCTCTGCACTGGGCTTTGGCATGATCCCAGTGGTTAGCCCAGACTTTTATGCAGGATTCCCGGCTTGGTTCGAAACCATCTTCCACTCCGGTATTTCTTCTGCGGCCATCGTCGCTGTGATTCTCAATATTGTCTTCAACGAAATCGCAGCAAAAACCACAACACAGGCATCGACATTCGCAGCTAAGCCGCTGCGATACCTCACCCCAGCACATTTAGAAGTTCTCCAAGATGGAGACCTGTTTACTGGTGGCAAGCTCGTAGACTGTGATGGTGAAGAGATTCCGGTAGTGCCGGAAGAAAAACTTCCTGAGGTACGAGAAAAGATTCAATGCGGGGAAGTCACCACAACAGCGGAAATAGCTCAGGTGGTCGTCAAAGACAAACAGCCAACCACGTCTGCGGATTCATCTGAGGATCGCGAGAATGGTGAGGCAAGCATTAGTCAAGGGCGCGGTGTGAGGTAGCGCTGAAGCTACTACGGGAGCGTAACCGCTGTTCCATTCATCACTATATGAAAAGTCAATACATGCGTCTGTTCGGTCGGAATCTGACCGAACAGACGCTTTTTGCCTTCGATGCAGCTTTGCGTGGGTCCGGCCGTAGTTGGGATATTCCCTTTGTGGATTGATCCGCTGAGTCTCTTGGACTCATGGCGGCTGTTTTGTACATGGGCTCCCCGCGAAGGTTATGAGGTAGAGGCATAATCACGGGCTTGACACCGTGGTGTCCTTATGGGTGGTCGAGTGCAAGTCAGAGCCGGTTCACGTCTCCATAACAACGTGCTGTAAAAGGACGTAACGGGCTAATATCTTGAGCAGGCCAGTAAGAACAGCGCAAGACCCCCCAGTCGTGCTAATGCTGAATATGCCCGGTTCAGTAGGCTGATGGTTCAGGAATCGACTGGGTTCGATCCAACACACGACAATATGCAGGAACACGATAATGGCGGTGTTGCCCCGATACTTCGGAACAACACCGCCATAGCGTCAGGTATCGTACTAACAGATCACAGCATGACTTGACGGTTGACGTCCTTATACAATAGGTACCGAAAATTCGACGGACCGCCGGCGTAGCAGGCCTGCGGGCAGAAAGCGCGCAGGGAGAAATAGTCGCCAGCTTCCACCTCTACCCAATCGGCATTGAGCCGGTACACGGCCTTGCCTTCCAGGATGTAGATGCCGTGCTCCATGACATGGGTTTCGGCAAAAGGAATCACCGCACCGGGTTCGAAAGTCACCACGTTGACATGCATGTCGTAGGCTAGATTCGTGGTGTCCAGTAATCGCGTGGTGCGCCACTTATTGTCAGTGTCTGGCATGGCAACCGGCTCAATATCGTATTCATGGCCAAATGCTGCCTGTGGCGTATAGCCATGCAGCGGTTCATAGCGCTTCCGGAACCAGTGGAATCGTGCCGCAGTGGCACCAGCGTTGTGCACTTGCCACGCTGCGCCCGGAGGTAGGAACGCAAACCCGCCGGCCGATAGTTCGTGAGTTTCACCCTCGCATTGGACTGAAATGGATCCTTCTAAGACGAAGAGAAAGCCTTCGACTTCGGGCTGTGGCTCGGGGTGAGTAGATCCTCCACCCGGTTGCACCTCCATAATGAGTTGCGCGAAAGTGGTGGCTCCGCCTGCAACCGGACGGTTTAAGAACCATGCGCGGGTATCTGTCCATTCGGGGAGCACCGAGGTGACAATATCTCTCAGCACCCCCTTGGGGATCACGGTGTAGGCTTCGGTCACGACTGCTCGATCAGTCAGCAGATCGGTTTGGGGTGGGTGGCCGCCTTGCGGGGCATAATATGGGGGAATTGGGGTCAAAGCAGTCTCCTTGAACAGTTCAATCATCACGTTGCTGACTGTGGCACGAGTCCGGTTGAAGCCAGATGCTCCAGAGCGAGCTGATCCAAACCGAGCCTTTGGTGAATCTCTGCTGCATCTGCTGCACCGCATGCCGTGCTACGAAGAACATACCGCGCTAGTGCCTTTGCTGTCGCGGGTTCATCCATGATGCCATCACTTTCAGCACGCACATACTGCTCTAATCGTTGCACAGCAGAAGTCAGCGATCGGTTAAAGAAATCAAAGGTTGCTAAAAATCGAGTGGGGAGTTGTGCTGGGTGCATATCCCAACCCTGATAAATACCACGGCGTAGATGCCTGCTGACGAGACGGGCATGAAGTTGCCAAGCTTGATTAACTTGATTCTCATCGCCAACTGGCAGGATATTTGTCGAGCCATCTGAAAAATGCACGCCTGTTTCGGCGACGGCTGTCAGAATGATATTCTTGGCGAAATCTGCAGCTGGGTGATCCATGGATTGGTACGCCGCAGCTATTCCCAGTGATGCCGAGTAGTCGTAGGTTCCGTAATGCAGGGAGGTAATTCGCCCTTTCCCGGCATGAATGACTCTTGCGACTTCGGAACGGCCTTCGGCGCTGATAATCAGTTGGGGTGTTTCAACCTGCACCTCATATCGCAGTGCACCCTGTGGCATCTTGAAACCAGTTTCCAAGGTGGCCGCTATATCGTTCATAGCTTTGACCTGATCAACAGTGGTGACTTTTGGCAACGTCAGAGTGGTTGATTCAGGTAGCTGCCCGGTTTGTTCAAGCAGCGTACTGAGATACAGTTCTAAGGTGCGTAGGCCACGGGCGCGTAGATTAGCTTCGAGGCATTTGAAACGGATACCGATGAATGGCGGGGCAGAACCTTCTGCTAATGCCTTGGCTACTTGTTTTGCGGCCGCGATCGCATGCCGATCTTCTTCAGCGTCACTGCGCTGTCCGTAGCCATCTTCAAAATCAATTCGAAGGTCTTCGACTGGTTCGGTGCCAAGTTTGCGCTCTACAAGCTGGGCGAGTTCATCTCGGTAGGCAGGATCGCTGGTGTGGTCCAGGACGAGATCTGCGAGTTGTCGCATTGTACCTCGCTGTTGAACTGCCTCGAGGGCCTGTTGGCCCCAACGCTGTGCGGTATCGAAACTGAACTGGTCAGCAGGTACATAGACCGTATGTACCGGTTGGCGACGTCCATCATCGCCGGGATAAGCATCAGCTAACAACGCATCCGTGCCAGCCAGAACCTGATCCAACTTCCGGAACGTAGTGTCGTTGAGAATCACTGGTCGATCACCTCGTAGGCGGGCAGAGTTAGGAAATCCACAAAGTCCTCGTCGCGACCGGTGGTAATGCGTCCGATGATATCTGCGGCGGGTTGGTAGTAGCGGGTAAATGTGGCATCGTCGTTGACTTCTTGACGGAGTCGTTCCACTTCTTCATTAAGGATAGCTGTAACGCGGTCGGCCGTCAGGACCTCACCGGTATCGGCGGTGGTCACCTTGTTGGCGATGAGCTGCCAGACTTGGGAGCGAGAAATTTCTGCGGTGGCGGCATCCTCCATAAGATTGCGGATGGCTACGGCGCCGTTGCCGGATAACCAAACAGCCGTGTACGCCACGGCCACGTAGAGGTTGTTGCGTACGCCTTCCTCGGTAACTTGGCCGGGGGTGGATTCAACGTCTAACAGATCAGCTGCGGTAACGTGTACCTCGTCGCGTTGTCGATCTACCTGATTAGGTTTGTCTCTGAACACTTTGTCGAATTCTTCAACACAGATGGGGACGAGGTCAGGGTGGGCTACCCAAGAACCATCGAAGCCATCTTGGGCTTCGCGTTGTTTATCAGCCCGGACCTTGGCCATGGCGATTTCATTGGTTTCGGGTTCACGACGGTTGGGGATAAAGGCTGCCATCCCACCGATGGCAAAGGCGCCTCGACGGTGACAGGTTTGAACCAGAAGGTCGGTGTAGGCGCGCATCATCGGTGCGGTCATGGCAACATCGGCACGATCTGGGAGAATAAATTTTTCGCCAGCTTCGCGGAACGTTTTAATAATTGAGAACAAATAATCCCAGCGTCCAGCATTCAGGCCGGCAGCATGGTCACGAAGTTCATAGAGAATTTCATCCATTTGAAAGGCCGCCGGGATCGTTTCAATCAGCACAGTTGCACGCACGATGCCGTGGTCCAGGCCGAGTTCGGCTTCTGAGAACGTGAAGATATCGTTCCACAGGCGAGCTTCTAGGTAGTGTTCTAGCTTTGGCAGGTAATAGAACGGTCCGTTACCTTGCTCGTGCAATAGTGCGGCGTTATGGAAAAAATGGAGGCCAAAATCTACTAGTGCGCCGATGGCACGTTGACCATCGACGTGGATATTTTTCTCGGAAAGGTGCCAACCGCGTGGACGAACCACGACTGTAGCTAGTTCCTCGGCGGGACGCAGCGTATAGGACTTACCCTCTGGGGAAGTGAAAGATAAGGTACCTCGGGTGGCATCGTAGAGATTGATCTGCGATTCGACCACGTTGTGCCAAAACGGCGCGGAAGCATCTTCTAAGTCAGCCAACCAGACTTTTGCGCCAGAATTTAGTGCGTTGATCGCCATTTTTGCTGGGGCCACCGGGCCGGTGATCTCAACGCGACGATCGCGTAGTTTTTCGGGTGTGGGTGCTACCTTCCAGTCGGCGTCCCGAATATGTTGAGTTTCTGGTAGGAAATCCATGGTCCCGGCTTGGGCGGCCTCTCGTCGACTGGTCGCTCGAGCTTCAAGCAAAGCATCACGTCGTGCGGCAAAGTGTCGATGGAGTTTTTCGACAAAGGCCAAGGCTTCTGGCGTGAGGATCTCATCTGCGCGGTCCAGGGTTATATGTTCAGTCATGCTAATAGTCATCGGTGCTCCTTTGGGGTTTTGGAAAAAGGACTGAGAGGTGGTGAAACGAGCTAGGCGTATTGACGTGCGTTTGCTGTAATAGCTTCAGCAACACGCGTCGACACCTCGGGATCAAAAACTGACGGGATGATGTATCCAGGATTCAGCTCATCATGAGAAATACACGATGCGATAGCTTGTGCAGCGACAACCAGCATTTCATCGGTGATGTCACTAGCTTGGGCATCCAATAATCCGCGAAAGAACCCTGGAAATGCCAGGACGTTATTAATCTGATTCGGGTAGTCCGAACGTCCTGTCGCCACAACTGCCGCGTGGCGTGCAGCAACCTCAGGGTGTATTTCTGGATCTGGATTGGCCATGGCAAAGACGATTGCCTTGGGATTCATTGCTTTGATATCTTGCTCGTCTAACAGATCTGGGGCCGAAACTCCGATAAATATGTCAGCGCCCACCACGGCATCTTTCAACGAACCGGTAAAGCCCTCTTGGTTGGTGTGTTCAGCTAGCCACTGGCGATGCTCGTCTGCGTGCGTTGAACCGCGCTCAATAACTCCGTTGCGGCCGGCAGCTAGAATGTGGCGGGCTCCAGAAGCAATGAGTAGTTTAATGATTGCTGTTCCTGCAGCGCCAACTCCTGAAACTACGATCCGAACATCGGCGATGTCTTTTGAAACTACTTTCAACGCGTTGATGAGTGCAGCTTGGGTGACTATTGCTGTCCCGTGCTGGTCGTCATGAAATACTGGGATGTCCAGCTCGTCACGTAGGCGCGATTCGATTTCGAAACAGCGCGGGGCGGAGATATCTTCCAGATTGATACCCCCGTATGCTGGTGCAAGCGCCTTGCAGATCGCAATGATCTCCTCTGTGTCATTTGTGTCTAAAGCCACCGGCCATGCATCGACCCCAGCAAATTGTTTGAAGAGGACGGCCTTGCCTTCCATGACAGGCATGGCTGCTTCGGGGCCGATGTCACCGAGGCCTAATACTGCACTGCCGTCCGTGACCACCGCGATCGTATTGCGTTTGATCGTGAGATTGCGAGCATCGGCCTTATTTTTGGCGATTGCCTGGCATACACGAGCGACACCGGGAGTGTAGGCTCGCGATAAGTCATCACGGTTACGAAGTGGCACCTTGGGTGTCGATTCAATCTTGCCACCTAAATGCATCAAAAAAGTCCGGTCAGAGATATTGCCAACTTCGACACCCTCAAGCGCATCTACGGTTTCACGGATTTGCTCTCCATGGGCTCGGTCTCTGATATTGCACGAGACGTCGACGGTCATCCCAGAGTGAGAGGATTCGACAACGTCTACCCCGGTGATCTGTGCGCCAGTGCTGGCTACAGCGTTGGTGACATCAGACGTTGCGGTGAATGTAGCCGGAGTGGCGACTCGAACGGTAATGGAATAGCCGGGGCTTGGTGTGGACATATGCACTCCTCAAATGGCATCTTATTTCATATGGTGGAATTATTGAGTTACTATGTGAAATACAGTATCGTGCATCACGGTCATTTCGGCAAGTGGAAACATGTTTCCATAAATTCGTTGTAGCATGAGAGCAATCTCAGATGCGAAGGAGTCGGTCATGGAGCGGGAAAAGAATAGCGGGCTTGATGTCGCCGAGCAGGCGAAGAAGCCCGCAAGGTCAGGCGTGCAGTCCGTGGAACGGGCATTTGCGTTGTTGGATCTAATTGCTGATGCGGGCGGTCGCGCGACACTTAGTGAACTATCTGAACGGGCGGATCTGCCAATGCCAACCATTCATCGACTGCTTCGAACTTTAGTGGGGCTGGGATGTGCTCGGCAGATGGAGGATCGCGGATATGCACTGGGGCCAGCACTCATGCGCCTTGGTGACCTTGCTGGCCGACAGCTTGGGGATATTGTTCGCCCGCATTTGCGCTCACTGGTGCATGATCTAGGCGAGACTGCCAATATAGCGGTGCTTGATGGTGACATGATGGTTTACGCTGCACAGGTTCCATCGCAGCACTCCATGCGTATGTTTACTGAGGTTGGACGGCGTGTTCACCCCTCTGCAACGGGAGTTGGCAAGGCGATCTTGCCGAGTCTGGGGCATGAGCGGATCAGTCAGATCGTGCACTCTTCTGGCATGCCTGAGCTGACGCCGAAGACTATCACGAATTATGAGGATCTCCTGGATGAGCTCGATCGCGTTCGGGAGCGCGGCTATGCCATCGATGAAGAGGAACAGGAGTTAGGGGTTCGTTGTTTTGCGGTAAATGTGCCGGACGCTCCCACGCCGATGGCTGTTTCTGTTTCAGGGCCCAAGAGCCGGCTTGATGACGAATTTGCCACGCGCGCTATTCCCCTATTGCATGAGTCTGCGCTGCACATTAGCGCGGAGTTGAATAGAACCGAGTAGCAGACACCATGCTCCCGCAACATAGGCCCTGGGCTCTTGTACCCAGGGTTTGTGTATTTGAGGTCAATCTTTCATTGGCGGCCCTTGACTTGAATGACGCACTCTAGGATACTAATTTCATGAAGCGAATTCTTTATTCCGCTATATGAAAGTAGGCTAGTTTGACTGCTCATCATAATCAAGAACCGTCGCACATCTCTTTTTATACAGATAAATGGGGTCCCGTGGGTGGCGACGATCCAGATTTCACCCCGCTCAATGAATCAACACCGCTGTTGTGCAAAGTGCCCTGGTTGAAATCTGTGCTGCCAGCTTGCCGGTGATCTCAACTGTTTGAGGCTCCTGAATAGGGCTGTCTGCTGCACGACTATGGGCCGAAGTAATCTGCGCCAACAACGGCGCAAGTATAGTTCGTTGGTGGCCGTTGCGTTTGCCATCTGGGTTTCTAGGGCACATTTTTTAGGACAGCGCCGAGTGAAATTTTCGATTGCGACGCTTCACTCGTTGCGACCTTTATTAGCTAACCGCATTTCGGGTTGGAAAGTATCCAAGTCCTGTTTCGCCGTCATTCTGCAGGACGTCATATGGTCAGTATGATGCTGTGTCCTTTGAAGAAGTCATAGCCCGCTATGGCGCCAAACGATACTACCGACGACGAACTCAGAGGGATGGTCTCTCCTGCATTTTCTTATGTGCCGTCATGGTCGCCGACACGGATATCCCGTCGTAGCTATCGCATTTTAGATGTTGCGTAGCGAGAGTGACTTTCAGGTAACACAGTTAGCGCTGGCGCGTTGACTTCCCGGAGGGAGAATCCGTCTGATGAACTCGTCTGCTGGTCGCATCACTGAGTTTTCTGGCAATTTCGAAAACGCAATCGGATCGGGGCATGCAGCAGGCGTATACCTGTTGCATGCCCCGATCCGATACTGTGTGGTGATCTAGAGCGAATTTCGAACGGTTAGCAGAACCCTGCTATGCCGATCCAATCGCGCTCGTCGAGCGTGGCACTTTTGCGCGCAACGGTTGCTTCGATCAGGCCATATGGTCGATCTGCTGCATAAAACACTTCGTTGGGGTTCTCTAAGCCAAAACGCTCCAGGTCATACAGGAAGTGATGTTTATTCGGGCACGAGAACTTGATCTCATCGATCTGAGGTATCGCTGCGATGACCTTTTCTGCCATTTGGTACAGGGTGTGCTGCAGAGCGTAGGAGTAGTGATCAGTAAAGGTGGCTAAGATGATTTCTTTGACCTGTTGGTATGTCGATTCGAAATCCACGTCGGTCGTGTTGTACCGCCAGCGAGTAGCTATATCTGTGGCCAGGATGCGATCTTCGGTTTCTTCTAGCGTCGTATATTGATCCTTGGGATAGCCCACGAATCCCGATTCTGTGGTTTTTAATACCGTTAGGTCGTAAAAGCCTGAGATCACGACGTCGCGGTCTCCGTCGCGGACTAATACTGCCGTGCGGATTTCCGGAGCAGACCGGTAGAACGCGTGGTCATGATCATTGATTCGAGACCATCCGAATTCTTCTGCAGCCCAGCGGCCACCGGTGACCCAGTCGAAATTAGATGTGAAGTGGTCTGCCAGGCTAAGCAAGAATTGCTCGGGTGAGTCAATGCCTTCCTCTTTTGCTTTGGCGAAAACCGTGTTTTTCTGCGTGTCAGTCGGAACGACGTTTCCGTTATCTCCCTCGGTATGGGCGGTTTGAAAATCGCCGCGCAACTGAGAGGTGACATTCAAGTCGCGGAGGCTGTGTCGCTTTGTATCGCGGTACACTCGCACCACACGATTTTCTGCTTTGCCATACTGATTGGCCGTCAAGCGTACGGTGTCGTTATCCACTGAAGTGTTTTCCATGGTTGGGCTGGTCATTGAATTGTCTCCTATAACTGGTTCCTTAGTCCTTGCAGCAACCGCTGACTGAGTTTTTTCATCAGCTCCTGGGTCAGCTGCCGCGATAGGTGGAATAGGCGAATGGGCTGAGTAGCAACGGGATGTGGTAGTGCTCCTGTTCCGCATCGACCGTAAAATCCACGGTGATTGAAGGGTAGAAGGTTTCAACATTCCGGGCGGCAAAGTATTCGCCGGTTCCAAAGGTGATCCGGTATACACCGGAATCCAGGGTTTCTGGGCCCAATTCGGGCACACGGCCATCAGCGTTCGTGATGGCCTGGGCAATCTCGGTATTGTCGCTGTGCAGTAGCGTGACCGTCACGCCGGAAGCTGGAAATCCGAGAGAAGCATCGAGTACGTGGGCGGTAACAAAGCTCATGAAAAGAGTCCTTTCAGGCGAAGCGTCGCAATTTGGCTTAACTGTTGTGCTACTTCTTGATTTTCTTGTTCCGGGGGATTGTCTATACGCCGATGCAGCTCCGCAAGAATTTCCTCTGAGGTGCGGCCTGCGGCACGAATCAGGAAAACCCGGTCGAAGCGTGCTTCATATTCAGCATTTGCTTGTTCCAATTGCGCTTGCGTGTCGGCGGTAAGCCCCAAACCAGCTTGTTCACTCCGAGAAAGCTGGGCCTCAGTGTGCTTACCTTGGGCTCGCTGGCCAATCCGAGGGTGATGTTTTAACGCTTGATCGACTTCACTGACGCTCAGGAGTGCTCCGGCTTCGTCTGCGGTGTCCAGGATTTCATCAAGCGAAGCATAGGGCCTGCCATCGATCACACTGTCGATCCAACGAGGCACGTCTAGGCAAGGTAAGAGCATTTGTTGGGCCTTTTCTCGAGATAAGGCGTTGAATTCCTGGACATCCACTTCCGCTAAACCTCCACAATGTGAAATACGCTTTCCATTTAGTGTAATATAGTGAACTCCGTCACGTACCTAAAGTCAAGTCTGCAGAGAGATTTCTGAATTTCATAGGCAATTTGCAAGCGGGCTTAGTCTGCACGTCAAGGCAAAGTTGCTGCGTGCATCAACTGGATTGACCTGTATGTGATGGAACACAGCTGTTTTGTGCAGTACTGATTTCCCTGGTCGTTGATGACGCAAAGTCGACGACAGCGGCTTTCCGGGGCGC